>Ga0299913_10000578_pt1 | contig 23916 bp, 27 predicted proteins | sample RVTome_9_FD_201360 | JGI IMG/M metagenome (GOLD analysis project Ga0299913, IMG submission 201360) | Soil microbial communities from uranium-contaminated site in the Upper Colorado River Basin, Wyoming, United States - RVT155D38 (version 2) ... | reverse complement strand
CTCGGTGAGCTCGGCGACGGCGCTCGCCTTGTCGGGCCTCGCCATACGCGCCCTCCTTCCGGGTCGTGCCGGCGGAGGACTCCCGAGAACGAGAAACGCCCCGGCGCAGGCGCGCGGGGCGGCGGGGTTGCGGTCCCGGGGGGACTGGTGCACCCAGCTGATCCGTTCACCTACGCGGGCCGCCCGCTGTCGCGGGACCTTCAGTCACCCTGACGGGTGACGACCGGCGGTCTGTGGCTGCGGTCAGGCTACGTGGTGCGCCGGAGGCAGGCAAATCTCGACCCACCTGCCCCCCGCACTCCTCGCCCGCCCGACAGGGGCCCTGCTAGCGCGCGGCTTCGGCGTCCTCGGTGAGCCCGCGGGTCTTGCTCGGGTCGAGCTGGATGCCCGGACCCATGGTGGTCGCCATCGTCGCCTTGCGGATGTAGCGCCCCTTCGCTGCGGAGGGCTTCAGCCGCTGGATCTCGTCGAGGGCAGCCGCGTAGTTCTCGACCAGCTGCTGCTCGGTGAACGAGGCTTTGCCGATGATGAAGTGCAGGTTGGCGTTGCGGTCGACCCGGAACTCGATCTTGCCGCCCTTGATCTCGGACACGGCCTTGGCCACGTCGTTGGTCACGGTGCCGGTCTTCGGGTTCGGCATCAGCCCGCGTGGGCCCAGCACGCGGCCGAGCCGACCCACCTTGCCCATCAGGTCTGGGGTGGCCACGACAGCGTCGAAGTCGAGCCGACCCTTGGTGACCTCCTCGATCAGCGCGTCGTCCCCGACGATGTCGGCGCCGGCGGCGGTCGCCTGCTCGGCGCGCTCACCGGTCGCGAACACCAGGACGCGAGCGGTCTTGCCGGTGCCGTGCGGCAGGTTGACCGTGCCGCGGACCATCTGGTCGGCCTTGCGCGGGTCGACGCCGAGGCGCATGGCGACCTCGACGGTCGGGTCGTACTTCGTGGTCGTCATCGTCTCCTTGGCCAGGCGAACGGCCTGCAAGGGCGTGTAGACGGCGTCCTGGTCGATCTTCTCCGCGGCGGCGCGGTAGGCCTTGCTGCGCTTCATGTGCTGCTCCTGCGTGGTCGCGGGCGGCTGCCCGATGGAGTCGTGGTACGACGGGCCAGCGCGGCCCTCCCACGGTCGTTCTCTTGTGAACGCCTGTCGGCGAACGGCTATTCGACGGTGATGCCCATCTGGCGGGCGGTCCCGGCGATGATCTTCTCGGCGGCGTCGAGGTCGTTGGCGTTGAGGTCGGGCATCTTCTGCTCGGCGATCGCCCGGACCTGGCTCCTGGAGAGCTTGGCGACCTTGGTCTTGTGCGGCTCGCCGGAGCCCTTCTCGATGCCGGCTGCCGCGAGGATGAGCTTGGCGGCCGGCGGCGTCTTGGTGATGAACGTGAAGCTGCGGTCCTCGAACACCGAGATCTCGACGGGCACGACCTGGCCGCGCTGCGACTCGGTAGCGGCGTTGTAGGCCTTGCAGAACTCCATGATGTTCACACCGTGCTGGCCCAGCGCGGGGCCGACGGGCGGCGCGGGAGTGGCGGCACCGGCCTGGATCTGCAGCTTGATGATCGCTGCGAGCTTCTTTGCTTTCGGAGGCATGTCCTTGGCTTTCCGTTGAGTGAGCGGACCGGCGTCGGGGCCGGCGACGCGAGCGTCAGATCTTCTGTACCTGGCTGAACGAGAGCTCGACCGGCGTCTCGCGGCCGAAGATCGACACCAGCACCTTGAGCTTCTGGGAATCGGCGTGGATCTCGTTGATCGAGGCGGGCAGGGTGGCGAACGGCCCGTCCATGACGGTGACGGACTCCCCGACCTCGAAGTCGGCCGCCTTGGTCTCCACGACCTGGGGACGCTTCTCCTCCTCGGGCGCGAGGAACTGCATCACCTCGTCGATGGACAGCGGCGACGGTCGGTGGGTGTGCCCGACGAACCCGGTGACACCCGGGGTGTTGCGCACCGCTGACCAGGACTCGTCGGTGAGCTCCATCCGGACGAGCACGTAGCCCGGCAGCAGGTTCTGCTTGACCTGCTTGCGGACGCCGTTCTTGATCACCATCTCCTCGCGCTGCGGCACCTCGACCTGGAAGATGTAGTCCTCCATGTTCAGGGAGCTGGTGCGCGTCTCGAGGTTGGTCTTCACGCGGTTCTCGTAGCCCGCGTAGGAGTGCACGACGTACCAGTCGCCGGGCGCACGCCGCAGTGCGGCCCGCAGCTCCTCGGAGGGGTCCACCTCCGCAGGCGCCTCGACCGGCGCGGCGTCCTCGACCGGCGCGGTGTCCGAGGCGACCTCGGCCGCGGCGTCGGCGTCGTCGGACGGGAGCAGCGCCGTGTCGTCCTGGTCGGCGCCCGCACCGGCTGCGGCGCCGGACTCGGGCGCCTCGGCGGCGACGGCCTCGGCGTTCTCGGAGACGACGGACGGCTCGACCTGCTCGACCTGCTCCTCGACGGAGCTCGGGGTCTCGGACACGGTGACGGCTACTTCCTCGGGCGATAGATGTCGGATGGGTTCGGCTGGTCAGCCGAAGATGGCCAGGATCGCCTTGCTGAAGACGTAGTCCAGGCCGGTGACGTAGGCGATGACCACGAGCACGAAGACGATCACCACGGTGGTGTAGGTGATGAGCTCCTTGCGGGTCGGCCAGATGACCTTGCGCAGCTCGGCCAGCACCTGCCGGTAGAACAGCGAGAGCCGGGCCGGAAGCGGCTTCTTCGGCGCGCGCCCACGCTCAGGTGTCGTGGTGGCGCCACGCGTGTCGGTCACTCGTCCTCACCTATCCGGTCGGTCTGGATGCGCCTCGCAGGGCCGGAGGGACTCGAACCCCCAACCACCGGTTTTGGAGACCGGGACTCTACCAATTGAGCTACGACCCTTCAGGTGTCCTGCCGGCTCGTGCACGCCCGCGAGGTCAAGCACCCTCAGGATCCAACCGAGCGGTTCCGGGCGCGCTGGCGCAGAGGCGAAAGGCCACCAAGCAGCAGAGTCTACGCACAGGCGCCAACGAGGTCGAACCGGCGAAACCGGCGGCGACCGTGCTCTGCAACGATGGGCGCATGGACGAGGGGCAGCGCACGGATCGGGTCTCGCGCCGCGTTGGTGGCATCGCCGAGTCGGCCACCCTGGCCGTCGACGCCCGGGCGAAGGCGCTCAAGGCTGCCGGCCGCCCGGTGATCGGTTTCGGCGCGGGCGAGCCGGACTTTCCCACGCCCGACTACATCGTCGCCGCGGCGGAGGCCGCCTGCCGCGACCCCCGCAACCATCGCTACACACCGACCGGCGGCCTGCCCGAGCTGCGCGAGGCGATCGCGGCGAAGACCGCCCGCGACTCCGGCCTGCAGGTGCCGGCGGCACAGGTGCTCGTGACGAACGGCGGCAAGCAAGCCCTCTACGAGACCTTCGCTGCCCTGCTCGGGCCGGGAGACGAGGCCCTGCTCCCCGCGCCCTACTGGACGACCTACCCCGAGTCGATCCGGCTCGCGGGAGGGGTCCCGGTCGAGGTGCCGACCGACGAGCACACGGGCTACCTCGCCACGGTCGAGCAGCTCGACGCGGCGGTGACCTCGCGGACCAAGCTGCTGGTATTCGTCTCCCCGTCCAACCCCACCGGTGCCGTCTATCCCGCTGAGGAAGTGGCCCGGATCGGCCGTTGGGCCGTTGGGCGTGGCCTCTGGGTCGTGACCGACGAGATCTACGAGCACCTCGTCTACGGCGACGCGCGCTTCACCTCGATGCCGGTGGCCGTTCCCGAGCTGGCCGACCACTGCGTCGTCGTCAACGGGGTCGCGAAGACCTACGCCATGACCGGGTGGCGGGTCGGCTGGCTGATCGGCCCCCGTGACGTGGTGGACGCGGCGACGAACCTGCAGTCCCACGCGACGTCCAACGTGGGCAATGTCAGCCAGGTCGCCGCGCTTGCCGCCGTCAGCGGCGACCTCTCCGCGGTCGCCGCCATGCGGGTCGCCTTTGACCGGCGACGCCAGACCATGGTGCGGCTCCTGCGCGACATCCCCGGGGTCACCTGTCCCGAGCCGCTGGGCGCGTTCTACGCCTACCCCTCGGTGAAGGGTCTGCTCGGCCGGCAGATCCGCGGCCGCAGGCCGGAGACCAGTGCAGCCCTGTGCGAGCTGGCATTGGAGGAGGCAGAGGTCGCGATGGTTCCCGGCGAGGCGTTCGGCACCCCTGGCTACGTGCGGTTGTCCTACGCCCTGGGTGACGACGACCTCGCCGAGGGTGTTGCCCGCCTGCACAAGCTGTTCGCGGAGGCCTCCCCCGCCGCGGGGAGCGCGTGACCGGCAGCACGCCGCCGCACCGACGCGATCTGCGGGCCCTGCCGAAAGCCCACCTGCACCTGCACTTCACCGGGTCGCTGCGCCCTGCCACGATGCGCGACCTGGCCGACCAGCACGGCGTACGGCTTCCGGACGCCCTGCGCGGCGGCGAGCCTCCGGAGCTGCGTGCGACCGACGAACGGGGCTGGTTCCGCTTCCAACGCCTCTATGACACCGCCCGATCGGTGGTCCGGACCGATGCCGACGTCCGTCGGCTCCTGCTCGAGGCGGCCCAGGACGAGCGGGCGGAGGGGTCGGGCTGGCTTGAGATCCAGGTCGACCCCACGACGTACGCGGCTCGCCTCGGGGGGCTCACACCCACGGTCGAGCTGATCCTGGATGCGGCGCGCGATGCCGAGGCAGCCACCGGCGTGGGAGTCGGCGTGGTCATCGCGGCCAACCGGACCCGGCACCCGCTGGACGCGCGCACGCTGGCCCGGCTCGCGGCCCGGTACGCCGGCGCGGGCGTCGTGGGCTTCGGGCTGTCCAACGACGAGCGGCGCGGGATGACGTCGGAGTTCGCGCCGGCGTTCCAGATCGCGGCGCGGGCCGGACTGCTCCCGGTCCCGCACGGAGGCGAGCTGTCCGGAGCCGCCAACGTCGCAGCGTGCCTTGACCTCCTCGGCGCCGGCCGGATCGGCCACGGCGTGCGGGCGGTCGAGCAGCCCGACCTCGTCCGCCGCCTGGCCGACCGCCAGATCACCCTGGAGGTGTGCCCTACCAGCAACGTCCGCCTCGGCGTCTACCCGACGGGGGGCGACGTGCCGCTGCGCACCCTTCGCGACGCAGGGGTGCCGGTCGCGCTCGGGGCCGACGACCCGCTGCTCTTCGGATCGAGACTCGTCGAGCAGTACGACGTGGCACGGCGTGACCACGGCATGACCGACGAGGAGCTGGCCGAGCTGGCCCGATGCTCGGTCCGTGGCTCGACGGCATCTGACGCGGTACGCGCCCGCCTGATGTCCGGCATCGACGCGTGGCTCGCGGCGGACCCGGCCTAGAGGGAGCAGCCGACGAAGACCGGCTCGGCATCGAGCTCGACGCCGAACCGGACCCGCACGCCCGCACGGATCTCGCGGGCCAACGCCAGCAGGTCGGCGGTGCGCGCCGAGCCTCGGTTGGTGAGCGCCAGCGTGTGCTTGCTGGAGACCTGCGCGGCCGGCGCGTCCACGGTCCGGTAGCCCTTGCCGAACCCGGACTGCTCGATGAGCCAGGCAGCGGACACCTTCGCCCGCCCGTCGGGCTCGCTCCACCGGGGCACAGCGTCGGGCAACCGGGCGACGTCCTCGGCGGGCAGGATCGGGTTGGTGAAGAACGACCCGGCGCTCCACGTGTCGTGGTCTGCGGGGTCCAGCACCATGCCCTTCGCCCGCCGCAGGCCGAGGACGGCGTCGCGCACCTCCTGCAGTGGCGCGCTCTGCCCGACCTCGATCCCGAGGCGACCGGCGAGCTCCGCGTAGCGGATGGGTCGGGACGACGCGGCAGGCTCCAACCCGAACGTCACCGCGAGCACGACGTACCGGTCGTTGCCCTTGAACCTGCTGTGGCGGTAGGTGAAGCGGCAGTCCGCCGGCGACATGGTGACCAGCTGGCCGGTGGACCGCTCGAGGACGCGCACCGAGGTGACGGTCTGGGCCACGTCCTGCCCGTAGGCGCCGACGTTCTGGATCGGGGTCGCGCCGACCAGACCGGGTACGCCGGAGAGGGCCTCGACGCCTGCGCGGCCGCCGCTGACCGCGCCCGCGACGAAGGCGTCCCAGTCCTCCCCGGCCGCCGCGGTCAGCTCGTTGCCCGAGCGGTGAACACCACGGGTGGCCACCTGCACCACGAGACCGTCGAAGCCCTCGTCGGCGATCACCACGTTGCTGCCGCCACCGAGCACGAGCACTGGAACGCCTTCGGCGTCGGCGGTGCGGACCGCGTCGATGAGCCCCGTCTCGGTCTCCGCCACGACGAGCCGACGGGCGGGCCCGCCCAGGCGAAGGGTCGTGCGCGGCGCGAGCGGAGTCGCGGTCAGCTCGGTCGTGGCCACGTCAGGCGAGCTGGACGACGGCCTGGGCCCGGCCGAGGACCTTCTGGCCCGCGGAGGTGACGGTCAGATCCACCCGGACCTTGCGGTCGTCCAGCTTGGCGGCCACGGCCCCGGCGACCTCGACCAGGGCTCCGGTGTCGTCGTCGGGCACCGGGACCGGCCGGGTGAACCGCACGCCGTACTCCACGACCGCACCGGGGTCGCCCGCCCAGTCGGTCACCACGCGGGCCGCCAGGGCCATCGTGTACATGCCGTGCGCAATGACGTCGGGCAGCCCGACGGACCTGGCCAGCCGTTCATTCCAGTGGATCACGTTGAAGTCGCCGGAGGCTCCGGCGTAGCGCACCAGGTCGGCGCGGCGGACCGGCAGCCGTTGGCCGGGCAGCTCGGTACCGACCTCGACGTCGTCGTAGGAGACCTGGGCCGCCACCGTCAGGCCTCGCTGTCGGGGCCGCGCACGACCAACGTCGACAGGGCGGTGACCACGTGCTCGCCGTCGGTCGTGCTGACCTCGGCACGCGTGGTGAGCATGTCGTGACCGCCGGCCGAGCGGATGCTGTCGATGGACACAGTGGTGGTCAGCAGGTCGCCGGCTCGCATCGGCCGGCTGGCGAGGAACCGCTGCTCGCCGTGGACAACCCGGGTGTAGTCGATGCCGAGCTCCGGGTCCTCGATGACCTGGCGGGAGGCGGTGAAGGTCAGGACGAACGGGAACGTGGGTGGGGCGATGACATCTGGGTGCCCCAGGGCGCGCGCCGCGTCGGGGTCACGGTAGGCCGGGTTGGGGTCGCCGATGGCGACGGCGAACTCGCGGATCTTCTCGACACCGACGGCGTAGGGCTCGGTCGGTGGATAGGTGCGCCCGGCGTGCGAGGCGTCGATCGGCATGCGCGCGACGCTAACGCACCGGGAGCCGGGTCAGGCCAGGGCGTCGTCGATGTCGCTGCGGTCGTCGGCCGCGTCGCGGGACCGGAACCGGGTCGCGATCGTCACCAACAGATGCAGGACGCCGACCGTGATGAACAGTGCCGTGGCAGCCGTCTCGTCGTCCCGGAACCCGAGCACGAAGGGCAGGGCCACCAGCAGGACCGCCAGCACGATGTCGGCCAGGACGTGGACCCCGACTGAGATGGACTTGACCAGCCCTGTCGGCAGCTCCGAGACGGCCGTGAAGGCCAGCAGGACGAGCCCGACCACGATCGATGCAGCGGTAGCCGACGTCTCCTCGAAGTCGAACACGAACGGAGCGACGATGAAGAGCGCCGCGACGGCGTACTCGATCACGCCGTGCACGAACGGCGGGATCGGTCCCTGGTGCAGCACGCCGGCCGGCTTCCCCTCGCGGGTCATCGCGAGCCGCCGGGTCGCCTGGTCAGCGGGTCTCGCGGTGCAGCGTGTGGCGGCGGTCCCGGGGACAGAACTTCTTCAGCTCGAGCCGGTCGGGGTCGTTGCGGCGGTTCTTGCGCGTGATGTAGTTGCGCTCCTTGCACTCGACGCACGCCAGAGTGATCTTCGGACGGACATCTGTCTGCTTGGCCACGGTGGCGAGCTCCTTGCCTTGTCGGGCGGACCTGTCGATCCGTTTCCAGTCGTTCCTGTCTGTGCGTTCCTGTCGAGTGACGCGCGTGCTGTCGTTCGTGTAGCGGAGGCCGGACTTGAACCGGCGACACAGCGATTATGAGCCGCTTGCTCTACCTGGCTGAGCTACTCCGCCGAGTCGGTCTGCGCTTGTCCCTGCAAGGTCGGCCGGCTGGCGGTGCCGGTCAACCCAGAGCCCCCTTACGGAATCGAACCGTAGACCTTCTCCTTACCATGGAGACGCTCTGCCGACTGAGCTAAGGGGGCGAGCGAAGCCCGAGGATACACGCCTGCGGTCGGCGCCCGTTAACCGTTTGAGGGCGCACTCCGAGCTCGGAGCGCGCCCTCAATCGACGTGGCAGGTGTTGGGTTCGAACCAACGTAGGCTGAGCCGGCGGATTTACAGTCCGCTCCCTTTGGCCACTCGGGCAACCTGCCGTTGCACGGCGCAGGATACCGATCGTCCACCAGCACCATCAAACCGGTGACGACTCCTCCGGCGGCGTCTGGTCACCCGGTCGGCCCGAGCGCAGCGCACCGGCCAGGCCGGCGACGCCGAGACCGATGAGCAGCACGGGAGCCAGCCACAGCGGGTCGAGGTCGTCGCCGGTGGCGGCCCCGATGAGGTGGGCGGCCGCGACGAGCGCGAACACAACCCCGGTGATCAGGGACACCAGATCCAGGTCATGACGTCGCACGGCGCACCTCCAGGAGTCCGAAGCCGACCTCGGCGTCGATCGTGATCACGGTCCCGCTCGGCGTCACGCCGGCCGCGGGTGCGACCGTGACGACCTCGTCGATGTCATCGTCCTCGAAGTCCGGTGACCCGACGACGCGCATGACCCCAGCCGCAACGTGGCCGTCGACCACCACCGTCGCGTCGGGCGGGATGATGACGCGCAGCTGGCCGATGCCCACGTGCGCGTCGACGTCGACGGGGCCGCCGTCCGGCAGTCGGCTCAGGTCCAGCCTGCCGTCGCCGATCCCGAGGCGGTATTCGCGCTGCTCCGCCTGGGCCACCGTGCGAGGCGCCCAGCGCCGCTCGCCGATCCCCCCGATCAGATGGCTGTCCGCCACCGCCGCGATCGATGTCGCCAGCGAGAGGAGGATGCCGAGAAAGATCAGGCCGCGCGCCCGGCCCCGGAAGGCGCCGACCACCAGGCCTGCGGCGACGACCGCGAGCGCCGAGGCGAGGATCGCGACCACCTTGATGTCGTCGTCGCTGGCCGCGTTCCAGGCGATCATCAGCCCCACCACGATCAGGGCGGTGAAGAACGTGACCCGTCCAAGGATCGACCGTTCCTTGGGCGGTCGCGGGGGTGGCGGGACGAAGGGCGCCGGCGGCGGGACGTACGTCGGCGGCGGGGTCGTCGCAGCCGGTGAGGCGACGGCGTACGCCGTACCCGGTGTCTGCCCGTACGCCCCGGGCGGGGGCGGGGGCACCGGACCGTAGGGCTCTTGCGGCGTCGCGCCGTGCACAGCCCGCGGTCCCGACCTCGCGATGAGCAGGACCAGCAGGGCCACGACCACCACCGCGCCAAGACCTCCGAGCCCCGGGCCGGTGTCGAGCAGGCTGCCCATCAGCACCAGGCCGAGAATCAGCACCACCACGCCGGCGACGACAGCAGAGACCGTCGAACCGGTCGTGCCCCGGCTGAACAGCCGCTGCGCCTCGGAGTCCTGCTCACCCTCGTCGGGCACCAGCAGCCAGGCCAGGGCGTACAGCAGGATTCCCGATCCACCGAAGATCGCCAGCACGACGAACAGGATCCGGAAGATCAGCGGGTCGACGCCGGCGTAGCGACCGAGCCCGCCCGCGACGCCGAACACCTTGCGGTCGGTGCGGCTGCGGCGCAGCGTGTGCAGCGGAGGGTAGCCACCCGGTGGGGGGCTCGGTTGGGTCTGCGTGTCGTGTCCGGTCATGGAGCCATCGTGCGCCGCGACGGGCTGGTGCACATCAGGTGACGTCCCTGGACCGACCCTGAGCCGACCCTGAGCCTGTCTCGGGCGTCGTGCCGGATGCACAACAGTCGCGCACAGGGGAGGATCGGGGGGTGAGTGGCACCGGCATCTCGAGCACAGCAGGGCATCCGCCCGGGCTGGAGACCGAGTTGCCCCCGCGGCGCCTGTACCGCAGCAGCGACGGCCGAGTCCTCGCCGGCGTGGCGAGAGGGCTGGCCGACCACCTCGGGATCGACCCCCTCTTCATCCGGCTCGCCTTCATCGTGCTCGTCGCCGCGAGCGGCGCGGGGGTCGTCGCCTACGGGCTCTTCTGGGTGTTCGCGCCGCAGAACCCGATCGAGGCGGAGCAGCCCCGAAGCCGTGAGCGAGACCTCACCATGCTGCTCGCGCTCGGGGCGCTCACCGCGGGCCTGCTCCTGCTGCTCTCCGCGCTGGGCCTGGGCCTGACGCCCGGCGTCGCAGTGCCGCTGGTGAGCGTCGGCGTGGGTGTCGCGATCCTGTGGCGACAGGCCGACGAGGACGCCCGCAAGCGCTGGCGCGCGGCGGCGGGCACCTCCCGGTTCTCCGGAGCGGCGCGCGCGGCGGGTGGCATCGCGCTTGTCGTGGTCGGGGCTCTCGCGATCCTGGTCGGGCCGGCAGATCTCGACGGCACGAGGGGCGGGCTGGTCTCGGCACTCGTCGTCGTCACCGGGCTTGCCCTGGTGACCGCTCCTTGGTGGCTGCGGATGGCCCGCGACCTCGCGGCCGAGCGCTACGCACGCATCCGCGAGCAGGAACGGGCCGAGGTCGCCGCGCACGTGCACGACTCCGTCCTGCACACCCTCACCCTCATCCAGCGCCACGTCGACGACCCGCGGGAGGTGGCCAAGCTGGCGCGCGCACAGGAGCGCGATCTGCGCACCTGGCTCTACCGGCCCGTCGCCGACCCCGAGGCCATGATCGCGTCGGCACTGGCAGCGGCGGCCGCCGAGGTCGAGGACGCGCACGGTGTCGCCGTGGAGGTGGTGGTTGTCGGCGACGCTCCCGTGGACGATGGGCTCCACGCCGCGCTCCTGGCGTCACGCGAGGCCCTGGTCAACGCCGCGAAGTACGCCGGTGGCGCCCCGATCTCGCTGTACGCCGAGGTCGAACCCACGCAGGTGACGGTGTTCGTCCGGGACCGGGGGGCCGGCTTCGAGCTGGCGGACGTCCCAGAGGACCGCCTCGGTCTGCGACAGTCGGTCATCGGCCGGATGGAACGCCACGGCGGCACCGCTGTGGTCCGCAGCGGGGCCGGCGAGGGAACCGAGATCCAGCTCGAGATGCCGAGGAGCCCCCAGTGACCGAGCCTGACTCCCCCGTGTCCCCCGCCGAGCCGGGGCAACGGGTGCGCGTGGTGCTGGTGGACGACCACCGGATGTTCCGGAGCGGCGTGCGCGCCGAGCTCGGCGACGCTGTCGATGTGGTCGGCGAGGCCGAGGACGTTGACGGCGCGGTCGCCGTGATCACCGCCACCGCACCGGACGTGGTGCTGCTCGACGTGCACCTGCCCGGCGGCGGAGGCCGTGCCGTGCTGCAGAAGCTGGTGCCGCTGCTGCCCGACGTGCGCTTCCTGGCCCTGTCCGTGTCGGACGCTCCCGAGGACGTGATCGGCGTGATCCGCTCCGGCGCCCGGGGCTACGTCACCAAGTCGATCACCGGCCCGGAGCTGGCCGACGCGGTCGTGCGGGTGGCGGGCGGCGACGTGGTGTTCTCGCCGCGGCTGGCCGGCTTCGTGCTGGATGCCTTCGCGGCGACCACCGACGTGGCCGCCGTGGACGAGGACCTCGACCGGCTCACCCAGCGCGAGCGGGAGGTGCTGCGGCTGATCGCGCGCGGCTACACCTACAAGGAGGTCGCCAAGCAGCTGTTCATCTCGGTGAAGACCGTCGAGACGCACGTGTCGGCGGTGCTGCGCAAGCTGCAGTTGTCCAACCGGCACGAGCTCACCCGCTGGGCCACCGACCGCCGCCTGGTGTGACGCGGATCGGATACGTTTTCCCCCATGGCTGACTCGTCGATGGACATCGTGAGCAAGGTCGACCGGCAAGAGGTCGACAACGCGCTCAACCAGACCGCCAAGGAGATCGGGCAGCGCTTCGACTTCAAGAACGTCGGCGCCTCGATTGCCTGGTCCGGAGACAAGATCGAGATGAAGGCGAACTCGGAGGACCGGGTCAAGGCCGTCCTCGACGTCTTCCAGCAGAAGCTCGTCAAGCGCGGCATCTCGCTCAAGGCCGTCACGGCCGGCGACCCGGCGCTGTCGGGCAAGGACTACCACATCGCGGCGGAGATGAAGGAAGGCCTCTCGCAGGAGAACGCGAAGAAGGTCGCCAAGATGATCCGCGACGAAGGCCCGAAGTCGGTCAAGGCCCAGATCCAGGGCGACGAGCTGCGGGTGAGCTCCAAGAGCCGCGACGACCTCCAGGCGGTGCAGGCCCTGCTCAAGGGCAAGGACCTCGACTTCGCGGTGCAGTTCACCAACTACCGCTGACGCAGGTCCCCCGTCAGCGGCGGTAGCCGGCCAGCTGCTCGAGGCGGGCGATCCGCTCGGCCATCGGCGGGTGGGTGGAGAACCAGTTCGCCACGCCCTCGCGGCGGAAGGGGTTGGCGATCATCATCGAGCTCGTCGTCTGCAGGCGGGGCTCCGGCGGCAGCGGCAGCGCGCGGGTGCCGAGCTCGAGCTTGCGCAGCGCGCTCGCCAGCGCCAGCGGGTCGCCGGTCACCTGAGCGCCCGAGGCGTCGGCCTGGAACTCGCGCGACCGGCTGATCGCCATCTGGATGACCCCCGCCGCGAGGGGTCCGACCACCAGGAGCAGCAGGAAGCCCAGCGGGCCGGGCCCGTCGTCGTCGTCGCCCCCTCCTGGCAGGAACCACGCGAGGTAGGTGAGATACATCATCACGCTCGCCAGCCCCGCCGCGACCGAGGAGATGAGGATGTCGCGGTTGTAGACGTGGGACAGCTCGTGCCCCAGGACGCCGCGCAGCTCGCGCTCGTCGAGGATGGTGAGGATGCCCTCGGTCACGCAGACCGCCGCGTGACGCGGGTCGCGTCCGGTCGCGAACGCGTTCGGCGCCTGGGTCGGCGAGACGTAGAGCCGGGGCATCGGCTGGCGCGCGGCGGTGGAGAGCTCACGGACGATCCGGTAGACCTCGGGCTGCTCGGCCTCGCTCACCGGCCGAGCCCGCATGGAGCGCAGGGCGAGCTTGTCGCTGTGGAAGTAGGCGACGCCGTTCACGACGAGCGAGATGAGCAGGGCGAGGGTCAGCCCGGTCGTGCCGCCGATCCACAGACCGACGAGCATGATCATCCCCGACATGGCGGCGATCAGGACCGCGGTCTTGATCGCGTTGGCGTGCCCGTGCACCGTCATCCCTCCTCATCGCTCTCGGCTCTCCATCGTGCCAACGCCGCAGCGTGGCGACGTGGTTCCCGGTCGCGGTCCTACTCAAGCGCCTCCAGCACCATCCGCGGCAGCACCGAGAGCCACAGCGCGGCCCCGAGCGTGATGCCGATCGCCAGGCCGTCTGAGACCGAGATGCGGTACGACGGGGGCCGGGCCTCGACTGCGGAGGCGTCCGGTGACCGGCCGTAGAGCGCGGCGGCCCACGCGAGGTAGTAGTACAGCCCGATCACCACGTTGACGGCCATCACGACGGCCAGCCACCCGACGCCCTGCTCCACCGGGGCCTGGAACACCACGACCTTCGCGAACAGACCGAGCAGGCCAGGAGGCAGACCGGCCAGGCACGCCAGGGCGAACGCCAGGGCGAACGCCGTGAGCGGCTCGGTCCGCCCGAGCGCGCGATAGTCCTCGATGTGGTTGGCCGGCCGGTGGCGCCCGACCAGGGTGACCACGGCGAACGCCCCGAGGTTCATCACCGCGTAGGCCAGCACGTAGGCGACCGTCGCCGGCAGGACCTCCGAGATGGCGGCTCCACCAGCACCGGCAGCACCGAGCGGGACGAGCATGTAGCCGGACTGGGCGATGGACGACCAGGCCAGGAGCCGGACCGCGTGGGTCTGCCGCAGCGCGACCAGGTTGCCGACGGTCATGGTCACGGCGGCGAGCACGGCAACGGCAGGGGCCCACACATCGGCGTACGGCCCGAAGCCCTCGGTCAGCAGCAGCGCCAGCCCGACGAAGCCGGCCGCCTTGGACACGACGGAGAGGTACGCGGCGACGGGCACCGGCGCGCCCACGTAGGTGTCGGGTGCCCAGAAGTGGAAGGGCACCGCCGCGACCTTGAAGGCGAAGCCCGCGATGGACAAGGCCACCGCGAGGGCGGTCGCCGGGCCGCGCACGCCCGGGTCGGCGAGCGCGGTCGCGATGCGGTCGAGGTGGACCGCACCGGTCAGGCCGTAGACCAAGCTCAGGCCGAAGAGCATGACCGCTGTCGACACGACCGAGACCAGGAACAGCTTCAGGGCCGCTTCGCTGGACCGGCTGTCGAACCGGCGCAGCGCCACCAGCGCGAACGCGGGCAGGGACACGACCTCGAGGGCGACGACCATCGTCAGGACATCGCGGCTCGCCGCCAGCGTGACTGCGCCGGAGACGGACGCGAGCAGCAGGAACGAGTACTCCCCCGCGGGCAGCCGGCTGTCGCGCACCGTGTCGAGCGAGAGGAGGAGCACCACCACTGCGCCCGCGAGCACCAGTGCCTGGAAGACCAGCGTGAGGTCGTCGACCACGTAGGAGCACGCCGGCAGGACCAGCCCGTCTCCGGGGACGCAGAACGTCGCGCGCTCGTCGCCGGCCAGCGGGAACAACGCCACCAGCGCACCGGCCATCCCGGCGATGCCGATCCAGCCGACCAGGTCCTTGCGCCGGGCCGGGAGGAACAGGTCGACCACGAGCACGCCGATCGCCGTCAAGGCGACGATGAGCGCCGGCGCGATGGCGGCGTAGTCGATGGACTGGACCACTGTCAGCCGCCCAGGACCTGACGGACGGCCGGGTCGGTCACGTCGAGCAGCCACTTCGGCCAGAGACCGAGGACCAGGACGAACAGCACGAGCGGTGACCAGACCATCAGCTCGGCCCCGGTCGCATCCCGGAGCAGCACGGCCTCACGCCACCGGGTCGCGCTCTGCCCCTGGGCCACCCGGCGGACCAGCGACACCAGGTACAGCGTCGTGAGCACCAGGCCGATGCCGGCGACGCCCATCAGGGCGACGAAGTAGCCACGGTGCAGCGCTGGATCGGGGTCGAACGCACCGAGGAGGGTGAGCATCTCGCCCCAGAAGCCGGCCAGACCGGGCAGACCGAGGCTCGCGATCGCCGCGAAGGCAAGCAGTCCGCCGAGTCGCGGCGTCCGCACGTACAGCCCGCCGCCGAGCTCGTCCAGCGCAGCGGTGTGGTGACGGTCCTTGATGGCACCGACCAGGAAGAACAGCAGGCCGGTGATCAGGCCGTGGGCGACGTTGGCGTACAGCGCGCCGTTGATGCCGACGGGCGTGAGTGTCGCGATGCCGAGCAGGACGAACCCCATGTGCCCGACGCTGGAGAACGCGATCAGCCGCTTGAGGTCGCGTTGCGCGAGGCAGGCCAGCGACCCGTAGACGATGCCCACCACCGCGAACGCACCGAGGAACGGTGCCAGCACCTCCGCTCCATCGGGCGCGATCGGCACCGCGATCCGGACCAGGCCGTAGGTGCCCATCTTCAGCAGGACGCCGGCGAGGAGCACCGAGCCGATGGTGGGCGCCGCCGTGTGCGCATCCGGCAGCCACGAGTGCAGCGGCCACATCGGGGTCTTGACCGCGAAACCGAGCGCGAGGGCGAGGAACGCGAGGATCTGCACGTTGCGGGACATCCCGGCCCCCCCGGCCTCAGCCAGGGCGACCATGTCGAACGTGCCGGTCTTCGCGCGGACCAGCAGGATCCCGAGCAGCAGCACCGCGCTGCCGAGCAGCGTGTAGAGGATGAACTTGTTCGCCGCCGCAACGCGGGCGCCGGGGACCTGGTCGTCGCCCCACTGTGCGATGACGAACCACATCGGCAGCAGGACGACCTCGAAGAACACGAAGAACAACAGCAGGTCGAGCGCGACGAACGTGCCGAGCATGCCGACCTCGAGCAGCAGGACCAGGCCGACCAGTGCCCGCGGCCGGCCGGCCGCGGGCCGGACCCGCACGGTGTAGACGAGACAGAGGAACGTCAGCCCGGCCGTGAGCAGGACGAGCGGCGCGGAGATGCCGTCCATGCCCAGGTGGAAGCGCAGCCCCAGGCTGGGCACCCACTCCCGGTCGATGTCATCAGCAGAGGCGGTGGCCCACACCGCAACGGCGACAGTCGCTCCCGACACTGCCACGCCCAGCGGCACGGCCACCCGGTCGGCGCTGTTCCCGGGAAGCACGAGCAGCGCCACACACCCGGCCAGCGGGAGCGCGAGGAGCAACGGCAGGAGCCACTCGCTCACGTCAGCGTCACCACCCCGACCGCGACGACGACGATGCCGGCGAGCAGCCCGGTGAGGTAGGTCTGCACGTTGCCGGCCTGCGTTCGGCGCAAGAGGTCGGCCGTCCGGGACGCACCGCGCCCGGAGCCGACGACGCCGGCATCGACGACCCGGTCGTCAGTCCAGCGCACGGCTCTGGTCGCGACCCGGACCGGCCGCACGAACGCGCGGTCGTAGAGCTCGTCGACGAAGAACGCAGCGGCAAGGACGGGTCGAACTCCGGCCAGCCGTGCGCTCGGGTCACCAGCAGGATCGCGCCGCCACACCAGGACGACGGCCGCGACACCGGCCAGCACCAGCGCCGTCGAGACCACACTCGTCACGGCACTCAGGTGCAACTGCTCATCGACACCCAGCCAGGCCGGCAACCACTCGGCGCGCACCCCGACGACGCCGAGCACCACCGTCGGCACGGCCAGGACGACGAGCGGCCAGCGCATCGCCGGCGACGACTCGTGCACCGCCACCGGGCTGCGTGCCCCGTCGAAGAACGTCATCAACCACATCCGGGCGGCGTAGGCCGCAGTGACCGCGACGGTCACCAGGCCGACGATCAGCACCAGCCAGCCGGCCCACGCGGCGACGGGACCGTCGTGCAGTGCCGTCTCCTCGGCCGCGCCGAGGACCGCCTCCTTGGAGAAGAACCCGGAAAGCGGCGCGAGGCCGACGAGCGCGGCCAGCCCGAGTGTCATGGTCACGAACGTCACCGGCATGGTCCGGCGGAGGCCGCCCATGTCGGCCATCAGGTTGGTCCCGACGGCATGGATGACCGACCCGGCCGCGAGGAACAGCAGTGCCTTGAACGCGGCGTGGGTGAGCAGGTGGAACGCGGCGGCGGCGGCCGAGCCGACCGCGAGGCCGGCGAGCATGTAGGCGAGCTGGCTCACCGTGGAGTAGGCGAGGACCCGCTTGATGTCGTCCTGAGCCAATGCCGCCAGCGCGGCGCCGAGCATCGTGATGGCGGCGATCACGGCCATCGCGGCCATCGTGGCCGGCGCGAGCAGGAACACGTCGTAGAGGCGGGCGACGAGGTAGATGCCCGCAGCGACCATCGTCGCCGCGTGGATGAGCGCGCTGACGGGCGTGGGGCCGGCCATCGCGTCCGGCAGCCACGTGTGCAGGGGGAACTGCGCCGACTTGCCGACGACACCGCACAGCAGCAGCAGCGTCGCGACCGTCGCGGTCGACTCGGGGATGCCGTTGTCCAGCGCCGCAGTCGTGACGCCGCCGATGTTGAACGTGCCGGCCGCGAACGCCAGCGCGAAGATGCCGAACAGGAACCCCACGTCCCCCAGCCGCGTCACGACGAACGCCTTCACCGCTCCCGCGCGCGCGTCCTCCTGCTCCCAGTGGTGGCCGATCAGGAAGTACGAGCAGACGCCCATCACCTCCCAGCCGACGAGCAGGACGAGCAGGTCGTCGGCGAAGACGACCACGAGCATGGCCGCGGTGAAGAGGGAGATGAAGGCGGCGTACGACGAGTACCGGGGGTCGCCCTTGAGGTAGGCCGACGAGTAGACCTGAACGGCGAACGCGACCGCCGCCACCGCCACGGAGACCACCGCGGCCAGGCCGTCCAGCCTCAGGTCGAGCCCGAACTCGATGGTGCCGGTCGGCACCCGAGGTCCTTGCAGGGCCTCGGCGACAGGCGCGTCGAGGACGGCCCGGGCGCAGAGGACGATCGCAGCCGCCAGCGAGACCCCGGCACCAGCGACGGCCACCGGGACCGCCGTCCAAGCCCACCGCCGGCCGGAGAGAAACCCGACGGCTGCGGCGACCGCCGGCGCGAGGATCGCCAGGACGACCGCGGTCACGGAGCGGCCTCCTCGCGCAGCTCGACCAGCTCGTCGAGCTGCGACGTGGCGCGGTTGCGGAAGACGAGCAGGACGATGGCAAGACCGAGGCCCACCTCAGCTGCCGCGATGGTGATGACGAACAACGTGAACACCTGACCGGACAGCAGCTCGTCACGGAGCCAGACGTCGAAGGCCACCAGGTTGAGGTTGACGGCGTTGAGCATGAGCTCGACCGACATGAGCACGAGGATGGCGTTCCGGCGGGCGAGGACGCCGTATATCCCGATCGCGAAGAGCAGCGCTGCGACGACGAGCGGCATCAGCAGCGGCATCAGGGCTCCCCCACGTCCCGGCGGGACAGCACGATGGCTCCGACGAGGGCGGCGAGCAGCAGCACCGAGAGCACCTCGAAGGGAAGAACCCAGGCCCGGAAGATCGCATCGCCGGCCGCGCCGGCCGATCCCCCGCTGGGGTCGTCACCGAGCTCGATGCGCTCGCCGCGGAAGGCGTCGACCAGCGCGGTGACCAGCACACCTGCCGTGGCGCCGGCAGTCACGGCTGCCGCGATGCGCTGGGCGACCGACGCGTCCAGGTCGTCGGACACCCCGATCGGCGCCCGAGTGAGCATCAGCCCGAAAAGCAGCAGGACGACGACGGCGCCGACGTAGATGAGGACCTGCACCCACGCGACGAACTCCGCCGACATGAGCAGGTAGAGCCCGGCGATCGAGCCCAGCGTGACGACGAGCCAGAGCGCTGCATGCACAAGTTGCTGCGTCGTGACCACGAGCGCGGCGGAGCCGACGGCGACGATGCCGAGGAGACCGAACAGCACCTCGACCGCCGTCACGAGGGTGCGTCCTGTGCCGCCTGCCCGCCCGTCGCCTGGTCGGGCGCCACCGCCTTCTCGCCCGCCTTCTCGCCGGCCTTCCGGGCGGCGTCGAGCTCCTTGGGACGGTCGGCGTGCGGATCGGCAGCGGGGGGCGGCGGCACGGTCGCCATCCAGTCGCGCAGCCGGTCCTTCTCGTGGGTCATGTTGCGGATGTCGAACTCGGCGTACTCGAACTCCGGGGACCAGAAGAGCGCGTCGAACGGGCAGACCTCGATGCAGATGCCGCAGTACATGCACAGCGAGAAGTCGATGGCGAAGCGGTCGAGCACGTTGCGCTGGCGCTCACGGCCGCCTTCCGGCGCGGGGATCGTCTCCTTGTGCGAGTCGATGTAGATGCACCAGTCGGGGCACTCACGCGCGCACAGCATGCAGACCGTGCAGTTCTCCTCGACCAGGGCGATGACGCCCCGGCTGCGGGGCGGGAGCTCCGGCTTCACGTCGGGGTACTGGTCGGTGACCGACCGCTTGGTCATGGTCCGCATCGTCACGACAAGGCCCTTGGCCAGGCCGGTGCCCGGGAGCCTCATCGGGCCACCGCCACGATGCCCGTCAATGCGAGCTGCGCGAGGGCGACCGGCACCAGACCCTGCCAGGCCAGTCGCTGCAGCTGGTCCTCGCGCAGCCGCGGATAGGACACCCGCAGCCAGATGACGACGAACGCCAGCACCATGGTCTTCAGCAGCGTCCACAGCCAGCCCAGCTCGTTGTCGTACGGGCCGTGCCATCCGCCCAGGAAGAGCACCGTGGTCAGTGCGCACAGCACGACGATGCCTGCGTACTCCGCGAGCAGGAACAGGGCGAAGCGCAGGCCGGAGTACTCGGTGAAGGCGCCGAAGATGATCTCGGAGTCGGCGACCGGCATGTCGAAGGGCGGTCGCTGCAGCTCGGCCAGGCCGGCGATGAAGAACACCACTGCTCCCGGCAGCTGCCACAGCAGCCACCACGGCTCCCATGCGTCGACGATGCCGGAGAGGGAGAGCGTTCCCGCGGCCATGGCCACCGACGCCGCGGCCAGGATGAACGGGAGCTCGTAGGCCATCAGCTGGGCGGCGGTTCGCAGACCGCCGAGCAGGGAGAACTTGTTCGCACTCGCCCACCCGGCCATCAGGGCGCCGAGCACGCCCACGGCCATCACGGCCAGCACGAAGAACAGCCCGGCGTCCAGCTCCTGCCCGACCAGACCGGGTCCGACCGGGATCGCGACGAGCACGACGAGGTAGGGGATCAGCGCGACCGCCGGGGCCAGCTTGAACACGGCGCGGTCGGCCGCCGCGGGCACGATGTCCTCCTTCTGGGCGAACTTCACGCCGTCAGCGACGAGCTGGGCCCAGCCGTGGAACCCACCCGCGTACATCGGGCCGAGTCGCGACTGCATGTGGGCCATCGCCTTGTGCTCGGTCTGGCCGACGAGCAGCGGCAGGACGAGAAACGCGCCGAGCACCAGGACGATGCGCAGCACGACCTCGAGCCAGTCCGGGATGTTCACGTGCCGGGCTCCGGGTCCGGCGGGTGCGGGCCCCACTCCTGCGGGTCGGGGACGCCCGGCGGCCGGGTCTTGCGCCGGGACGGTGCCGCGCCGCCGGCTTCGGCGTCGGACTCCCCCGGCTCCTTCGCGCCTGGCCAGGCCTTGGCGACCCGTGCGGCGAGGACGAAGTCCTTGCGCAGCGGGTGGCCCTCGAATCCGTCCGGGAGGAGCAGTGGGACCAGGTGAGGGTGACCGGTGAAGGCGATCCCGAACATCTCGAAGGTCTCCCGCTCGTGCCACGATGCGCCCGCGAAGACGCCGGTCGCCGTGTCCAGCGCGGGGTCGAGGGCCGGCACGCGGGTGCGCAGCAGCAGGTGCTCACGTCGATCGATCGACCACAGGTGGGTGACCACGTCGAAGCCCTCGGCCTGCTGGTCGACCGCGCTGAGCCAGTCGAAGTAGGTGAAGCCGAGCTCGTCGCGGGCGCGGGTCAGGGCGGCGATCCAGTCCCTCGCCGGCACGTCCACGGTGACCTGGCCGTACGCCGACTCCGCGCGCGCGTCCGGACCGAACCGCTCGGCGAGACCGGCTGCCGCGTCCGGTTCGGCGGCCGTCATGTCGCCGGCTCGACGGGGACGTTGCGGATCGGCCCGCTCGGCGCCTGGGCGCGGTAGCGGTCGGACAGCGTCTCGGCCGCGATCTTGTCCTGGAGGCGGAGGATGCCCTGCAGGAGCGCCTCGGGCCGGGGAGGGCAACCGGGCACGTAGACGTCGACCGGCACGATCTGGTCGACGCCCTTGGTCACGCAGTAGGAGTCCCAGTAGGGGCCGCCCGAGTTGGAGCAGGCACCGAAGGAGATGACGTACTTGGGCTCGGGCATCTGCTCGTAGAGGCGCTGGATCGCCGGCGCCATCTTGTCGGTGACCGTGCCCGACACGACCATCAGGTCGGCCTGCCTGGGCCCGGGTGCGAACGGGATCACCCCGAGGCGGATGAAGTCGTGCCGCGACATGGACGAGGCGATGAACTCGATCGCGCAGCACGCCAGGCCGAAGTTGAAGACCCAGAGGCTGTAGCGGCGGCCCCAGTTCAGGACCAGGCGGATCGGCTCCGGCGCCATCCGTTGGAGTGGGCCGAGCGTGGGGGCCGGGAGGTCCGTCAATCCCACGTCAGCACGCCCTTCTTCCAGGCGTAGAGCAGCCCGACGGAGAGGAAGCCGAGGAACACGAACATCTCCACCAGCGTGGTCGCGCCGAACCCCGGTTGGGCGAAGACCGTCGCCCACGGGAACAGGAAGATCGCGTCCACGGCGAAGATCACGTAAAGGTAGGAGAAGACGTAGTAGCGGACGTGGCTCTGCGCCCAGCCCTCGCCGACCGGGTCGACGCCGCACTCGTACGTGACGTGCTTGTCGCCGCCGGCGACCGTGGGGCGCAGCAGCCGGTTGGCCGTGAAGGCGACCGTGACGAATCCGACCCCGACCAGCAGCATCAGCCCCACCAGGGCGTAGCCGCCGTAGAAGCCGTCCACGCTGCCTCCTCGTTTCGGTCGGCTCCGGGGAGTCTAGGGCGACGTAGCATGGAATCGTGGCCAAGCAGGTGGAGCAGCTCGACCGGGTGATCATCCGGTTCGCCGGGGACTCCGGTGACGGGATGCAGCTCACCGGTGACCGCTTCACCACCGAGACTGCCGCCTTCGGCAACGACCTGTCCACGCTGCCGGACTTCCCGGCCGAGATCCGGGCACCGGCTGGCACGCTGCCGGGCGTGTCGGCCTTCCAGCTGCACTTCGCCGACCACGACATCATGACGCCCGGCGACCGCCCCGACGTGCTCGTCGCGATGAACCCGGCCGCGCTCATGGCCAACGTCGGCGACCTGCCCCGCGGCGCGGACATCATCGTGAACACCGACGAGTTCACGAAGCGCAACCTCGCCAAGGTCGGCTACCTGACCAGTCCGATCGACGACGGGTCGCTGGAGGACTACAACGTCCATCCGGTCGGGCTGACCTCGATGACGGTCGAGGCGCTCAAGGAATTCGACATCACGAAGAAGGACGCCGAGCGGGCCAAGAACATGTTCGCACTCGGGCTGCTGTCGTGGCTCTACAACCGCCCGACCGAGGGAACCGTCGCGTTCCTGCGCGCGAAGTTCGCCAAGAACGAGCAGATCATGCTGGCCAACATCACGGCGTTCAACGCGGGCTGGAGCTTCGGGGAGACCACCGAGGACTTCTCGATCTCCTACGAGATCAAGCCGGCCAAGCAGGCGCCGGGCACCTACCGCAACATCTCCGGCAACCTGGCGTTGTCATATGGGCTCGTTGCCGCGTCACTCAGGTCAGGGCTGCCGCTGTTTCTCGGGTCCTATCCCATCACGCCGGCATCCGACATCCTGCACGAGCTGAGCAAGCACAAGCGGTTCGGCGTCCGCACGTTCCAGGCCGAGGACGAGATCGCCGCGGTGGGCGCGGCGCTGGGGGCGGCGTACGGCGGGTCGCTGGCCGTGACCTCGACGTCCGGCCCGGGGCTGGCCCTCAAGGCGGAGACGATCGGCCTCGGCGTGTCGCTCGAGCTGCCGTTGATCATCGTCGACGTGCAGCGCGCCGGACCGTCGACCGGGATGCCCACGAAGACCGAGCAGGCCGACCTGCTCCAGGCGATGTTCGGCCGCAACGGTGAGGCCCCGGTCCCGATCGTGGCCCCGCGCTCCCCCGCCGACTGCTTCGAGACCGCGATCGAGGCGGCCAGGATCGCCACGACCTACCGCGTCCCGGTGATCGTGCTCTCCGACGGCTATCTCGCCAACGGCTCGGAGCCGTGGGCGATCCCGGTCGTGGACGACCTGCCCGACCTGCGGGTGGCCTTCGCGGCCGAGCACAACACGACCCTCGACGACGGCAGCACGGCCTTCTGGCCCTACCTGCGCGACCCGGAGACGCTGGCCCGGCCGTGGGCGGTTCCGGGCACGGCCGGTCTCGAGCACCGCATCGGTGGCATCGAGAAGGCCGACGGCACCGGCAACATCTCCTACGACCCAGCCAACCACGACTTCATGGTCCGGACGCGCCAGGCGAAGATCGACGGCATCGCCTCGACGATCCCCCCGCTCGAGGTCGAGGACCCGAGCGGGCAGGCGCGGGTGCTCGTGCTGGGCTGGGGCTCGACGTACGGACCGATCGGCGCGGCCTGCCGCACCGTGCGCGCAGCCGGCATCGAGGTGGCACAGGCCCACCTGCGGCACCTCAACCCGTTCCCCACGAACACCGGCGAGGTCGTGCGCGGCTACGACCGCGTGCTCATCCCGGAGATGAACCTCGGACAGCTCGCGATGCTCATCCGCGCCAAGTTCCTCGTCGATGCCATCAGCTACAACCAGGTGCGCGGGATGCC
>Ga0299913_10000577_pt1 | contig 23920 bp, 20 predicted proteins | sample RVTome_9_FD_201360 | JGI IMG/M metagenome (GOLD analysis project Ga0299913, IMG submission 201360) | Soil microbial communities from uranium-contaminated site in the Upper Colorado River Basin, Wyoming, United States - RVT155D38 (version 2) ... | reverse complement strand
CGGCATGCCCCTGGAGTTCCGGATCGCGCGAAGCGATCGCCGCATACCGCGCCGCCGCGGCCAGCGTATCGAGCGCAGTGCCGGCGCTCGGCAGACGGTGCACGTTTCTGAGCAGTATCGCCAGCCGTTCGAGATTGCCGTCGGCGTCGAGGGAACCTCTACTCCAGACGGGGCCCGGGAGATACGCATAAACGAGGATACCGTTGTCCGGATCGGCGAAATGCACCTTCGGAGCCAGCGACGCTTGCGCGGCTTCTTGCAGGATCCTGAGCTCGGTCCTGCGATCCAGACCGAATGTTGCAGTGTGTTCCGCGTCCAGGCGCAGAACGAATTTGCGACTTCCGCGGCGAACGATGTAGCTTCTGTTGGTAAGGCCGCCCTCCATTTCGCGGCAGTCCCAGCGGGAATCCAGGCCAGGAACACGTGACAGGGCCTCTCGCGGCGAAATCAGGCCTGTCATGCGCCGACCGTGCGCTCCTCGTACGCGTGGGTCCAGGCAATGAGCCCGAACGGAATCAGGGCCAGGTACGCGACGAACAAGACCGAGGTCAGCTGCAGGTCCCTCGCCCAATAGAGGAAAACGGAGACCGCGTCTATGACCAGCCAGTACCACCAGTTCTCCAGCACCTTGCGCGCCACGAGAAACGTGGCCCAGATCGCCGAGAATGTCGTCAGTGAGTCGACATAGGGATATGCCGCGTCGGAGTACCTGTCCAGCAGTACGCCGCAGAGCAACGAAACGACGACGATTACGGCGACAGCTGCTGCATGGACGGGCATACGCCAGCGCGTGACCGGCACGGAGGACTCTCGCTCGCCGCCCGAATGCCAGAAGTACCAGCCATAGAGCGCCATGACGAAGTAGAAGCCGTTCAGCAGGGACTCCATATAGAGCCGGGCATCGATGAACAGCGCGATATAGATGGCGGTGCTCACCAACGCGAACAGCCAGCAGAGGATGTTTTGTCGAATCGCGAGCACCAAATAGGCCACCGCCGCCAGGACGGCGATCACCTCGGCCGGTGAGAGGGCTCTGAGCTCGGTGCCGATAATGGCGAAGACCCCGTTCACGCGTCAGTCTTCGGCGCCCTGCTCCGCCATGGGGTTGTTGAGAATCCGGATGGCAAAAACGGCCTTCGGCACTGTCTCGAATGTCGTCCTGATTTCCTGCTGCAAGGCGTTCATCACGTCGGCGTAATCGCCGCGAATCTGCGTACTCATGGGATTCGTGCGAACGTCCAGGGAGCCGTGGGCATTCAGCCGTTCGATCACTTCCTTGATCGGCTCCAGGAATTCGTCCGCAAGCGGATAAAGACTGATATCGACAGCAACTTGCATGGCTAGCTCCTAGAACCTCATGTCGACGGTGAAGCCAAGCTGACGCGGGTCACCGCGACGCACGTAAAGCGTGGTCGGGAAGTCCGGTGGTTCGTTCCCGAAGAAAAAGCCCCGGACGGCATAGTTTTCGTCGAACGCATTGCGTAGCCACAACTGAGCGGTCCATCGCTCCGTCTCATAGCCGAGTCTTGCGTTCGCCAGCGAGTGGCGCTCGGATTTCTGATCATGGCTCACGTCGAAATAGAACTCGTCGCGAACGTTAAGATCCAGTCGCGCGAAAAAGCCGTCGCCCCGCCGGTACGCGCCGCCCACAGCCGCAGTGTAATTAGGAGCGTGCGCCTGGTCGCGGCTGCGGAGATCGCCGAGCGGATCGACAAAGTCCTCGAACTCGGCATTCAGCAGGCCGACGTTGGCGTACAACTCCCAGGCTTCCGCGGGCAACCAACGCAGTTCCGCCTCAACCCCGGATATTCGTCCTTTGGCGGCGTTGTCCGTAAAGAAAACGAAGGACGCGGGATCGTTTGGCGTGAGTTGCGCCGACGTTCTGACCTGCTGGTCGTTTCTGCGACTGTGGAAAACGGCACCATTTAAAAACAAGGTGTCGTCCAGCCATGCCGTCTTGACGCCGCCCTCGATATTCCACATCGATTCCTCACCGAACTCGCGCCGACCTTCAGGCACCGGTCCCAGGTTGAAGCCGCCCGCTTTGTACCCGCGGGAGAGGCTGACGTAGGCGGCAAGGCCCTCGTCGAAGGCATGCCGATAGCTCAACTCGCCACCGACCATCGTTTCTCCGGGGTCGAGTTCGAGCCCGGCGGAGTCGGCATAGTCGGTGCGCCGGTCCTCCACGCGCAGCCCCAGCCCTATCTCGCCGGCATCGCCGACGTCGACGTCGAGCTGCCCGAACAGGGCAATGTTCGTAGCCTCGAAGCGGCTGGCAAAACGATCCTCGAGGCTGTCAGTGAAACCGGCCACAGGGTCCGCGTATACGCCCTGATTCAGGGACGCGATTTCATCTTCGAGCTTCAGGAAATAAGCACCGACGAGCCAGTCGGTCGATCCACCGAACAGCTGTCCGTCGGGCCCGGACGCGACGCGAAACTCCTGGTTCCACGTACGCCGTTTGCGGTCGCTCACCGAAATGAAATCGTAGGTATAAGGCGCCCAGGCGTCCGGGTTACCCCAGTCTGCGTCGAAGCTGAAGTCGATGTCCGAATCCGCTGCGGAGGTTATGGACGTGAACCGATATGTATCCGATCCGGACCAGACGGCTTTAAACGCGGCGCCGATACTCTTTTGCGCATCTCTACCCGGTTTATCGGACAACATGGTGAGCGAGTTGTCGATCGCAAAAGCGTCGTACCCGTCGTCGATGTCGCTCCACATCGTCGTAACCTTAAGTTGCCAGTCATTTGCGGCATCCCATACGAGCTTGGCGCGCGCGCTCGATTCCTTGCGGCCATTCGTGTCGCTGCGACCGAGGAAGGCGTTCTCGCGGAATCCATCGCTTTCGTGATGATGTCCGCTGAAACGAAACTTCAGCGCTCCATCGCCGGTCAGCGGCCCACCGAGTGCGAGACCCCCAGTCAACGCATTGTCCTGCCCGCCGCCGAACTGCACGCGACCGGACCACTCCTCCGTGGGCTCGGTACTTTGCACGTAAATGAGGCCCGCGAGGGCGTGTGCGCCATAGCGGCTGCCCTGCGGCCCACGTAGTACGTCGATCTGTTCGATATCGAAAAGGGTCGCGATTGTCCCTATGCCGCTGAAATCGATGTCGTCGATGAGAAACCCGACGGAAGGATTCGGCGCGCCTTCGTACTGCTCGAGCTCTCCGACACCGCGAATCTGGAAGTATCGGGCGCGATGGCCGTCGCCGGACCAGTTCAGGTTAGGCACGAAGAACACCAGCTCCTCGAAATGCTGCACGGCCAGCTGCTCGACCGAGTCCTGTTCGAGAACAGTGATGCTGGCGGGCATTGCGTCGGCCGGGCGAGCGCGAAAGTCCGCAGTGACTATGATTTCCTCTAGCACATCGTCGGCGGTCGCCGCAGCGACGACGGAAAAGAATACGAAAACCGCCCGGTAAGCGAAAACGCTTCCCTGCGGGGAAATAGACTGGAACATGGGAGGATCCTCTTCCTACGCCGGCATTACCCGGGTCAGGTTCTAAGGGTTCCCGGTTCGATATCGCAACCTTGCGCTATCCCGGATCTCAGGCCTTACGGCCACCCCTGTGACGCCACCACTATACCGAAATACCACCGTGCCGACCAGACAACAGGGACACAATCTGCTCGATTAGAAGGCTGTAGGAGCCGACCGCCATGGATGGCGGGAATGCAGATCACGCAGGAGCAGTTATCTGCCGCCCCGCGGTCGATCAGCGACGGCGACGCAGCGGTTTCTTTCGGCTTGGGATCGCCCGCGGGGCGGGCTCCTACAGCGCGCGAATAACGGTCGCGACTACGCGTCGCGTTCAAGGCGCTTGATCAGACTGGACGTATCCCACCTCGCGCCGCCCATCTGCTCGACTTCCGAGTAGTATCGGTCGATCAGCGCGGTCATCTCGAGCGTCGCGCCGTTTCGTTTCGCCTCGTCCAGGGCGATCTTCAGGTCCTTGCGCATCCATTCAACAGCAAACCCGAACTCGAACTGATCGCTGACCATCGTCTTCCAGCGATTCTCCATTTGCCAGGACTGTGCCGCGCCCTTGGAGATCGCGCCTATCACGGCCTCCACGTCGAGTCCCGCGCATTTCGCGAAATGCAGCGCCTCGGAAAGACCCTGAACGACGCCTGCGATACAGATCTGGTTGACCATCTTTGCGAGCTGGCCGCTGCCGACCGGTCCAATCAGCGTGCAGGCCTTCGCATAGCTTTGCATGACTGGCAAGGCGCGATCGAATATCTCCGGGTCGCCGCCCGTCATGATGGTGAGCTGACCGTTTTCGGCGCCTGCCTGACCTCCGGACAGCGGCGCATCGAGAAAGGCGACGTCCTTTCTTTTTGCAGCGTCGTGAACCTCACGGGCAACGACAGCCGAGGCAGTAGTGTGATCGACGATGACTGCCCCGGCCGATATTCCGCCCAGAATGCCATCGGGTCCGAGAATCACCGTGCGCACGTCGTCGTCGTTCCCGACGCACGAAAACACGATGGCGGCGCCCGCCGCGGCTTTCGCGGGCGACGACGCCTTCCTCCCTCCGTGCCGCTTGCACCAGGCGTCGGCCTTGGCGGCTGTTCGGTTATATACCGTGACGCTGTGTCCGGCTTTTGCTAGATGACCGGCCATGGGGAAACCCATGACTCCGAGTCCGACGAAGGCTACCTGCACTGTGTTCGATCCTCGATCCGGAAAAAGCAGTGAGGTTAGCGTGATTGGGTGCGAGGTACCACCGGCAGGGCTATGCGGCGCTCCTCGACGAAGTGGAAGCCAGCCGCGACTTCTTGCGTGGATCGAGGCCGATTGACCGCGCAATGATCTCTCGCATCACTTCCGAACTGCCGGCGTAGATGCGCGAGACCCTGGCGTTCAGATAAAGGCGGCAGATAGGATACTCGTCCATGTAACCCGCCCCGCCGTGCAGCTGCACGCAATCATCCATTACGCGCCCTTCCAGCTCGCTCGTGAAGAGCTTGGCCTTCGCCGCATTGTCGGCGCTGAGTTCGCCACGGTCGTGCTCGACAACACACTGATCGACGAACGCCTGCGCGACGTCGATCTGCGTGCGCATATCGGCCATTCGGAAGCGCGTGTTCTGAAAATCCGCAATTGCCTGGCCGAAAGCCTTGCGTTCCTGGATGTATTCCATGGTGATGTCAAAAGCGGCAGCGGCAGCGGCGAGGTAGCCGACTGCTCCTAGCAGTCGTTCTTCAGCAAGAAAATGCATCAGGTGATAAAAGCCGCGATCCACCTCTCCCAGCAGGTTTTCCTTCGGCACCCTGACGTTGTTGAAGAACAGCTCGGCCGTATCCTGGCTCTTGAGTCCCATCTTCTTCAGATTGCGCCCGCGCTCAAAGCCTTCCATCCCTCGCTCGACGACGAAAAGGCTGAGCCCGTGCCGTGCCCCGGGGTCGGTTTTCGCAACCACCACAACGAGGTCCGCATTGATTCCGTTCGAGATATAGGTCTTCGATCCGTTCAGCAGAAAATGGTCCCCCTTGTCGTCGGCACGGGTACGGATGCCGGCCACGTCGCTGCCGGCGCCCGGCTCCGTGATCGCTACCGCCAGAATGTGCTCGCCACTGATGCATTTCGGCAGCCATCGCGCTTTTTGTTCATTGGTCCCGAGCTCGCCGATGTACGGGCCGACCAGACGGTTGTGCAGCGTCATGAAGAATCCGGCATCGCCATAGCGAGCGTTTTCCTCGATCAGTACCTGTTCGTAGCGAAAGTCGGAAACACCTGCTCCGCCGAACTCTTCGTCGGCCCACATCAGCAACAAGCCTTGCTCGCCCGCTTTGAGAAATGCCTCGCGATCGACAATCCCCTGCTCGTGCCATCGGTCGGAATTCGGCCCTATTTCCTTCTTCATGAACGACCGGACCGAATCACGGAACATTTCGTGTTCGTCCTCGAATATGTGTCGGCTCATTGCTCTTACCCTGCGTTTTGGGGTTGGGGAGAACGTGTACAGACCCGTGCCGGCTACCGTCCCTTGAAGCGCGCCTTTCGCTTCTCGAAAAACGCGGCGACGCCTTCGGCACAGTCCTCGCTTTCGCGCAGCTTGCGCTGAAGTGGAGCTTCCACGTCAAAGGTACTGGCCCAGTCGTGACCCGTGGCGTGGCGCATCGCTTTCTTAGTCGCGGCAAGAGAAAGCGGCGCTCGCTCTGCTATCGATTGTGCCCAGGCAAGTGTCTCGTCGAGCAGGGTGTCGGCCGGAGCGGTCCTGTTCGCGAGACCGAGCTCGACGCAGCGGGCCGCCGGTATGCGCTCGCATTCTATGCTGAGCTGAAAGGCGCGACGGTAGCCCAGTTGATGCACCAGAAGCCAGTTGAGCCCTCCGTCCGGCACCAGCGAAATCGTGGAAAACGGCGACAGCAGAAACGCATTCTCGGCCATTACCAGAAGGTCGCAGGCCAGCGCATAGGACATGCCAATTCCGGCAGCGGAACCCCCGACGGCAGCGATCACCGGCTGATCCATGGCGGCGATGCATTCGAAGATCGGCCGGTATTCGAGCTGCAACTGCTGGTCCACGGAGCGGTCCTCCGACAAGCCGCCTTTCAGGTCGGCGCCGGCACTGAACGAGCGACCCTCTCCGGTCAACACCACCACACGAACGCCGGTGTCCTTTCTCGCCCGCTGAAACGCGGCGAGGAGCTCGCGCCGGAGCTCGGTATTGAAGGAGTTCATTGCATCGGGTCGACGAATCGTAATGACGGCGACTGCATCCTTCTGCGCATACCGTACCGTTTCGAACTCGCTCATAATGATTTTCCTCAGGCCGCGCTACGGCTTTTCGAATCTCCCGCAGTTGCATAGAACGAGTCGCCGGCGGCAGCCATCGTGCGAAGTTTGTCGGGAACCCTGAACCGGTTTCCATACTTCTCGGCAAGCCTGTCCGCTTCCGCGACGAAGGTCCTCAGGCCCTCCGTTTCGATGAACGATATGGTGCCGCCGGTATACGGCGGAAATCCCCAGCCGAAAACGGATCCGATGTCCGCATCGGCAGGACTTGTGACGACGTTTTCCTCGAGACATCGCACGGTTTCGACCGCCTGCGAGTACAGGAGGCGCCTCCGCACCTCGTCTCCGTTCGGTTGTACCTCTACAGGGGGGAAGTGCTCTCGTAGCCCGGGCCAAAGCCGTTTTTTTCCGGGCGTCGTGGAATCTCCGTAGTCGTAGAAGCCCGCGCCTGAGCGTTTTCCCTTGCGACCCAGTTTTTCGACGAACAGCCGCAGCACCGCATCCGCGGGCGTGGCAACGTAGGCTTCTCCGAGGTCGGCTTTCGTCTGCTGGAGAATGTGATAGCTCAATTCGAGGGATACCTCGTCTGTTACCGCGAGCGGCCCGATCGGCATTCCGGCGTATTTCGCGACGTTTTCAACCAGCGCCGGGTTGATTCCCTCTGCAAGCATGGTCATGCCTTCGCGGCTATACACACTGAACACCCGGCTGGTGTAAAAGCCGCGGCTGTCATTGACGACGATCGGTGTCTTCTTCAGTTGCTGCACGTAATCCAGCGCGCGCGCTACCGCCACATCGCCCGTGTTCTTGCCGACGATAACCTCGACCAGCGGCATCTTCTCCACAGGGGAGAAAAAATGGATACCGATGAACTGCTCCGGGTTTTTCGAGGCGGCGGCAAGCCCGGTGATCGGCAGAGTGGACGTATTGGAGGCAAATATGCCGTCCGCCGCCATCACGGCCTCCGCTTTGGCCGTGACGTCGGCCTTTGTCGTTCGGTCTTCGAACACCGCCTCGATGACCATTTCACAGCCGCGCAGTTCTTCGTAGTCGTCGGTCGGCGAGATTCGCCCGAGGATGTCGGCCGCTTTCTCCGCAGTGAGTTTCCCTTTCTCAACCCGCTGTTGCAGCAGGTTGCGAGAATGATCCTTGCCCGAGTTGGCCTTGTCGGCCGTGGTATCCAGGAGCACGACCTGCATTCCTGCCGATGCCGACACATAAGCGATCCCCGCTCCCATCATTCCCGCACCGAGAACGCCGAGCTTTTTCACTTCCCGTTTCTCCGGTCCTTTCGGTCGACGCGCGAGCTTGTCCGCTGCCCCCTTGTTCACGAACAGGGTGCGCATCATGTTGCGCGATACCGGACTCATGAGCAGCGACACGAAGTACTTTGTCTCGATGTCCAGCGCCCGGTCCATCGGCAGTACGCTTCCTTCGTAGAGCGCGGACATGATGGCAACAGGAGCCGGATAGTTGTGACCGGTCTGTTTCTGCAGCAACGCGGCGCCCACCATCTGCGTCTGCACCGCAGACGCGTTCATGAGACCGGCGCCTCCGGGGACGCGGAACCCCTTTTTGTCCCAAGGTTGCTCGCCTACCGCGCCGCCGAGCAGCCATTCCCGTGCCGTCGCAACCTCCGTGCCGGCAGCGACTACAGCGTGGATGAAGCCGAGATGAAGCGCCTCTGCAGGTTTGACGTGGCGGCCTTCTGTGATCAGCCGCGCGGCCTGCTCTATGCCGATCAGCCGGCTGAGGCGCTGAGTGCCGCCGCCACCCGGCATGAGTCCAACCTGTACTTCCGGCAAGCCCAGTACCGTTCTCGGATGATTCGATGCCACGCGATAGTGGCAGGCAAGGCAGATTTCGAGTCCGCCGCCGAGTGCAGTGCCGTTGATCGCCGCCGCGACCGGCTTGCCGCAGGTTTCGAGACGACGAAGAGTCTGTTGCAGGCCCCGGCAACGTTCGTATACGTCCTTCGCATCCCGTCGCTCACCGAATGTTTCGACCAGTTCGACGAGGTCCGCGCCCGCCATAAAGGCCTCTTTGCCGGACGTTATGACGGCGCCGGCGACGGTGTCATCTGTCGCTATCCGGTCCACCGCAGCGGACAGGTCATCGAGAAATCCCGGAGTCATCACGTTCATCGAACGGTCTTTCACGTCTATAGTGGCGACGGCGATGCCGCCTTCGATGTCGATGTGGATTGTTTTCATAAACCGCTCACACCCGCTCGATAATGGTCGCGGTGCCCATGCCGCCGCCGACGCACAGGTTCACGAGGGCGGTGTTCAGATCGCGGCGTTCGAGTTCGTCGAGTACCGTGCCCAGGATCATTGCACCGGTCGCACCGAGCGGGTGCCCGAGGGCGATCGCGCCGCCGTTGACGTTGATCCTGTCGTGTTCGATGCCGAGCTTCTGCATGTAGAGCATTACGACCGAAGCGAAAGCTTCGTTCAGTTCGAACAGGTCGATGTCCTTTACGGTCATGCCGCAGCGCTTCAGGACTTTCTCGGCCGAAGGGGCGGGGCCAGTCAGCATGATCGTGGGGTCGGTGCCGATCGAAGAGAATCCGCGGATGCGGGCGCGTGGCTTGAGGCCCAGGGCATCGCCTGCATCTTTGCTGCCGAGCAATACGGCGGCTGCGCCGTCCACGATACCGCTGGAGTTACCCCCGGTATGTACGTGGTTGATGAATTCGACTTCCGGATATTTCTGCAGGGCTACGGCATCGAAACCGGCCTGTTCGCCAAGGACGGCAAACGCCGGCTTCAGCCCAGCGAGATCTTCCAGAGTCGTGCCGGGTCGAAGGTGCTCGTCCCGCGCCAGCAATACCGATCCGATCACATCCCGGATCGGCGTGACGGACTTCGAGAAGTATCCCTTTTCCCAGGCATTTGCCGCGCGCTTCTGGCTCTCGACGGCGTACGCGTCGACCTGCTCGCGTGTGAATCCATGTTGGGTCGCGATGAGATCGGCACCGATGCCCTGAGGCGCGAAGTAAAGTTTGTAGGCAACGGCAGGGTCCGCATGCATCGCACCGGAATCGGAACCCATTGCAACGCGCGACATGCACTCCACGCCACCGCCGATGGCGAGATCCGATTGTCCGGCCATGATCTGCGCGGCGGCGGTATTAACTGCCTCCAGTCCCGAGGCGCAGAAGCGGTTCAGTTGCTTGCCGGGCACGCCCTGGTCGAAGTCGGCGTTCAGAACAGCCGTGCGCGCAATGCAGCTCCCCTGCTCGCCCACGGGCGACACGCAACCAAATACCACGTCATCCAGACGGCTTGTATCGAGCTGGTTGCGGTCGCGCAGGCTTCGCAGTACCTGCGTTGCAAGACTGACCGGTGTCACTTCGTGTAGCGCGCCATCGGGCTTGCCTCTCCCCCGCGGGCTTCGAACATGGTCGAAAATGTAGGCGTCTGTCATGACTGGTCGGTTGTAGTCAATCGACGGAATTTCCGGACGTTTTACCCGCCTTGAGCGGAGTGCGCGCCTGGCGCTTATACGTTCCCGTGGCGGTGGCGCAGAGGCGCTTGTTCTCCGGGTCGAGCAATTTCGCCTGGCAGAAAAACATCGATTTCGTGATTCGCACGAGCTCGCCTTCTGCCACAGCGATGGTCGCCGTATGCGGCGACATGAAGTTACAATTGAGATTGATCGTGACCGAAACAAAGTCGTTCGATATCCCGTAACTGCCGGCGACGGCGCCCGCGATGTCCAGCAGCGACGCGATGACCCCGCCGTGGAGATAGCCGACGGTATTGCGATGGTCGGTCCGTACCGGCATCTCGAGGCGCGCGAATCCCTCCTTCCACGCCGTCAGCCTGAAACCCAGAAACTCCAGGTAAGTGCCCTCGTAGAGCGTTGGATTGTCGAGGAAGCTCTTCCGAGTATCGTCGTTCACTGGGTACCCGCTCCTGCGCGTCTCAGAATGGAGATGTAAATGTCGGGCTCCGGCCGCACGCGGTAGTTGTCGGTCTGGTCGGTAAACAAAATTGTACCTGAAGCGTTGGTGACGATTGTCGTCGGCATGGGACCAACCCGGGCGTAGCCGGCGCCGGTACCCGCGGGAACTGCATGCCGCTCGGCGATGTCCAGAGCTTCCGCCACCTTGGCATCGCGATCAACCAGAAAGCGAACGGGAGCGGAGAGTTTACCGGCCAGCTCGCGTGCCTTGTCTTCCGGTTGCGAGCTGATCAGATTCAGCTGGATGCCGAGTTTCTCGAGATCCGCGAAACGGCTCGCAACCTCGTGCACCTGGGCCACGCAGAACGGATCCCAGTTGCCCCGGTAGAACAGCCAGACGGCCGGCGCTCCGAGAAACTGCGAGGAAAGCACACGTCCCCCGTCCAGATCGGTGAGCTGAAACTCAGGCAGCTTGTTGCGAATGTCCAGTCTCGCGTTCGGCATCCGTCCGAGCCTCGAGTACCAGAAAATGTATAGCAAGAGCAGTCCTGTTCCCGTCAGGGCGATTGCCGCGGGCTGCCACGCCATGGAACGAGTCATAAAGGTTTCCCACAGGGCGACAACGGCGCCGGTAGCCGACACGAGAATCAGCAACGGAAGGTCGGCGCTGGTCCTCGCAACCCTGGCGAACCGGAGGCGCAACCAGAACAGCGGCAGGGGGAGATTCGCCACGGCGGCGGCAACCCACGCGAGATGGTCATAGTCCGCAATGACGGCGCCGCCGATTGCCGTCAACGTCAGCGCGGCGCTGACGACAACCGCCGGAACCAAAAAAAACGACTTCATTCTGGAGTTTGTCTCCGTTCGAGGATGTGGACACCCTGGTACTACATATTGCGACGATACTCACCGCCCACGTCATACAGGGCAGCCGATACCTGTCCCAGGGAGTTCGACTTGACTGTATCCATCAGTTCCGCAAACACATTGCCTCGCGCTCTTGCGACCTTCTGCAGGCGCAACGCGGCCTCGCCACTTTCGGCGGAATGTTGTGCCTGAAACCTCGCAACGTTCCGTATTTGCGCGTCCTTTTCGGCAGCGGACGAGCGGATCAGTTCCTGGTGGTGCACCTCATCTTCCTGTCCCTTGCTCGGCAGGAACGTGTTTACGCCGATCAGCGGGTAAGAACCGTCGTGCTTGCGGCTTTCATAATACAGGCTTTCCTCCTGGATCTTTCCGCGCTGGTACATGGTATCCATTGCCCCGAGAACTCCGCCCCGCTCGGATATCCGATCGAACTCCTTGTAAACCGCCTCTTCGACGAGTTCGGTCAGTTCCTCGATGATAAAAGAGCCCTGCCACGGGTTCTCGCAGTAGTTGAGTCCCAGTTCTTTCGAGATGATGAGCTGTATGGCGACGGCACGTCGTACCGATTGTTCGGTAGGCGTCGTAATGGCTTCGTCAAATGCGTTTGTGTGCAGGCTGTTGCAATTGTCGAACAATGCGTATAACGCCTGTAGCGTCGTGCGGATGTCGTTGAAGCTGATTTCCTGAGCGTGGAGACTGCGGCCGGATGTCTGGATGTGATACTTGAGCATCTGGCTGCGCGGGCTCGCACCATAGCGCTCGCGCATCGCTCGTGCCCAGATGCGTCGCGCCACCCTGCCGATTACGGAGTACTCGGGATCCATTCCGTTGGAGAAAAAGAAGCTTAAGTGGGGCGCAAACCGGTCGATCTCCATGCCTCGCGCCAGGTAATACTCGACGATCGTAAAACCATTCGACAGGGTGAACGCCAGCTGGCTGATCGGGTTAGCGCCGGCCTCCGCGATATGGTAGCCGCTGATCGAAACGCTGTAATAGTTGCGTACGTTGTTGTCGATGAAGAACTGCTGCACGTCGCCCATCATCTTCATCGCGAACTCGGTCGAGAAGATGCAGGTGTTCTGAGCCTGGTCTTCCTTCAGGATGTCTGCCTGTACTGTGCCCCGCACGGAGGCCAGTGCGTGGGCGCGGATCTTTTCGTAGGTCTCTGGCGAAACCAGCCTGTCGCCGGACATACCGAGCAATCCGAGGCCCAGTCCATCGTTTCCGGGAGGCAGGTTGCCTTCATACGTCGGTCGTTCCTTTCCGGCAAACCACGTATCGATCTTCTTCCGCGCCGTTTCCCATTCACCCGTCTCCTTCAGGTGCTTTTCCACCTGCTGATCGATCGCAGTATTCATGAAAAACGCCAGGATCATGGGTGCGGGACCGTTGATCGTCATCGATACCGACGTGGTCGGAGCGCACAGATCGAAACCTGAATACAGTTTCTTCATGTCGTCGATCGTCGCGATGGATACCCCCGAGTTCCCGACCTTTCCGTAGATATCGGGGCGTTCGTGAGGGTCTTCGCCGTATAACGTCACCGAGTCGAACGCGGTTGATAGCCGCGCTGCTTCCTGACCCAGGGAAAGGTAATGAAAGCGCCGGTTGGTCCGCTCCGGCGTGCCCTCACCGGCAAACATGCGAGTCGGGTCTTCGTTGAGCCGGCGGTAGGGATAGACGCCCCCGGTGTACGGAAACGATCCCGGCAGGTTCTCCTTCATGAGGAAGGTGAGCAATTCGCCCCAATCCTTGAAGTTGGGTACGGCGATCTTTGGAATTTTCTGCTGGCTCAGGCTCTCCCGATAGTTGGAACCTTTCACGTCCCGGCCGCGCACGCTGTAACTGAAATTGTCCTCGCGCACTGCGGCCCTGCGAGCAGGCCAGTCTTTCAGAAGGTCAATGGCCTCCACGGACAGCTGCTTGAAGGCTTCCTGGTATTTCCGGCGCAGAAGCTGTATCGAAGCATCCACGTCTTCGTCGGACAGCGCATCGTCGGGATAGGCTTCCAGTGCATCGGGAAGGCGCGAGTCTTCTACGGCCTTCAGCGCCTCAAAGTAATGCTGCAACCGGCTTGCCCATCCGGCCTGCGTCACGATACGTTCGTTCAACGACCGGCCCTGATCGCTGATCTCCGCGAGGTAGCGAATGCGCGCTCCCGGGATTACCGCCATCGCCCGCGGTTCGCGCTCCGTAATCTCGATACGCGGTGTCCAGTACTCGCGATCGAGATTCAGTCTCTCCGCCAACCGCCGGCAAAGCTGACAGAACATCCAGCTGACCCCGGGATCGTTGAACTGGCTGGCGATCGTCGGATAGACGGGCACGTCCTCGTCCGCGGCTTTGAACTGCAGGTGGTTTCGCTTCCACTGCTTGCGGATATCGCGGAGGGCGTCTTCTGCGCCGCGCTTATCATACTTGTTCAGAACAATGAGATCGGCAAGATCGATCATGTCGATTTTCTCGAGTTGACTGGCAGCGCCATAGTCGCTGGTCATGACGTACACGGAAAAATCGACCATGTCGACAATCTCGCTGTCGCTCTGGCCAATGCCGGCGGTTTCCACCATGACGAGATCGAAGCCGAGCGATTTGAGATATAGGATATGGTCGGTGAGCATTTCACTGGTGGCGAGGTGCTGACGCCTGGTGGCGAACGACCGCATGAATATGCGCTCCGAACGCAGCGAGTTCATACGGATGCGGTCACCCAGCAACGCGCCACCGGTACGCCTTCGTGTCGGGTCCACGGCGAGCACGGCAATGCGCATCTCGGGATAACATCCGAGAAAGCGGTTCAGAAGTTCGTCCGTGACGCTGCTTTTGCCTGCACCGCCCGTACCCGTGACGCCGATAACGGGCACGTTGCGCGCCTTCACGTGCCATTCTTTGCGAAGCTTTCGAAGCGCGGTCTCGTCAAACACGCCTTCTTCAATCGCGGAAATCATCTTCGCGATATCGACGGCGTTGTCAGGGGCTATATCATCCGGGATCACCGCCGGACGACGACTTTCCTCGGTACGCGCAATGAGGTCGTCGATCATCTCGTCGAGACCCATCTTCATGCCGTCGTGCGGGTGATAAATTCGCTCGACTCCGTAAGCCATGAGTTCCGAAATTTCTTCCGGGGTAATCGTTCCGCCGCCTCCGCCGAAAACCTTGATGTGCGACGCATTCCCTTCGCGCAGCCTGTCGACCATGTAGCGAAAAAATTCGAGATGACCGCCCTGATACGAACTGACCGCAATACCATCCGCATCTTCCTGAATCGCCGCGCGCACGATATCGTCAACGCTCCGATTGTGCCCGAGGTGTATGACCTCGGCGCCCTTAGACTGAATGAGTCGGCGCATTATGTTGATCGCCGCGTCGTGTCCGTCGAACAGGGACGCCGCAGTCACGAAACGAAGGGGTGCACTGGACGACTTTCCGGACGCATCCGGCAGGTCGCTGGCCGCGGTGCTCATCTCGTTCTCCTGCGAGGGTTTTACGCGAAAACGCTTCGCGATTAACAACGAATATTGAGTGAATTCAGTAGATTGCGACGTTGCAAAAATTCTAATCTTGATTAAAATAATGCAGCTGAACGCGGAACACAAGGGGCTTGGGCGTGCTGCACTGAAGTCACGGTCGCGTCCTGAGCCGGGCCGCGCCGCCGCGATCCCGGAAGACCCAAGGAAACTGAAATGGCAAAGGTGGCCGAAGAAACGCGCTTCGAACTGCAGCGGCATCGTCTGTTGAAGGCTGCGGCGACCTGCTTCAATCAGAAAGGCTATAGCGGCACCTCTCTGAAGGACGTTGCGCATCACCTGGGCCTGACGGATGCCGCGCTCTATTACTACGTCAGGAGCAAGGAAGAACTCGTTTATCAGTGCTACCTGCGCGGCGCCGAGCTTGGCCGGGAAGCCATGAACCGCGCCCGCACGGAGGGCAGCACCGGTTTCGACCGCGCGTTTCTATACGTACGCTACCACGTTGAAGTCATGGTGGGCGACCGCGGCCCGGTGGCCATCATGAGTGAGATCCCGTCGCTCAAGAAGCCCCACCGTGATGAAATTCTGCGAATCTCACGACGCCACAGCAGTGAATTCGAAACGATACTGACCTTAGGGATAGAGGACGGCAGTATCGGCAAGTGCAACGTACGGATGACGGGTAACGCCATCATGGGAGCAATCAACTGGATTCCGAAATGGTTTCACGGAGATGCCGCAACCGGGCAGAAGGTGCTTTCGGAGTTTCCACCTCTGCTGACCCGATGCCTGCTGCCCGGCGACGGAGAGTCCAGAGCCGGAGGGAGCCATTCCTTCATAAGGCAACCCCGCCGTCGATGCCGGAACGCCTAAGTAAGTGCCATTCGTTCCAGTGGGTGATCAACGCAGATTCAGCGTCCTCAATTCCCGTCGGACTTCCGATTCCAGTTCCTCGATCAGAGTCGGATTCTCGATGCCCGCTCCAGCGGCGTCCATCGTCGAAGGGAGATATTGCAGTCGCTCGACGAGTCTCTCGCGCACCCGGCCATAATCGCCGTCTCCGGTTTCGTTTTCCGTATAACCCGAGGCAATCGACCGGCTTCCGCCTGTCCCGTCCTGGCGACCATTCGTGGACGCAATATTGCGGCGCAGAATTCGCAGGTCGTTTTCGATGAGGTCGAGAATCAACCTGCGGTCGCCGTAGCGCTGCCAGAGCTCTGCGAAGCGTGCTTCGGACCGCCGGACCTCGGCGGGCTCGAGCGCCTCGCGCAGCACGTCGCGCGCCTTGATGAAAGGAACCTCGCCTCGCTCCGCCGCCAGCCGGTACCAGGCGAGCGCTTCGGACGGGTTCTCCGGCACGCCTTTACCGGTCAGGTGCATGAAACCGACCATGTACTGGGCGTACTTATCTCCCAGCGGAGCAAGCTCCTTCTCGTAGATAAGCAGCGCACGCCCATAGTCGCCTGCCAGAAAAACCCCCTCGACCCGTTCCTGAATTCTGAGCGTGCGGCTATCCGTAGGAGCCCCGGGGAATTGCCGGTACTCCCCTGCAACAGGCGAGTCCGTCGCAAACGACAGCATCGCCGCAACGGCAACGACGCGGATTATGGTACGAGGAAATATCTCCAACTGGACCTCATGAGGACGCCCGCAGCGCCGATTCACCGGGAACTCGAAACGTACTTGATGAGACTGCGCCGGACGGCCCCGAGTTCCTCCGTCATGCCTTTTCGGTCCGTCAAGGCTGCTAGCCCGGATTATTCATGAACCGACGACGTATCGAGGTGTCTTGCCAAACGTTCATGAATAATCCGGACTAGGGTCCGTAAAGCGGGGTTCGCGCTTTTGCAGGTTGGCCATGACGGCTTCCCGATGGTTCGCTGAACCGAGCAGCGACAGCTGAAAGTCTGCTTCGCGCCGCAACGCCTCTGCGGCGGGCGCGTCTAGCGAATCGTTCAGAAGGGACTTGATGGCACGGACCGCCTCGGGCGAGCGTCGCGAAATCTCGCCCGCAAGACGGCGTGCCGCGGCTAGGGGATCGTCGTCGACTTCCGTCACCAGTCCGAATTTCAGCGCCTCTGCGCCGTCAATGACGTTACCCGTGAACGCCAGCAGCTTGGCGCGGTCCGGTGGCACGACGTGTCGCAGCGTGCTCGTAATTCCCATGTCCGGAATGATTCCCCAACGAATCTCCATAATGGAGAGTTGCGCCTCGGGCGCTGCGATTCGAATGTCCGCAGCAAGGGCGACCTGCAGTCCGGCGCCGTAGGTGGCCCCGTGAAGAGCGGCGATCACGGGAACCGGCAGCGCACGCCACACCAGCGCCGCGCTCTGGAAAAAATTGGCGACTGTGTCGCGCCCCGGTCGCATCAGCGCTTCGTCCAGACCGTCGCCTGAGCTTTCGAAGATGGAGCGGTCGATGCCTGCGCAAAAACTTTCGCCGGCGCCGCAAAGGACGACGGCCCGCACGGACCGGTTCCCCGCGAGTGCTTCGCCGGAACGGATCAGCGCCTCAAAGCCTTCCCTGTCGAGTGCATTGTGCTTGGTCGGCCGATTCAATCGTACCAGCGCGACGTTGTTTTCGATGAATGTCTCGACTCGCTCGCTCATCTGCTCATTGGCTCCGTTTCAGGTGCGGTCGCCGGCGGCACCGCCAAAGCGTATCATTGCCGGGGTCATCATAACGCGCCGTATGGCGTTGACCCATATGCCTGCAAATCAGATGGCAAAACATGCGGGCCTGGTTCTGTGTATCTTGCAGCTGCTCGTCTATGCCGACGGGATCGCGGCGGAGCAGTACCGGGTCCTTTCCGGCGACAGTGAACTGCGGATACTCGTCTTCCGTGCAGGCTCCCTTGCAACGCTCGCGCACAATCATGTCATATCGAGCAACGCTCTTGCCGGGACCGTGCTATTGACAGATACGCCGTCGGACGGCGCCTTCGACCTGCATCTGCCGGTCGACAGTCTCGTGATTGACGACCCGGACGTACGTGCGGAAGAAGGCAGCGCTTTCTCCGCGGCGGTAAGCGAGAAGGACAGGGCCGGAACGCGACGCAACATGATGGGCGTGAAGCTGTTGCAAGGCGACCGATTCGCTGACGTTCGCGTGACGTCGCAACGAATTTCCGGCGATTATCCGGATGTCGTGATCGAAGCCGAAGTCACGATCAGGGGGGAAAGACACCTGCTCGACCTTCCCGTCATCGTCGAGAGATACGACGACCGGGTCATAGCCACCGGCAGCAAGGAAATCTCCCATTCGGACCTTGGCCTGACGCCGTTCACGGCGGCGTTTGGCACCATGCGCGTGGGCGATCCGATGACCCTCAAATATCGCATAGTGGCAGTACGCGGTGACGATGGCGGGCAATAGACGCCGACCGAGCGGGCATTTCATGCCGCCAGCGTGCACTTTCCGTTGCTTAGAACGACGCTGTTCCGAGCCTTGACCGAACAGCGAAACGACACGATGTTCCTGTCCTGCCACATGTCGGTCGTCAGGATGTCTCCGGGGTAGACGGGCGCCGAGAATCGCGCGTCGAAGCCTGTAACGAGCGTGTGGTCGTAGTCGCAGATGGTATTGAGAATCGCCCGGCACGCGATCCCGTAAGTACATCTACCGTGCAAGAGCGGCTGCGGGAAGCCCGCCTCGCGAGCAGCCTCCGGATCGGCATGAAGTGGCTTTCGGCCACCCGAGAGTCGAAACAGCAGCGCCTGGTCCGGGCGAGTCGCGCTGGTACAGCTGAGATCGGGATCCCGCGCCGGCAGCGTGTGCGGTTCCGGCAGCGCGTCACGCGGACCTCCGGTGCCTCCGTCGCCCCTCGCGATCACGGTGCTGTCGAGCGTAAAAAGCGCGGTTTCATCTTTCGCGAGGCGACCTTCGGCCTGTATGACGATCATCACGCCCTGCTCCGGCCCCTTGTCGTGAACGGCGACCACGTGCCGCTTTACGAGAAGCGCCGCCGTAGCGGGCAATGGGCGGTAGAGGTCGAGGCGCAGCCCGGCGAGCAGCACACGAGCGGCGTTCCAGCCACTGCCGCCGAGAAAGTCGCCGGGCGGGAGCACGCTCGCAAACGTCGGAACGGTCCTGAGCGCTGGCGACTCGAAAACGTAAGGCAGTTCTTTCATATCGCCCGGCGAACTGCAGAAACCCACTCCCAGGGCGTACAGTATCGCGTCCCTGTCGGCGTAGCTGACGGGCTGGTCTTCGACCGAGGTCGCAAGCAATGACTCGTAGTCCAGTGGCATGCTCGAAATCCGGCGGTACAGGCTCATGAGGCAGCTGCAACAGGAGCGAGGTGCGCACTCCGGTTGCAGCCGTCAAGGGGTTGTCGGTTGGGGCCGGATTCTATTGGTGTGGTCCGAGCCCGGCAAGTTGGACGGCTCAAATAGGCGTTGACAGGCCCTGGCATATGGCCGTAGAGGTGAATACCGGTGACCCTATGAAAGCGGACAGCACATTGCGCCTGCGCGCTGCTCATCGTTCAGAGGCGACTGCCATTGCGTCGATCTCCCGGCTGCATGTGGAGTACGGCCTTCGCTGGCGCTGGACTCCGCCGCGCGTGCGCAAGCAGATCGATGACCCGGATACGATGACTCTTGTTGCCTCCCTCGACGGAAAAATCGCCGGCTTCGGGATCATGCACTTCGGCGATCTGCGCGCGCACCTCGTGCTATTCGCCGTCGAACCGCGGTATCGAAGAACAGGCATCGGAGGCGCATTGCTGAAATGGCTGGAGGCAACCTGTGTCACGGCAGGCATACAGGACATCCGGCTGGAGGTACGTGCCGGTAACCAGCAGGCCCAGCGCTTCTATCGCAACCGCGGCTTCGCGACCATAGGCAGGATTGCAGGGTACTACGAACGCAGGGAAGCCGCGGTCATCATGGAGCGCCGGCTCGCGGGGTCGACAGGCACCTAGCCCGGATATCCAGGCCGTTACGTCGTCGCCGACTTCTCCGCGAACCTCCATCCCAGCTCCGCCAGTGGCAGAACCGCCGCCGCCGCTTTTTCGGCGTGGGTGCTTGCCGCCGTGCCGTCCCTCACACGGCCCGCGACGCCTTGCAAGATCGCGGCCAGGCGAAAGAAGTTGTAAGCGGAGTAGAAGTCCCGGTTCGCGATTCCGTCTCGGCCGGTGCGCTCGCAATAAAGGCGCACATAGTCCTCTTCCGAGGGGATACCGAGGCTTTGCAGGTCTTTGTCCCTGAGGCCGGTGGAGCCCACGCCGATCTCCGGCATCTGCCACGCCATCAGGTGATAGGTAAAGTCTCCGAGAGGATGTCCGATCGTCGACAGTTCCCAGTCGAGTACGGCAATAACGCGTGGCTCCGTGGGGTGCAGAATCATGTTGTCGAGGCGGAAGTCCCCATGCACTAGCGACGACGACTCATCCGTCGGTATGTTGTCGGGCAACCATTCGATCAACCTGTCCATGGCATCGATCCTTGCGGTCTCCGAGGCGCGATACTGTCCGGACCAGCGCGCGATCTGCCGGGAGAAGTAGTTGCCCGGCCGGCCGAACCCCGCGAGCCCGATAGCCTGCCAGTCGAAGGCGTGCAACTCTGCGATCGTGCGATTCACGTGATCGTAGATGGCGCTTCGTTCCGCTTTCTCGACGCCGGGCAGGTCGAGGTTCCAGAAGATGCGGCCTTCGACGTACGCCATGACGAAGAAAACCGTCCCGGCAATCTCCTCGTCGTCGCACAGGAGCAACGGCGCCGGCACCGGAAAACCTGCAGCGTGCAAGGCGGAAATCACCCGGAACTCGCGGTCCACCGCATGCGCTGAGGGGAGGAGGCGGCCCGGCGGCTTTCGCCGCATGACGTACCTGCCACCGGGCGTTTCCAGGAGGTAGGTAGGGTTGGACTGCCCGCCCTTGAACTGGCGAACTCCAAGCGGCCCTTTGAACCCCGGCAAATGCTGTTCCAGGTATGACCGCAGGCGGTCCGTATCGAAGCGGTGCGCCTCGCGCACGTCACGGGTACCCGAAAACTGTTCCTGACGCGAGGTCACCTGGTACTAGTCCGTCAAATGGCTGTCATGCGCGTGGCTCTACGAAAAAGTCGGGAACGAGCTGCGCTGAGGGATCGACTGCATAGTGATCGAGGTCCGTGACACCAGCGCTTTCCAGGACTTCGTCGTCGATACAGAAGTTTCCGGTAAATTCGCGACCCGGCTTCGACAGAATGATGTGTGCTGCATCCGCAAGGATCTCGGGCTTCCGCGATCGCCGCACGATTTCGTCGCCGCCCAGCAGATTCTGTACGGCGGCCGTCGCTATTGTCGTTCTCGGCCAGAGGGCGTTGACGGCGATTCCTTTTTCCCGAAATTCCCCGGCCATGCCCAGCACACAAAGGCTCATTCCGTACTTGGCGATCGAATACGCAACGTGTGGAGCAAACCATTTTTCCTGCATGTTGAGCGGCGGCGACATGTTCAGAATATGCGGGTTGTCGGATTTCTCGAGATGCGGAACGCAGGTTTTGGAAACCAGGAACGTGCCGCGAGTATTGACCTCGTGCATCAGGTCGAAACGGCGCATTGTGGTGCGGGTCGTCGGCTCCAGAGAGATCGCGCTCGCATTGTTGACACAGATGTCGATGCCACCGAACTTTTCAACGCCCATCCGGACAGCCTCCTCGACCTGGGCCTCCGAACGAATATCGCAAACTACGGCAAGCGCCTCTCCTCCGGCGGCGCGAATCTCGTCCGCTGCCGTGTAGATCGTTCCGGGAAGCTTCGGATGAGGTTCGGCTGTCTTTGCGGCGATGATGACATTTGCGCCATCCTTCGCTGCCCGGATGGCGATGGCCAGTCCGATGCCGCGGCTTCCCCCGCTGATGAACATCGTCCTGCCTTTCAGACTACCCGGTTGCTCGCCCATCGTTCCCGCCTCTGCCCTTATGCCGGCGTCGATCATACCTGAAATGCAGATCGGCGCAGGGCAGGCCCTTCTTCCTACATGCGGAAAATCCCATACGGAATTTCATCGTCCCGTAACCGGTTGACGGCGGCGGAAATCGCCTGTCCGAGCACGCGCCGGGTATCGACCGGATCGATGACTCCGTCATCCCATAGCCTTGCGCTGGCGTAGTACGGGTGTCCTTGCGAGTCGTACTGTCTGCGAATCTCATCTTCGAACTTCTTCTGATCCGCCTGCGGCCACTCCTCGCCACGTGCCTCGAGGCCCTCCCGCCGCACTGTCGAAAGAACCAGCGCTGCCTGATCGCCCCCCATTACGGAAATCCTGGCATTCGGCCACATCCAGAGAAAGCGCGGACCATAAGCGCGGCCACACATCGCATAATTGCCCGCGCCGAACGAGCCACCGATAATGACGGTGAACTTCGCCACGGAAGACGTTGCAACAGCATTGACCATCTTGGCGCCGTCTTTCGCGATCCCGGCCTGCTCGTACTTTTTTCCCACCATGAACCCGACTATGTTCTGCAGGAATACCAGCGGTGTGCCCCGCCGGTTGCACAGCTGGATGAAGTGCGCGCCCTTCTGTGCAGATTCGGAGAACAGGATCCCGTTATTGGCGACGACGCCAACAGGATAGCCGTAGAGATGTGCGAATCCGCATACCAGCGTGGGGCCGTACAGAGCCTTGAACTCCTGAAACTCGGACGCATCGACCAGTCGTGCAATGACTTCGCGCACATCGTATGGATAACGGAAATCGCGAGATACGACCCCGTACAGCTCCTCGGCCGGGTATGCAGGTTCCTGCGCCTCCCGCAACTGCAGGGACACGCTTTTCGGACGATTCAGGTTCGACACGATCTCGCGCACTGTCGACAGTGCTTCCATGTCGTTTGCCGCAAGGTAGTCGGTCACGCCCGAGATCCTGCTATGTACGTCACCGCCGCCCAGGGATTCCGCATCGACAACCTCGCCGGTTGCCGCTTTGACCAGGGGCGGCCCGCCGAGGAAAATCGTTCCCTGATTGCGGACGATTATCGCTTCGTCGCACATGGCCGGAACGTACGCGCCGCCGGCGGTGCACGAACCGAGCACGGCAGCGATCTGCGGAATGCCCCGGGCGGACATGCGCGCCTGGTTGAAAAAGATACGCCCGAAGTGATCGCGGTCCGGGAATACCTCGTCCTGCCTGGGCAGAAAGGCGCCGCCGGAATCGACGAGGTACACGCAAGGGAGCGCATTCTGCTCCGCGATTTCCTGCGCTCGAAGATGCTTTTTTACCGTAAGCGGATAATACGTCCCGCCTTTGACCGTGGCGTCGTTCGCGACGATCATGCAGTCGACATCGCTGATCTGTCCGATTCCGGTGACGATGCCGGCTGCGGGCACTTCGTTGTCGTACATCCCGTAAGCAGCAAGCTGCCCGATCTCGAGAAAGGGCGAACCCCTGTCGACGAGACTCCTCACGCGGTCACGAGGCAGGAGCTTTCCGCGTGCAAGATGCTTTTCACGCGCTCGCTCGCTGCCACCTTTCGATATCGTCTCGTGCAATTCCCGTAACTCGCGGGCGAGGTTCATGTTGGCGGCGGCATTCTTTTCGTAATCCTCCGACGCGCTCCTGATTCTGGATTTGATTTTCGGCATTCCTTACCCGGTAGCGTTGAAGAGTTCGCGTCCGATCAGCATGCGACGGATTTCACTGGTACCGGCGCCGATTTCATAAAGCTTGGCATCGCGCCATAACCGTCCTGCGGGATACTCGTTAATATAACCGTTTCCGCCCAGCGCCTGTATGGTTTCCCCTGCCATCCATGTAGCCCTTTCCGCAGCAAGCAGGATACAGCCGGCGGCATCGAAACGCGTTGTCTGCGAGCGGTCCGACGCCCGCGCCACAGCGTACACGTAGGCGCGGCAGGCGTTCATCGCCGTGTACATGTCGGCGATCTTGCCCTGCATGAGCTGGAACGTGCCGATTGCCTTGCCGAACTGCTTT
>Ga0299913_10000576_pt1 | contig 23929 bp, 19 predicted proteins | sample RVTome_9_FD_201360 | JGI IMG/M metagenome (GOLD analysis project Ga0299913, IMG submission 201360) | Soil microbial communities from uranium-contaminated site in the Upper Colorado River Basin, Wyoming, United States - RVT155D38 (version 2) ... | reverse complement strand
GCTCAACGGGTCCATCAGGGTGCCCACCGCCATCCTGGTCGACCGCGAGGCGGTGTCGGCGGCCGCGAGGATGCGCCGAGCTTGCCGGTGCACCGCGTCCTGGTCGTCGGTGTCGCGCACGATGTCATTCAGCAGGGCCAGCATCGGAGTGCCCTCGTCGAGGAAGAGGCGCACGTACCCCTCAGGTTCGGGAGCCTGGTCCAAGGCGCTGCGCAGGGCGGCGAGCGCCTGCGGTCCTTGTCGACGAGCATGGTGGATCAGTGCGAGGAGCATGCCGAGCTCGGTCACGCTGCCGGCACGGTTCGGGTCTGCCTGCGCGAGGAGTCGTTCCACCAGTGCGAGCTGTCCGTCGAGCGCTCTCTGGTCATCGCCGACGGAACCGTCCGCTAGGTCCATTCGGTTCTGGGCGAGCCGTAGCCGGACAAGCGTGAGGTGCTCGTACTCACGCAGGTAGGCCGTCTCGTCGGCGGTGGCGACATGATTCGCGCGCGCCCACTCCTGGGCGGCTGCGAGGTCGCCTTGCGCGACCTGAGCCCGGGCCTTCATGGCAGCGATGGGTCGGACATCGACGTAGAAGCCGGGCCGGAAGAGTGATGCGGCTTGGTCTAGCAATTCGATCGCCGCGTCGAAGTCGTGGGTGGCGCTTCGCACCTGAGCCATGACAACGAACCACCGGTGTCGGTTCTCGGTGATGGAACCACGTTCAGCGAGGCTTCTCGCCGTCTCGAGGTGTGCCTCGGCGGTCGGGAGGTCGTTGAGCTCACGGTCGAGCTCGGCCAGGCCGACGTGGAGGTCGGCTGTGGCTCGTGGGTACGGCTCGCCACCTGCGGTTGCCTGCTGGAGCGCGCGCTCGTAGAGCTGCCGGGCTCGGCTGGGGTGACCCGACGCGACCCACATGTCGGCGAGCACGACCGTGGCGTCCAGCTCGTCGACCAGATTCCCTGCTGAGTGCAGGCTTCGAACGGCTGTGCCGAAGGTGTCGAGGGCCTCCGTGACGTTCCCTGCGGCCCAAGCAGCAAGACCGAGGTAGCCGCCGCCCGCGCCTCGGATGAAGTGGTCCTCGGGTTCGGCAAGGTCCAGTGCCTGGTGGGCGTGGTGCGCAGTGCCCACCACGTCGCCCCGGGCCTGTGCGAGTGCTGCGCGGTAGACCGAGATCGTGGCCGGCGCGGTCCGCAGGTCCTCCGTGTCCGCCCATGCTCGCGCGAGTTCTGGTTCCTGCTCGCCGGCGGCGAGTGCCGCTTCGGCATCGTCGAGCCGGCCTTCCATCGCGTCGAGGTCGCCGGACAGTAGGTGCGACCAGGCGGACACAATGCTCAGGACGGGGCTGCGGCGGACCACGGATTCGGGCAGTGCCTCCATCCACGTGAGCAGGACGTGGTCCTGCCTGGCCCGACGCGTCTCCGCGAGGGCGTCCTCCATCAGGTAGGCGGCACGGTCGAAGTCTCGGGCGGACAGCGCATGGCGGATCGCGTCGAGGTTGAGCTGGTGGGAGGCGTACCAGCCGCTGGCCCTCCGGTGCAGCTCGGACACCTGGTCGGGATGCTCCGCGAACAACCGTGCCCTGAGCACGTCACCGAACAGGTGGTGGTAGCGGTACCAGGAACGCTCGTCGTCGAGCGGGACGAGGAAGAGGTTGCCGCGCTCGAGCTCCTCCAACCTGCGTGCACCGTCGTCGCCGCTGGTGACCGCGTCGCACAGGCTGCCGGACAGCCGGTCGAGAATGGCGGTGCTCAGCAGGAAGCTGCGCACCTCGACTGGTTGGCGTGCCAGAACCTCGTCGGCGAGGTAGTCGATGACGAAGCGGTTGCTTCCGGTGAACGCGTCGATGAACCCGACGACCTCGCCACGCTCGGGAATGCCGCGGAGGGAGAGCGCGGCGAGCTGCAGGCCGGCGATCCAACCCTCGGTACGCTCCTCGAGCGCGTCTACGTCCGCCGGGCTGAGGTCGAGACCCATCGAGGCGTTGAGGAACTCCCGTGCCTCGGGCGCGGTGAACCGAAGGTCGGCGGCTCGTACCTCCGTCAGCTCCCCGCGACCGCGGAGTCGGGGGAGGGGCAGCGGTGGGTCCGACCGGGTGGCCACCAGCAGGTGCAGCTGTGGGGGAGTGTGGTCCAGGAGGAAGGACACCGCCTCGTGGACCCCCGACGCGGTGATGCCGTGGTAGTCGTCGAGCACCAGGACCCAGTGCGTCCGTGGGGCGTCCGCGGCGGCGCGAGCGACGGCGTTGATGATCGCGGTCAGGGCGAGGGAGGTGGACGTGCCCAGCAGGGGCTCCAGCGGGGCGAAGTCGACGTCGACACCGGCGCCGCGGAGGGTCGCGGCCAGGTGGGTCAGCAGGCGCGCGAGGTCGTTGTCTCCCTCGTCCAGGGAAAGCCACGCGACCTGGGTATCTACCGAGCGTGACTCGAGCTGGGTGAGCCAGTCCCCGAGCAGGGTGGTCTTGCCGAATCCGGCCGGTGCGGAGACCAAGGTAAGTCGGTTGCTGACGTCCACGGTGGTGTCGAGCAGCCTGATCAGTCTCGGACGCGCGACGAACTTCGGCCGTCGGGTCGGCGCGAACAACTTGGTGGCGAGCACCGGGGTCGGCACCCTCGGATCATAGGAGCACCCGTCGGCGCTTCGCGGGGCGTCGCCCGCAGGTTGTGCGGCTGACTCCATCCCGGCTATCGCTTGAGGCACATCAGACTCTAGGTGGGCTGGGAAGTACGGGCGCTGGTGGTCGAGGACCAGGCACCGTTCCCTGCGGGTGCTTGGTCGCTCAGGCATGGAGGTCATCGCGGCAGGGGCCGGCTGCGAGCGGCACGTCCTGGTCAACGAGGTCACGTCCACCAGCAGGAGACCTAGATCGTGATGACGATCTTCCCCCGAGCGCTGCCGCTTTCGAGGTGTCGCATCGCGTCGGGCACCTGCTCCAGGGAGTAGGTCCGGTCGATGCTGGGTGTCACCGTGCCGGCCTCGAGAAGCGGGATGAGTCGCTCCTGGTCGCTGGCGCGTTCTTTGCTGGCCAGCATGATCAGCCGTTGGCCGACGAAGGGTGAGAGGAGCGGGGCGCGCAGCGACCGGCCGAACCCACCGGTCCACCTGCCGCCTTCTTCTCCGCCGACGATGACCAGGGTGCCGGCTGGCTTGAGCGCGCTCCGCAGTCGGGAGAGTGAGGCGTTGCCGCCCAGGTCGAGGATCAGGTCGTAGGTGTGGGTGCCGTCAGTGAAGTTCTCACGGGTGTAGTCGATGACGTAGTCGGCGCCGAGGGACCTGACCAGGTCGAGCTTCGCAGTGCTGCATACGCCGGTGACCTCGGCCCCGAAGGCCTTGGCGAGCTGCACCGCGTAGCTGCCGACCCCGCCGGAGGCACCGGTGATGAGCACCCGTTGTCCGGCTTGGACGTCGCCGGCGTCGGTGAGGGCCTGGAGTGCGGTGCCGGCGGAGATCGGGACGACGGCGGCCTGCTCGAACGACAGGCTGGCCGGCTTGTGGGACAACTTGTCCTCACGCACCGCGGCGTACTCGGCGAAGGAGCCTCGGGAGATCCCGAACACCTCGTCGTCGATGGAGAACCGGGTCACCGCCGAACCGACCGCGGTCACGCTTCCAGCGACATCGAGGCCGGGCACCGGGTTCTTCGGGGCGCGGAGTCCGAACCCGATCACGCGCATCAGGTACGGCTGGCCGGCCATCATGTGCCAGGTCCCCCGGTCGAGCCCAGCGGCCCGGACGTGGACCAGGATTTCGTTCTCGGCGATCTGTGGTCGGGGAACCTGGGCGAGGCGCAGCACTTCGGCCGACCCGTACCTGTCCTGGACGATCGCACGCATCATCGTGCTCGTGGGTGTGTCGTTGTGCCTCATCGTGTGCTTCCTCTCTGGTGACGCATGGCTGGTGTTGGTGCCGCCGAGGGCGTTGGCTGCTACTTGACCTCGGCTCTCATCACGAACCTGAGTCCGATGGCTAGAGGAAGGAACAACCACGTGACGCCCGTGACGCCGATGTGGGCCCACTGCTCGCCGGTCAACTCCTGGTCGAAGACGAACAGTCCGCTCTGCGCGAACTGGATGTCGATCCAGGGCTGCAGGTCGTGGAACCACTGCTGGTTGGTCGCCAGCAGTCCGAAGATCGTGGGAAGCACGAACGTCAGGACGAAGTAGGCCACGATCGCGCCGGTCGAGGAGCGGATCGTCACCGCGAGCATGAAACCAGTCATGAGGCTGAGGACCATGCCGAGGATGTAGTAGAGGCACTGTGTCAGCGACACGTCCCACACCAAGCTGCTGCCTGTCGCGGCGGCGCCGAGCAGGTTGCCGAGGGCGCCGACTGCAAACGTCAACACCATCGCGGCAACAGCGATGAGGACGGAGGTAATCGCCTTTGCGGCGATGATCCGGCTGCGGCGCGGGACCAGTGTGAACGTGGTGAGCCCGGTGCGTTGGCTCCATTCGCTGGTGACCGCGAGGATCGCGATCAGCGGCAGAATGACCACCACGGGGAAGCGGATGGCCGTGGCGAAGGTGGAGTAGGTGAGTTCGTCCGCCGGAGCCCAGAGGATCACACCGCCGGTGGCCAGGACGGCTGAAATGGCAATGCTCGCGATCAGCCAGAAGCCGGAGCGGGTGTTGAACATCTTGCGGAGCTCGACCTGCGTGACCCGCTTCAGGGGCAACCGAGGGATCGCTGGGCCTTGCTGGGCGATAGCCGCTGCCGCGCTGGCGATCATGTTGTTGCTCCTTCTCGTTGGGAGGTGGCGGTGAGCTCGAGAAACATGTCCTCGAGATGAGCGTCCTCAGGTCGCAGCTCGGTCAAGGCCACACCGGCCTCAAGCGCCACCTTCCCGACCATCGTCGGGTCCACGTCGGTTCGCAAAGCCCCGTCCACGGGCAGGCTGCTGCGGATTCCAAGGCGGTCGAGTGCCCGCTGGAGACGGTCGAGGTCAACGGCGCGGACGAGCGTGCCGGCAGCGTGCAGGAGCTCGGTCTTGGATCCTTGGGAGACGATCCTGCCGTTGCCGATCATCACGATGTCATCGGCGATGACCTCGATCTCGTGGAGCAGGTGGGAGGAAAGCAGAACGGTTCCGCCGCGGTCGGCGTAGCCGCGGAGCAGGTCGCGCATCCATCGGATACCGGCCGGGTCCAGTCCGTTGGCTGGCTCGTCGAGGATGAGTACCGCCGGTTCGCCGATCAGGGCGGTCGCGATGCCGAGTCGTTGCCGCATCCCCAAGGAGTAGTCCCGCACGCGCCTGGACGCCTCCTCTGTAGTGAGGCTCACGACATCCAGCATCTCCTCCACGCGATGGCGCGGCAGACCCATGTACTGCTGGGCGATGGTGAGGATCTCGCGGCCGGTGCGGCCGGCATGTTGGGCAGAGGCGTCCAGGAGTACACCGACCTCCAGGCCGGGATTGGGCAGATCGACGTACTGACCTCCAGCGATGGTGACGGTGCCCGACGTGGCGCGGGTGAGACCCACCATGATCCGCATCGTGGTGGACTTCCCGGCCCCGTTGGGGCCCAAGAACCCGGTCACCCGACCCGCCGAGGCAGTGAAGCTGACGTCGTCGACAGCGGTGAAGTTGCCATACCTTCTCGTGACCCCTTGGACCGTGATCATGGGATGCTCACTGGCGCAAGGGCCTTGGACCCGGTCGACTCCGGTGCCGAGATCTCGTCGTCCGTGACCTCGCGACCCTCGACGTGAACGTTCGGCAAAAGCCGGTCGAGCCAGTTCGGGAGCCACCAATTGCGGTCGCCGAGGAGCTCCATCGTGGCCGGCACCAGCACCATCCGGACGACGGTGGCGTCGATGAAGACAGCGGCTGCCAGCCCGATGCCGAACATCTTGCCGAAGACGACCTGACCAAGGACGAACGAGAGGAACACGGTGACCATCACGGCAGCGCCGGCTGTGATCACGCGGGCCGACTTTGCGAGGCCGTCGGCGACCGCCAATGAGTTGTCGCCGGTCCTGTCGTACTCCTCCTTGATCCGGGACAGGAGGAACACCTCGTAGTCCATCGAGAGCCCGAAGAGGATCGCGAAGATCCCGACCGGCAACAGGATCGGGACCGGAATTGCCTCCGGGATGCCGACCAGGTCACCGAGCGGTCCCCCGCTGACCGCGAGCGTGAGGACTCCGAATGCCGCCGCACTCGCCAGCAGGTTCATGATCACGGCCTTCAGAGGGACCACGACGGAGCGGAACACCATCATCAGCAGCACGAACGAGACCAGCAGCACGCCGCCGAAGAAGAGAGGCAACCGGTCCGCCACCCCGCGGGTGACGTCGAGGTTCGACGCCACCATGCCACCGACGGCGACCGTGAGCTCGGTGTCGGCCGTCGCAGCTGGGATGGCCGTGTCGCGCAGCGTGTCGACCAGGTCCTCGGTGGCCGCGTCCTGGGGGGAGGTGGTGGGAACCACCGTCAGCACGGCGGTATCGCCGGCAGCGTTGACGACAGTCGGAGTGACGAGCGCCACGCCGCTGACCTGAGCCAGCTCCTGGGCCATCGCATCGGTCGCGGTGATGAGCCCAGGGCCTGACGCCCCTTGGACGGTGAGCACCATGGGCGCGGAGAAGCCGGGGCCGAACCCGTCCGCGATCAGGTCGTAGGCCTGATGGGTCGTGAAGGCTGGGGGGTCGCTTTGGGCGTCCGGGGACCCGAGCCGCATGCCGAGCAACGGGGCCGCCAGCGCCAGCAGGACGGTCAGCCCACCGATCGCGGCTATCCATGGCCGACGTTGGATGAAGCGGCTCCAGCGGTACCAGCGCGTGGTGTTGTAGGCGTGCCGGTCCGGACGCACGAACGGAACGTGCAGTCGTTCGATGTTGCGGCCGGAGAAGCCGAGGAGCGCCGGCAGCAGCGTCAACGACGCGGTCATCGTGATCAACACGAACAGCGACGCCGTGAAGGCGAAGCCAGCCAGGGCCGGTTGGCCAACCAAGAGGATGCCCAGCATCGCGACCACGACGGTCAAGCCAGCGAACACGACCGCGCGGCCAGCCGTCGAGACCGCGGTCAGGGTGGCGTGACGCGGGTCCTGTCCAGCAGCAAGGCTGCTGCGGTACCGGGTGACGATGAGGAGGGCGTAGTCGATGCCGACGCCGATCCCGACCATCGCTGCAGTGGCGGTCGCCCAGTCCGGTACCTCCACCACACGGCGTAGCAGCTCTCCGAGCGCGAACGACATGCCGAGACCCATCACGGCAGTGAGCAGCGGCAGCCCCATCGCGACGGCCGAGCCGAAGGTGAACAGCAGCACCAGTGCCGCGGCGATGAGGCCAATGCCCTCCCCGCCCGCCGGCGCTGTCTGGGACAGCGCCGCGACCGGGCCCCCGGCCTCGACGCGAAGAGTGGCGTCGCCCGCAGCAAGGATGGGCTCGATCAGTGCCTTGGCGTCGTCAGATGAGTACTGATCCACCGTCTTGTCGAGCGCGACGACGGCGTACGCCGTCTGCCCGTCGTGGGAGATCTGACCAGCGCCGACGTCGTCGAACGGGCTGACGACTCCGGTCACGTGGGGGTCGGTGGCAACCTGGGCCAAGATGTCGGCCGCTCGGTCGCGAACATCTGCCGAGGAGAAGCCGAGCTCAGCGTGGAGGACGATCTGGACGGTGTCTCCTGCCCGCTGAGGAAACTTGGCCTGCAAGGTCTCCGAGGCGGCCTGCGACTCGGAGCCTGGCTGGAGATAGTCCTGCTTGGTGTCTCCGCCGAACGAGCCCGCGAGCGCGAAGGCGGCCGCCACAGCCGCGATCCACAGGACGACTACCAGACGGCGCTGCCGGTAGCACCAGTCAGCTAGCTGTACCAACATGTCGGACTCCTCCGCTCGACCGTCCGGACACCCCGGCTGGGGGTGTCCCTTGGCTCACGATCGACGCTACGAACAGGCGGGATCCGTCGCGATGGGGCAAGCAGCACAAGAACGGGGCCGAACCCCACCGGCGGGCGCGTGTCAGCCTCCGCTGGCCCAGGGCGTGGCCCGGTGCGCCTGAGATCTGGTCGCTACAGTCCGACTCATGACACTCCGCGTCGTCTTCGCCGACGACAACTACCTCGCCCGCGAGGGGGTGGCAGCGCTGCTGGGCGAGGGCGAGGACATCGAGGTCGTCGACACGGCAACCGATGTGGACTCCCTGATGAGGTCGGTGGCCGCCCACCTGCCGGACGTCGTACTGACCGACATCCGGATGCCGCCCACCCAGACCAACGAAGGCATCGAGGCGGCTCGACGGATCCGCGCTGAGCACGCGGGGGTGGGGGTCGTCGTCCTCTCGCAGTATGTCGAGGAGGACTACGTCTTCGAGCTGTTGGCTACCGGCGCCGATGGCGTCGGCTACCTTCTCAAGGAGCGGGTCGGCGACCTGGACGAGATCGCTCGAGCTCTGCACGAGGTGGCTCGGGGAGGGTCGGTCCTAGATCCCCTGGTCGTCGAAGCCCTCCTCGCGCGCCGCCAGAGCGACGGCCCGCTCTTGGGCTTGACCGAGCGCGAGCGGGCGGTTCTTCACGAGATGGCTACAGGCCGCAACAACGCCACCATCGCGAAGACCCTCTTCCTCAGCGACCGAGCCGTCGAGAAGCACATCGGATCGGTCTTCCAGAAGCTGGGACTCGTCGACGAGCACGAGGTGAGCAGGCGCGTCATGGCCGTGCTGACCTACCTCGAGGCCAGCGGTTCTAGTCGCTGAGGCCGCGGTCGCTCATCTGGCTACGGCTGACCCCACTGATGGGGTGCGGCTAAGCCCCTCCTTCGGCTTGCGCACGAGGCGCACACTGAACCATGAGCCGCCGCGACATCCCCCGACTGCGCCGGGTGGGATGGGGGACGGCGGTCGTCTGGCTGGGGCTGGCGGGGTTCGTGGTCTGCGTCTACGTGGTCGTCGTGGTCGGTGGCGGTGCCATGGTCGGGCGCACCGACTCTCCCAGCGCCGCCCTGTCGGTCGTCGCGACCACCCTCGTGGCGTTGTCGTTCGCACGCGTGCAGGCCGCGATCGAAGGGGCGACGATCCGGTGGGGCCTGGTGGCGCCGACGCCATACGACGTCCTGAGCCAGTTCTCCGACTCGGTCACCAGCGCGTACTCGACCGACGACCTGCCGGCCCGGATGGCGAGACTGCTAGCGCAAGGAACCGGAGCAACCTGGGCGCAGGTGTGGCTCGATGTCCAGGGCCGTCTGACCCTGGCCGCCACGTGGCCCCCCGACGCCGACGCCGTGCAGACGCCGCCGCACCAACCGGACGCGGAGACGCTGGAGAGCGACAGCGGGGTGCGAGCACTTCCGGTCCGCCACGGGGGGCAGCTGCTGGGTGTGCTCGTGCTCCAGGAGCGGCGAGGTCTGGCTCTCACTCTCGTCGAGGAACGGCTGTTCGCCGGGTTGGCCGCGCAGTCGGGCCTGGTGCTGACGTGGGTTCGGCTTCGGGCCGAGCTTGACAACCGTCGGGCCGAGCTACTGGTGCGCTCGCAGGAGATCAGAGCATCTCGAGAGCGCGTCATCGAGGCCCAAGACGCCGAACGCAGACGACTGGAACGCGATCTCCACGACGGCGCGCAGCAACATCTGGTGGCCTTGACCGTCAACTTGCGACTAGCCCACACGATCCTGGGTCGATCCCCGGATCGCGCGACGGCGGTCGCCTACGACCAGGCGGCAGCCACTCTCGTGGCGATCGAGACGTTGTCGGCACTGGCACGCGGGATCTACCCGAGGCAGCTCGCCGACGAAGGTCTTGGCGCGGCTCTGAGGGCGGCGGTGGCAGGTGGCGCGATGCCGGTCACCATCGACACACACGGTGTCGCCCGCCTCCCGGCACCGGTCGAGGCCGCGCTCTACTTCTGCGGGATCGAAGCCGTACAGAACGCGGCCAAGCACTCCGGTGCCGGCCGGGTAGCCGTGCGCGTCGAGGAGACCCCGCAACGTTGGCAGCTCACTGTCACTGACGACGGCAACGGCTTCGACCCGACCGACCCCACTGCGGGATCCGGCATGGGGCTTGCCAATATGCGCGATCGCCTCGACGCGGTCGGTGGAGCGGTGGACGTCGCATCCTTCGACCGCACCGGCACCACCGTGACGGCGGTCATCCCGCGGACCGACGGCGCCGCCACATCGATCACCGATCGAGTCGGTTGATGCGCGTCTACCTCGCCTGGGGCGTGGTCGTCCTGACCACGATCGCCGTCGTTCTGGACACGGTCTTCACCGCCTCATACCGGCCCTTGATGAGCGAGGCGACGTGGGCGGACCACGGCTGGCCGATCGCTCCGTTGGCGGGACTGGGTTGCGCCATCATGGGTGCGCTGATCGTCTCCCGCTACCCGAAGCATCTGCTGGGATGGCTCCTCGCCGTCGCCAGCTTGCTGTCTGTGACCCTGGCCGCAGACGCCTACACCTTGTGGGTCCTCGAGGGCAACGGCCCCGGATCGGCGTACTGGGCCCATGTGATCGCCTGGGCCTCTCCACTTCTCGGCTGGCCGGCTTTCGCCGCGCTGATCATGGTCTTCCTCATCTCCCCCACCGGTCACCTGGCCTCAGCCCGATGGCGCTGGGCCGTGTGGGCCACGGTCGCCGGCCTCTGCCTGCGGACGCTAGGCAACCTGACCACCGATCCGAGGGACTTCGTCTATGCCGAGCAGTACGACGGATTCACGATCTCGACCGTGCTGCTCACGATGGGGTACCTCCTGGTCGCAGCCGGCCTGATCGCGTCAGCCGCCTCCCTCGTGATGCGCCTTCGAAAGGCGAGGGACGATGAACGACGCCAGCTGTTGTGGATCGCGTCCTCGGCCGTGTTCCTGGCCGTCGGGGTGGTCGTCATCCTGGTGGTGCCCCGCATCTCGGGAGAGCAGGGGACCTGGGTGGCCGGACTACCGCTGCGGCTTGCTCAGCTAGCCGTCCCACTGTGCGTGGCGGTCGCTGTCCTGCGCCACCGACTGCTCGAGATCGACCTGATCGTGAACCGGGCGCTCGTGGTCGCGCTCGCGACCGGGGTGGCCGCGATCGGCTACGTCTCCTTGGTCGTGGTGGTGGGCTCGTCGGTGGGTGGGGGCGCTGGCGGCTTCTGGGCGTCCTTGCTCGCAACCGCCGTCGTCGCGGTGGCCTTTCAGCCCCTGCGGCGGCGGTTGGTGCGGCTGGCCGACCGATGGGCCTTCGGCGCGGCGGCGGCGCCGTACGAGGCGCTGGCGGATTTCAGCCGAGAGCTCGGGTCCCGTCCCGACCCCTCGGCCTTGCTGCCGGCGGTGGCCGAGGCGGCTGCTCACGCGGTGAACGCGGCGCGCGTTGTCGTCTCGACCAGCGCGGATGCCGGCCCGGAGGGTACGGCGACGTGGCCCCCCACCGACGCCGGAGGAGCGATTCATCCGAACGTCCAGGTACCGGTCGTCGAGAACGACGAGCAGCTGGGAAGCATCACCGTGGAGATGCAGGCCGGGCGCTCGCTTCGTTCTCGAGATCACCGGTTGCTCGCTGACCTCGCGGACCAGGCAGCACTGGCCTTCCGCAACGCCCGCCTCACGGCGGAGCTCTCGTCCGACGTGGAGCAGCTCAGTCTGCACACGCACGCACTCGAGCAGTCGCGCACCCGGTTGATCCGAGCCGGTGACGCCGAACGAAGCCGCCTCGAACGTGCCATCGGCCGGCACGTGATCCCTCATCTCGCGCCCCTTCCCGGGCGACTCCACGAACTCACCCGGTCCGACCGTCCCGGGCCCGCAATGCTCGACGCCGCCCAGCTCGAACCGCTCCTCGAGTCCACGAACGCCGCACTCCAGTCACTCCGCGAGATCACTCGTGGGGTGTTTCCCGCCCAGCTGGCCCGCTCGGGACTTCCCGTCGCACTTGATTCGCTCCTTGCTCGTCCCGAGTCCGCAGGGCGCTTGACCGTCGAGACTGCCGCCCGGGGTCTGCGATTCGATCCACGAGTCGAGGCGGCCGCGTACTTCTGTGTCGCCGAGGTAGCGCGGGCCTCCGATGATTCCGTCGATGTGGTTCTCTCGGTGCACGATGATCGCCTGAACCTGCGCATCAGCGGTAGCGGGGGCGACGGCCTGTCGGTGAGTCACATGCGTGATCGAGTCGAGGCCACAGGTGGCTCAGTCTCGATCGACGGTCGAGACGGCCATGCAGTCGTGGACGTGCGGGCTCCGGCCACCGGTGCGCCGAGCGCTCTCTGAGCCCGCCGCGAGGGGCGCGTGGGTTCACGCGGTCGCGGCGACCCAGGCCCTGTGGAGCCATCCCGGGCTGAACGCCGACTTGGTGATGTAGGCCGCGGCACCCGAGTCGGCAACGAACTGGGCGCCGGCATCCTCGTCGTACGTCGACAACAACAGCACCACGGGCGGCTCCGGTTGCTCCCGCAGGAGCCTCGTCGCCTCCAGCCCGTCCATGCCCGGAAGATTCACATCCATCAGTACGAGGTCTGGGAGCAGTTCCACGGCCGCACGGAGGCACGCCTGCGCGGTCAAGGCGTGCCCGACGACCTCGAATCCGTCGGTCTCGCGCACCACTGCACTCATGGCGCGCAAGTACAGCGTTTGATCGTCGACCAGCAACACCCGAACGGCAGTCACCTGAGCCACCTCCGGGGACCACTCTCCTGCCGCGTGATGTGAGCCGGGAGGGGGTTGGCCGCACGGCCGAAGGTGGCCACCCCGGGATCAGCTCAGATTGCACCGCCTCGAGAGCCGGAGACCAGAGGCTCCGGCTCCACCTCCCGGGCGGAATGCGACAGCTCACCACTCGTCCGGCTACTTGTGCCCTAGATGCTGCTGCCCTGACCGACCAGGCGACTGCTCTCTCGCCACAGGCGTTCGGCCGTGGTGCCGTCGTAGCTGCGCGGCGACGAAGACCTGGCCTTGGAGTTCGCAAAGAAGCCTGCCGTCACCCTGTCGAGCTCGGGTGCTGATGCCAAGTGGATCGACGTGGCCGCCCCCTGGGCCGGGGACTTCATGAACGGGCGCATCAATGGGACGAGCCAACGCTGGACGCCAGAAGGATCTGTCGCGCCGAACGACGTATTGACCACGCCCGGATGTAGCACGTTGGCCGTGATGGAGGTCGTCCTCACGCGTCGCGCCAGCTCGTAGGTGAACAGGACATTGGCGAGCTTGGACTGGTTGTAGGCCCGCGCACCGGAGTAGGCGCGCTCACCTTGGAGGTCGTCGAAGTCGATGCGTCCCAACGCTTGTGCGTTGGAGGCGACCGTGACCACCCGGGCGCTGGGACTCGCCTTCAGCCGCTCGAGGAGCAGGCTGGTGAGCAGGAAGGGAGCCAGGTGGTTCAGGGCGAACGTGTGCTCGAGACCGTCCGCGGTGACCCGCCTTGTGTTCCAGAAGCCGCCCGCGTTGTTGATGAGTACGTCGACTCGCGGAAGTGCGCGCTGGACCTCATCAGCCAGGCAGCGTACCTCGGCTTGCGAGGACAGGTCCGCGAGGAAGGTGTCCACCTCGGCGTGGCAGGCGGCACGGATGTCCTGGGCAGCGGCCTCGAGGCGCTGCGTGTCGTGACCTGTGATCGCAACCCGTGCGCCCATGGCGGCCAGGCTCAGTGCGGTGGCCTTGCCGATGCCGCCCGTTCCTCCTGTGACGAGGACTGTCCGCCCGACCATTGCGCCGATGCCGTTCTGCCTTGCTTCTTTCGACATGGTTCCAACTTCTCTGAAGTGACGGTGCCTGGGTGCGGACCCTCGCCGAGGTCGACCGGCGGCCCACGGCGTCAGCATGTGGCGAGTGTCTCGGCGATAGCTTGGTCGTAGGCTGTGGCGTGTAAACCGACCTTGCTGTTCATCTTGCTGCTGTCGACGACGGACGGTTTATCAAACTGGTACCGCATCTCGAGCATTTCCCGGACCTGTCCGCGCGAATAGAGCGCGACCGATCAGAGGAGTAGAGCGATACCGCAGGCCACGAGCCACAGTGACCACGCGATGTAGGTGATCGGGGTGACTGTGGCGGCGAGCTTCCAGCCGTCGCGCTCGGCTGGGCCGACGAACTCCAGGGAGCACAAAGCCAGGGCCGCGCCGATGACGATTCCTGGGATTCCGAGCCAGCCGGGGGCAACGGTGGTCTGGGTGAACGCGATGCCGACCAGGACGGTCCAGGTGCCGGTGAGCAGGTAGCCGAGGTGTTCGCCAACGGCGATGCCCAGGTAGCGGTTGAAGCTCTGGAAGACGATGTCGACGGTTTCACGTTGGGCGGGGCTGGCGTCGGGGTCGGCGTCGACGCGGGCGAGGTAGGGGACGAGGAACGGCCACCGGATGAGCCCTACCAGCTGAACCAGCCCGGCCAGCACCCCGATTGTAGTGCCGACGATGAGCAGGGTCCCGCGGGCGCCGTCGAGCGCCTGGGCGACCAGGACGGCGAGTGGCGCCAGGGCCGCAGCGGTCAAGGCGAAGATCCACCACCACAAGAGCAGCTTCGTGCCACCCTCGTGGAAACGGGCGAGAACCTCGTGGGTGGGGCGACGCAGGATGTCGGGGTAGTCGAACGTCGCGGCTAGGACGCCGAAGGCGATGTTGAAGGCAACCGGGAGTGCCAGGAGCAGCACACCGGCGACGGTGACCGTGCTCATCGGTGGGCGACATCCGGCGCCGCTGACTTAGCGTGCCTGCGTAAAGGCTCCCGGTCACCTCGGCTGGGGAGAATCCGTCGCAGCACAAGGCCTGCGGCCCGATCGATGCTCACGGCCTGCGCGCCTGGACCTCGGTGCGGCGGAACATCATCTCGAGGAGGACGCCGGTGAGTAGGGCGTACAGAAGGCAACCGCTCGCGCCGAAGTTGGTAAAGCGCTCGTCGATGTTCTTGGTGATCACGTAGGAGCTCACCAGCCAGGCAAGCGCCCAGGCTGGCGGGTTCGCTACTGCCCACCAGGCCGCACCGGAGATGCCCTGTCGTGCAAGCACCACCGCCTGCAGCCCTCCGACAACGACTCCGGTCATGGCACCCATCAGCATGAGGTCCACCCGGTCGATCGAGTAGTCGACGAGTACGGCGCCCAGGGTGAGACCGGCGGCCATTCCTAGGCTCGTGGCAGTTATCCAGATCCAGGGGACCACCCGCCGGAGCGAGAGCCATTGTGCGGCGCCGACGACCGCGCCTGCGATCAGGCCGCCGGCTAGCGCTGCGCCGACCGAGTCGACCGCGCCGACGGTCAGGTTTGCGATAAGGCCGCCGATCGGGAAGCCCAGCATGATCGCGAGCGGCCACGCCCAGACACGTGGGCGGTGAATCGTTGGCGCGGGCACCGTGGGAGTCGTGTGCGACACGGAGGTCATGGGTGAGTTCCTTTCGATGGCGGAGCGTGATCTGTTCATGTGACGCATGGTGGCTGTGGCCGCTGACGATTCGCTGACAGCAGGAGGAGCCTGGCGACAGGGACGCGCCAGCCGTGCCGGCAAGGTCGGCGACGGGCCGATTTCGATACCCTCGGGCATGACGCAGTTGCCCTCATGACGCCTCGACCTTCGTCGATGCCTCGCCCCGCGCTGAGCCCGAGGGCATGGGGGGCGCTCGCGGTGGTGGGCTTGGTCTGCGCCTTTTCCCTCAGCTCCACGCTGGTGAAGAGCGCAGAGTCCCCGGGCGTCCTGGTCGCGTTCTGGCGGCTGGCGATGGTCAGTGTTCTGTGGAACGTCTATCTCCGCTCCACAGGCAGACGGGTGACCCTGCGCCACGTGCGGCAAGCGTTCATACCTGGGGTGTTCTTCGGGGTGAACCTCGCGACGTTCTTCGTCGGGGCGACGAACAACAGCGTGGCAAACGCCGCGTTGATCGGTTCACTCTCACCGTTCCTGATCGTGCCGATCGGCGCCAAGCTCTTCAAGGAGTACCACGATCCGCGTGCGTTGGTGTTTGCGCTCCTGGCTTTCGGCGGTGCGGCCATGGTGCTCCTGAACGCACCATCCAGCGGGGACGCGTCGGTGCGTGGGAACGTCTTCGGGGTTCTGGCGATGTTTCTGTGGGTCGGCTACGTCGTGTCCACGCGACACTTCCGCCGGGACATGGATGTCGCCACGTTCATGTCCACCATCAGCCCTATAGCCGCTGTGACTGTGCTTCCCCTAGCGATCGCCAACGGGGACGTATTCGGAATGAGCGGCACGGGCTGGACCTACACCCTGCTACTCACGTTCGTCATCGGCGTCGCTGCCCACGGCCTTCTGGTCTTCGCACAGAGGACGATCCAGATCGGCACGATCGGGATCGCTCAGGTGGCCCAGCCTGCCCTCGCCGTCGTGTGGTCCTTCCTGTTGCTGGGCGAGACGGTGCGTCCCTGGCAGATCGCGGGCATCGCGTTGGTCATGAGCGGTTTGCTGGCCTTCCTGGCGCTGAACGAACGTGGCAGGCGGGCCCGACGGGCCGCGGACCCCAGGGAAGCGGTCATCGCGACGAGCGAGACATCCGGACCGGTCGTGGTGCTGCCCGCCGACCCCCCCGCACCCCCGGTACGACGCCCCAGATCGCGAGGGTTCCTCAGACGAACCGCCTCACCCAATGAGCGTCGGTTCGGTCGCGGTCGGTGATGAAGTGGGCAGCAGCTTCCAGGCGCCCATCTGCCTTCTCACACAGGTCACGGGCCGCGCCCGTGTCGCCGACTGCGGCAGCGATGCGGGCGAGCGCATCGAGGGCGAACACCTCGACCGGGGCATCGTCCTCCCGTCGGGCCTCGTCGAGAATGGTCTGGAGACGTTCTTCGGCGCCTGGTCGTTGATCCGCAGCGTCCAAGGCGGCCAGCAGGCACTCGCCGAGCGCGGCCTGCTCGCCACCCCCAGCTCTACGGTGCCAGGCAGTCGCGGCTTCAAGTGCCGCCCGTGCTGCGGCGACCTGTCCGGCCGCACGCAGAACCCGACCCATATGTACCCGGGCGAGTGCGACCAGCCGCACGTCACCAGTGGCCTGCGCCTTGTCGATCGCCATCTGAAGGGTGGCTGAACCTGAGTCGTAGTCTCCGGCCTGGCATTGCGCCCGGCCAAGATTCGTGACCTGGTACGCCTCGGTCTGTTTGAAACCGAGCTGTCGCGACTGTTCCGCGGCGCGGCCGAGGTAGAGGACAGCGTCGTCGAACCGGAGTTGGAGCCTGGCCAGCTCGCCGAGGATCGCGTCGCCGCGAACGTGCAGCCATGGGTCCTCGACCGTATGTAGCCAGTGTTGAACCTGCTCAGCGGCCTCGACGCTGCGCCTCTGGTCGCCATCCGAGATCGCCGCTCTGGCGGCGAACAGCCAGTTCGCTGCCTGGTCCCACGGCCGGTCGAGCGTGTCGTAGATGGCCCGGCTGCGATCAGTCAGCTCCATCGCTCGACGGAACTCGCCGTGGTGGGAGACGACGTAGGCGAGGTAGTACCAACAGCGGGCTTGCAGTTCCGCGTCGCCCGCCCGCTCGGCCAACTGGGTAGCCACGGCGATGTGGCTGCGCGCGAGCTCGAGATGACCGGTGGACGCTTCGATCCAAGCTGCGATCAGGAGGACGCCGGCTCGGTCTTGGACCGGAGCCTCGTCGCCAACCGCGTCAATTGCGGTCAGGATGCGTTGGGCGCCTCGGCTGTCGCCGAGGACGACCCAGGACCAACCGAACCCATTCACGAGGCGCAGCGCCAGCATCGGGTCGTGGACGGCGCCCCAGGCCAGTGCCGCGTCGAGGTTGGCACGTTCGGTCCGAGCGAAGGACAGGTGCTCGGCTTGGCGGGCACTGCGCACCCCTTGGGTGGACGAGGCGGCTGCCTCGGCAAACCAAGCGGCGTGGGCCGCTCGGGCACGATCGGCCAGCGCGGCGTCGGTGATGGCCTCGATTGCGAACGCCCGGATGCTGTCCAGCAGCCGGTACCGCACCGGATGGGCACCGCCCGCCTCAGCAGTACCCGTGTCATCGACGATCACCAGCGATCGGCTCGCCAGCCGGCCGACCACGTCGATCGCGGCTGCTGCCGGCACGTCGAGGGCTTCGAGAACGAACTCCACCGCCCGCAGGGGTGCCCCACCTGCGAACGTAGCCAGCGCCCACAGTCCGCGCTGGTCGTCGGGAAACAACAGGTCGTAGCTCCACGAGATGGTCGAGCGCAGCGACCGACGTCTTTCCGGCTTGCGGCTGGTCGGGTCGGCCAGGACCATGAACGGGTCCTCAAGGCGCCGCGTGATCTCTTCGACGGACAGCGTCTTGGTTCGCGCGGCGGCGAGCTCGATTGCAAGCGGCAGACCGTCCAGGGACCGACACAGGGCGCGCACGACGGCGTCGTCGGGCGCCCTGGCGCGGGTGCGGTTTTGCGCCGCTGCTCGGCGGTTGAACAGCTCGACGCCGTCGGCGAGCGCCAGCGGCGCGAGCTCGAAGACGACCTCCCCGTCGATGTCGAGCGCGACTTGGCTGGTGCACAGGACCCGCAGACCCGGGGCGGCATCGAGGAGTCGCAACGCCAGGGCAGCGGCGGCGTCAACGACGTGTTCGCAGTTGTCGAGAATCACCACCGCGGAGGCGTCCTTGAACGACTCGAACAGCGCCACCTCTCCGCCCGGGCCGTCGACGGCACCCACTAGCACGTCGACAACCTCCTCCGGCGTGCTGGCGCCCTCAAGCCGGGCCAGCCAGATCCCGTCGGTGGTCAAGGACAACGAGGTGGTCAAGCCGCGGCCGACCGCCAGGGCCACCGCCGTCTTCCCGACACCGCCCGGTCCCACGATCTCCACCAGCCGCCCCTGACCGAGAAGGTCGCAGATGGCCGCCACCTCGTCGTCGCGGCCGACCAGCTCCGCCGCCATCGACGGAAGGTTCCCCGATCGCCGTGGCGTTCGCGTCCGGGCGGCAGGGCGGGCGGGGACCTCGAGGGCGGCGTCCTGGACCAGGATCTGGTGCTCGAGCTCTTGAAGCTGCGGTCGGGGGTCCAGCCCCAGCTCGGTCGCGAGCAGGGTCCGGACCTGCTGGTAGGACGCCAGCGCATCCGCCTGGCGTCCGGCCCGATACTGGGCAGTGATCAGCAGCTCCCACAGGCTTTCGGAGAACGGGTGAGTGGAGACGGCAGCCTCGAGCTCCCCGATCACGTCGCCGGCCTCTCCGAGCCGCAGCCGCGCCCCGAACTGGATCTCCAACAGCGCCAGCCGGGCCTCGTCGAGGCGTGCCCGGAACGCGGTGACCCAGTCGCCGTCGCCGGCGGCTTGGAGCGCTTCGCCTCGGTAGAGCCGCAACGTGGCGGCGCTCAGGTCAGCGGCACCCTCGTCGTCCCCGGCCTCGAACAACCCGGACGCGGTGGTCGCTGCGCTTAGGGCGAGGAGCGCGTCCACGTCGGACGACTTGACGTCGAGCGCGTAGCCGCCCTCGCGGCTGACGAGCACGGGCGGGTCGCCGAGTGCCCGGCGCAGCATCGCGATCTTCGACTGCAATGTGTTGCGGCGGGCGCTGATGCCGTTGGCAGCCCACAGGTCCTCGACGAGCCGGTCGGCCCGGATGAGTTCGCCTGCCTCGAGCGCCAGGCGCACCACCAACTCGGAGGTCTTTCCGGCGGGGACGGCCACGTGCCGCCCGTCGCGGGTGACCTTGAGGGCACCCAGCACCGCCACGGTAAGCACCTCCCGAGCGTATGCCTGCCCGCACCGGGCCGGTGTCAGGTTGCCGTCAGCGGATCGTCAGTGCCGCCGAGGACGGTGAGCACATGCGCATCGATATCGAGGTCCTGCTCCGCCAGTTGATCGGCGGCGACGACACGGCGGCGGCCGCGATCCTCGATCTAGCCGAGACCAGCGACTCCCCCCGGCTGCTGGTGGCGGCAGCGCTCGTGGCCGCCGAGCCGCAGCCCTACCTGACCCGGGCCGCGCACAGCGCCGCGGCGACCAGAGACCGGCAGCTCGTCGCGCTCGCCACCGCCCACCTCAACAACGACGCGGACCTGCTCGACGCCCTGGCCCGCGACCACCTCTCGGACCATCCCGACAGCGTCCTCGCCGCCTGGATAGCAGCCCAGCACACGCCAACCGACCTGCCCCAGCCAAACCAGCCCTGAGCTGGGACCAACGAGAGGAACGCGAGACCATGTTCGCTCCACGTTCGAAGAACCGTCATGGCCAACTCGAGCTCATAACAACGGGGTCGTCTCTCACCCAGCGGCTGGCCCGGTCCGCAGCGGTACATCCGTGGCGAGTCCTTGTCGCGTGGGGGCTGGTCCTGCTCGCTTCCATGGTGGCCATCGCGACCCTGATCGGGTCGGCGTTCACCTCCGACGGCAGCATCACGAGCAACCCCGACTCAATGAAGGCCGAGCAGGTCCTGGCCGAGAACTTCTCTCAGGCTGACCGGATCGACGACGCCGTCATCATCTACTCGGCCGACCTCACCGCCGACACCGATGAATTCAAGGCCTTCGTCGGCGACGTCCGGTCCTCCATCGAGGCCACAGGTGCCGCGGAGACGGTCCGGGACCCCTACGCGGCCAACGGGTCCGGCATCGCCGGCGACGGGCACACGGCCGTCGTAACGCTGGTCCTCGGGCCGGACCCCGAAACCGGGATCGTGGAGGTGATCGACGAGGTGGTCGCAGCGGACGCCGACGCGGCGTTCGTCGTCGACGTCACCGGCACCAACACACTCGACCACGACTTCACCGAATTATCGGAGTCCGACCTGACCAATGGTGAGCTGAAGTTCGGGCTGCCGGCCGCGATGATCGTGCTGGTCCTCGTCTTCGGTGCGCTGGTGGCCGCGTTCCTCCCCATGAGCATCGCCATCTTGTCCATCATCGTGACTGTCGCGATCTCGTCGGTCCTCGGCCAGGTCACCTCCCTGTCCTTCTTCATCGTCAACATGATCACCGCGATGGGGCTCGCGCTCGGGATCGACTACAGCCTCTTCGTGCTCTCCCGGTACCGCGAGGAGCGGCAGGCCGGTCGCGACAAGATCGACGCGATCATCGCCACCGGCGGCACCAGCAGCAAGGCCGTCCTATTCTCCGGCAGCTCGTTCGTCGTGGCCCTGCTCGGCCTACTCCTGGTCCCGGACACCATCCTGCGCAGCCTGGCCCTCGGCGCGATCATCGTCGGCGTTGTCACCATGGCCGCCGCCCTCACCCTGCTGCCCGCCCTGCTGTCCCTGCTCGGCGACCGGGTCAACGCACTCCGGCTCCCGATCGTCGGCCGCGACCACCCCGCCGAGAGCCCCTTCTGGACCAAGGCCGTCAATGCCGTGATCCGCCGCCCGGGCAGCTTCCTGGCCGCCGGCCTGTTGGTCCTGCTCGCCGCCGCCCTTCCCGTGCTCGGTCTGCACACCGGCACCGCCGGGGTCAGCTCGCTGCCCGACGACAGCTCCGCCAAGGCCGGCGCGCTCGCGCTCGAGCGCAGCTTCCCTGGTACCTCAACGACCGACCCCGCCCAAGTGGTCATCTCCGGAGACGTCACCTCCAGCGACGTCACCGCAGCTATCGACGAGTTCGAGGCGTCCATCGCGGACGACCCCGACTTCGGTCCGTCACAACAAGAGGTCGCGGAGAACGGCCAGGTCGCAGTCATCAGCGTCCCGCTGGTCGGCGACCCCGACCACACCCAGGCCCGCCGGGGACTCGACCGGCTCCGCACCGACCTGATCCCGGCTGTGTTCGACGGGACCGACACCAGCGTGCTGGTCGGCGGCACCACCGCGGAGAACGTCGACTACGCCGACGTCATCAACAAATGGCTGCCGATCGTGCTCACCTTCGTGCTCGGACTGAGCTTCATCCTGCTCACGCTCGTGTTCCGCTCCCTGGTGCTCTCCGCCACAGCCGTGGTGCTCAACCTGCTCTCGGTCGGCGCGGCCTACGGACTCCTCGTGCTCGTGTTCCAGAATGGCTTCGGGGCCGACCTGATGGGCTTCCAGCAGGTGGAACGAGTCGAGGCCTGGGTTCCGGTCTTCTTGTTCTCCGTACTCTTCGCGCTCTCGATGGACTACCACGTCTTCCTGCTCAGCAGGATCCGGGAACGCTACGCACAGACCGGTGACACCAACGAAGCAGTCGTGCACGGCATCGCCGCCACCGGCCGCCTCATCACCGGTGCCGCGCTGATCATCGTGGTCGTCTTCACTGGCTTCGCCGCCGGCCAGCTTGTGATGTTCCAGCAGATGGGCTTCGGCGTCGGCGTCGCGCTGCTCGTCGACGCCACGCTCATCCGGATGGTCGTCGTCCCAGCGGCGATGGCCCTCCTCGGACGATGGAACTGGTACCTGCCCGGCTGGCTGAGCTGGCTGCCCGAGCTGCACGTCGAAGGCGACCCAGAAGCCGAGGCGCCCACCGCCGACGAACCTGTGCCCGTGCCAATGCCTGTCTAGGTCATCGGCTGGCGGCGGCGGACGGGCAGAGCAACTAGTACCAGCACCCCAACACTCGCGCCAGTTGCCTTTGGCGACGCGGTCTGGGTGCGGTGCCGGGATGCAGCGCCCAACGCACTGTCAACCGAGCGAAGAGACGCCCACCTCGGGCCCATCCCACGTGCAGCAGCACGGCCAACGGACTGCTCGGGTCCGCGGCCCGGACCTCGCGGAGCCTCACGCGCCTGCCGAACTCTTCGGGCGCCTGGTGCGCAACGGCCGCCAGCCGTCCCACAGCACCACGGTAGGTCGGTCGACGTCACGCGGGGTGGTCGGTGGCGCCAGCGACTCCAGCACCTCCAAGACGTCCCTCTGGGGTCTAGCGTCCACCCGTCGACGTAGGCCGGCGACCAGTTCGGCGTGGGCCAAGTCCATGGGTACGAAATTGGTGCCACCCGTAGACGCCGGGTTCGTGGCCGCCGGCGACGACCGCTGCCAATCCGCTCATCAGGCGATCACCCAAAGCGCCTCGCGGTCTCGGATGATGAGCATCCTCGACGAACAAGCTGAGCGTGACCGCTCATGCCGCTGCGGTTGTCAGCCATGTGGGCACGCAGTCGCAGCTGTCCGAACACGGCAGGTAGGTGTGGGTCGCGTGACCGCAGTGCGGGCACGGCCTGTCGTGAGAGAGGTGTGTCGTGCTCGTCTCGACGGTGTCCCACATGCGGGGCTTTGTGGTGTTCATGGCGGGCGTCCTTTCGAGATCAGGAGAACTTGGGAAAAAGTGCGCCAGGTGAGGCCAAGGGCAGAAGCGAGGACGAGGCCTGGCTACCAACGCGCCGGGATCTCGGATTCGCGGCTTCCCTCATGACCGGAAGCTAGGAGTGAATGTGATGAGCAGGGATCACCACACGTGGTGATCGAGGAGATGATTTCGCCGATCAGTTCGCACCGTGGTGCCGCAAGGCGGGCGTGTCCGAGGTTGCCCACGAGGGTCGCGTCGCGGCCACCTGCCGCTCCCTCCAGAACGAGTTCGGAGAGAAGTTCGGCTGCGGCGAGGATGGAGTCCTCCCCGCAGGAGGCCTCGCCCACGACCTCAACACCAAGGGGTGGTTCGAGCACCGCACTCATGGCTCGCAGAAACGGTGTTTGGTCGTCGACCAGCAGCACCCGCATCACAGTCATCTCCGGCACACCTCCTGAACAGAGTCTGCTGTCGCGGGGGCGCGGTCGGGATGGGGTGAGCCGCACCACCCCTGAGGTGTTCAACCGCCTGGAAGCGGTTCAGAGCGAGAACCGGGAATCTGGACGCGTGCGCGGCGGGTAGTCCACTTGCGACGCGCCGTCTGGTCGCTACCGAACGCCTCTGATAGGCGCGACCGCTGCCGCTCCCAAGAGCGCGCAGCCACCCGCAACGGCATACAGGAACCCGTAGCTTCCGTCCCCTAACGCGAGGAGTGCCGGAGCTAGCGCTGGAGCGACGGCGAACGGGAGCGCGCCGGCGATGTTGAGGACGCCGAGGTCCTTGGCGGCGGTGTCCGGATCAGGGAGGACGTCCACGACGAGTGCGAGGTCAACGGCCATGTACATGCCGAAGCCGATGCCGCTGATGGCCATGCCTGCCAAGTAGCCGTCGAAGCCGTGCGATCCAGCGATCACGAACAGCGCGACCCCGTAGATGATCGCGGCCACGATCA
>Ga0299913_10000575_pt1 | contig 23930 bp, 22 predicted proteins | sample RVTome_9_FD_201360 | JGI IMG/M metagenome (GOLD analysis project Ga0299913, IMG submission 201360) | Soil microbial communities from uranium-contaminated site in the Upper Colorado River Basin, Wyoming, United States - RVT155D38 (version 2) ... | reverse complement strand
ACAACGTACGAGTGAACCTGCGACTAGGCGGGACCGGCTACATGTTCGATCCACGAACGGTTCGTCTCGGCGACGGATACGGCGGCCCCGATATCCCCGACGGGGTCGAGCCCAAGCCCTACTCGGCGACGCGCATGGAGTATTTCTCGGACCTTTCGCGCTTCGCACGAACTCCGTTGCGCAAGGTGTGGTCGGACCGTCTCGGCCGCGGGCTGCGCGGTCTAGACACATTCGTCATCGCGGACCAACCGCTGCCACGCGGCTCGGACGGGAACAAGCCTCGTGCCGCCTCGGTAGTGCGTGCGTTGAAGCGGTTCGTGCGCAACGGCGGCAACCTGATCCTCACGGACCGGGCCGTCAAGCTCCTTGCACGACTGGGCGTGGTCCCGAAACGCGCGATCGGCCGCCAGAACTACGGCGCGGGTCACGTGAACATCGAAGACCTCGGCGATCCCTACACGAAGGGGGTCCATCACACCGCCAGCCAGACCTACTACGAGGTGCCGCTGGGCTTCACGCTGGCGGAAGATTCGTCCCCTCACTACACGGTCGGACGGGGAGCGTGGGCCGATGCCGGGGGGAAGGTGATCGCCTACATCGAAGACGAGGGCCGCGTCGGGATCGGCCGCATCAAGCTCGGAGGAGGGACCATCGGGATCATCGGGGCCCTGCTTCCCCAGCCGACGGAGCGCTACGACCATCTCTTCGGCCTGGCCGACTATGCCGTGACTGTTGCCGGAGGCCAGATCCTCAACAACATGATCAGGTTCCCTCTCCGATAGCGTTTATCTTGACGCCATGGACCTGGGTGACTTCGGGGAGGTCGTTCGCATGCCCGTGTACGGACCGGGATCGTCGTTCTCCGAGCTGTTGAAACAACAGGCACCCGATCAGCTGCCCGATCGCGACCCCCACGGCCAACTGCAGGCGCCCGAAGGCACCACCGTTCTCGCACTCCGCTACGCGGACGGCGTCATCATGGCGGGGGACCGGCGCGCCACCGAAGGCTTCCAGATCGCCCACCGATCCATAGAGAAGGTGTTCGAGGCCGACTCTCACTCCGCGGTCGCTATCGCCGGTGCCGCCGGACCGGCGGTGGAGATGGTGCGGCTGTTCCAAACCGAGCTCGAGCATTATGAGAAAGTCGAAGGCGAGCGCCTGACGCTCGAGGGGAAGGCCAACAAGCTGTCCCAGATGATCCGCGCGAACCTTCCGGCCGCGATGCAGGGCCTGGTCGTCGTGCCCGTCTTCGCCGGTTACGACCTCAGCCGCAAGGAGGGCCGTATCTTCAAGTACGACGTGACCGGTGGCCGCTACGAAGAAGACGACTACCACGCGACGGGATCGGGCGGGAAGGATGCGCGCAGCTCGCTGAAGAAGCGGTTCCGTCACGACCTCCCGCGCGACCAGGCAATGAAGATCGCGATCGAGGCGCTCTTCGATGCCGCCGATGAGGACGTCGGCACGGGCGGCCCCGACCTGATGCGCAACATCTTCCCGACGGTCGTCGCCATCTCCGAAGGGGGCACGACCGAGATCGGCGAGGCCGACATCCGTCGTCTCTTCGAAGAGCTGATCAGGGATCGGGCCGAAGGGATGACGACCCCCGAGACACACACGGTGGACGTCCGGCGTCCCGAGCAGGAAGAAGAGGGCTGATCCATGCCGATGCCCTATTACGTGTCGCCGGAACAGCTCATGAAGGACAAGGCCGACTACGCGCGCAAGGGGATCGCTCGCGGCAAGTCGGTGATCGTGCTCGAATACTCGGACGGGCTTCTGTTCATCGCAGAGAATCCGTCGGCGACACTCCACAAGATCTCGGAGATCTACGACCGGATCGCGTTCGCCGGTGTCGGCAAGTTCAACGAGTTCGAGCAGCTTCGCATCGGAGGCATCCGGCTCGTCGACGTCAAGGGATACAGCTACTCGCGCGAAGACGTGACGGCGAAAGGTCTGGCGAACGCGTACTCCCAGAGTCTCGGGAACATCTTCACGTCCGAGCTCAAGCCGTACGAGTGCGAGGTCCTCGTCGCGGCGGTGGGGGACGCGACCGAGACCAACGAGCTGTTCCACATCCTCTACGACGGCTCGGTCACGGACCGCCAGGAGTGGGTGGCGATGGGGGGCCAGGCAGACGCGCTGGGCACCTACCTCAAAGAGAAGTACCCATCCAAGACGCCCGACCTCGGTAAGGCCATGAAGCTAGGGAACGATGCATTGCGCTCGGTCGAGGGCCGTGCGGTGGCGCCGGAGGCACTCGAGGTAGCCGTCCTCGATCGCACGCGCGGCCGCCGCAAGTTCTCACGTCTGTCGCCCGAGGAGCTCCAGAAGCTCCTATAGCCACCACCATCCTTCGGCAGTGGCGACGCACGGGCTTACGATGAAGTAGATGGAACGCCGCATCTTCGGCACCGAGAACGAGTACGGCGTGACCTGTACGTTCAAGGGTCAGCGCCGGTTGTCGCCGGACGAGGTCGCCCGCTATCTCTTCCGGAGGGTCGTCTCGTGGGGCCGGTCCTCGAACGTCTTCCTCGAGAACGGCGCCCGGCTCTATCTCGACGTCGGCTCCCATCCCGAGTACGCCACGCCGGAATGCGACACGGTCTACGACCTGGTGGTCCACGACAAGGCCGGCGAACGCATCCTGGAAGGTCTTTTGAAGGCCGCCGAGGCCCGTCTCCGGGAGGAGGGGATCTCCGGAGAGATCTTCCTCTTCAAGAACAACACCGACTCGGCCGGCAACTCCTACGGCAGTCACGAGAACTACCTCGTGTCCCGCTACGGCGAGTTCGGACGCCTCGCCGAGGTCATGATCCCGTTCTTCGTCACTCGCCAGATATTCGCCGGGGCGGGAAAGGTCCTCCAGACGGCGCGGGGGGCCCTGTTCTGCATCAGCCAACGAGCCGAGCACATCTGGGAGGGCGTGTCCTCGGCGACGACACGCTCCCGCCCCATCATCAACACCCGCGACGAGCCTCATGCGGATGCCGAGAAGTACCGCCGGCTCCACGTCATCGTGGGCGACTCCAACATGAACGAGTGGGCGTCCTACCTGAAGGTCGGCGCGACGGCTCTGCTCCTCCGGATGGTGGAAGAAGGCGTACAGATCCGGGACATGACCTTGGAGAACCCGATCCGTGCCATCCGCGAGATCAGCCACGACATGACGTGTCACCGGAAGGTCCGTCTGGCCAACGGCCGCGAAGCCTCGGCCCTCGACATGCAGAAGGAGTACCTCGACAAGGCTCTGCGATGGGTGGACCAGCGCGACGACCGCGTCCTTAAGGAGGTCGCGGGGATGTGGGAGCACGCGCTCGTCAACCTCGACGGAGACCAGGAGAAGCTCGACCGCCAGGTGGACTGGATCGCGAAGCGGAAGATCGTCGAGCACTACCGGGTCCGGCACAACCTTCCTTTGTCGCACCCGAAGATCGCCCTGATGGACCTCGCGTACCACGACGTGAACCGCAAGCGCGGCCTCTACTACTTGCTGGAACGTCGGGGCGGCGCCGAACGGATGTGCGACGAGGAAGACATCGAACGCGCGACGCAGGAGCCACCGCAGACGACCAGAGCCAAGCTGCGCGGCGAGTTCATCCGCGCGGCCAAGCGCAAGCGGCGTGACTTCACCGTCGACTGGGTGCACCTGAAGCTCAACGACCAAGCCCAGCGGACGGTCTTGTGCAAGGACCCGTTCCGGTCGGTCGACGAGCGGGTCGCGAAGCTGATCGCCAGTCTCTAGGTGGATCGCCGCTGATGCCCGCGTTCCGTGAAGGCAAGGTGGTACGCGTGCTCGAAGAGCGCGACGACCTGACGCGCGCGGTGGTGGCGCTCGGATCCGAAGACGTAGAAGTGGTGGGGTTCCCCAAGATGCTCGGCCCCCTCGAAGCGGGAGATCGCGTCGTCGTGAACACCACCGGGCTGGACCTCGGTCTCGGCACGGGAGGTGTGGGCTTCATCCTGTGGAACCTGGACGGGACCGCGCCTCCGCCCGAACTCGAGGGGCACATCGTCAAGATGCGCTACACCCCGTGGCAGACGGAGGTGCTCAGCGCAGAGGAACGCGAGGGACCGCATCACGACGCGCTGGCCGAGACGGAATCGATCGGTGGCATGCCGGTCGTCGCGTGCAGCCTGCATTCTCAGATAGCGGGGGTTGCTGCCGGGATCAAGGCGCAACAACCGGACGCGCGAGTCGGCTACCTGATGACCGATGGAGCGTCTCTTCCGATCGCATGGAGCAACCTCGTGCGGCAGCTACGTGAGGTCGATCTGATCGACGTCACGTGCACGTGTGGTCACGCGTTCGGAGGAGATCTCGAGGCCGTGAACGTGTTCAGTGGTCTGGCGGCGCTCCGTTCCGGCGCGGAGATGGACGTTGCCGTAGTGGCGATGGGTCCGGGGGTCGTCGGGACGGGGACGACCCTCGGCCACACGGCTCTCGAACAAGGCCAGATCCTCGATGCGGTGGCAGCCCTGGGGGGCCGGGGAGTCGCGTGCTTGCGGATCACGTTCGCCGATCCACGCGACCGGCACACGGGTGTCAGCCATCATGCGCTGACGGCGCTGCGCCTGGTCGCCCATCGCCCCGCGATCGTCGCCGTCCCGGAGCTGACGCCGGAACAGAACGACGTCGTTGCGGCGCAGCTCGAGGAGGCTCGCATCTCGGACCGCCACGAGCTCCGGGTAGTGGACGGTTCGCCCGGCCTCGACCTTCTCCGAGACAAGGGAGTGAGGCCGTCGTCCATGGGCCGGTCTATCGACGAGGTCCCAGAACTATTCGGCGCGGCTTGTGCCGCGGGAAGGATCGCGGCGAACCTCCTGTGAGACGTATCGAACGGTTGATCAACCTGATCGCCGCCCTGCTCGAGTCCGATCGTCCTATGACGGCAGAGGAGATCCGCAAGGAGATCGCGGGATACGAAGGTGCGAAGCCTGAGGCTTTCCGGCGCGCGTTCGAACGCGACAAGGCAGACCTGAAAGCAATAGGGATCCCACTGGAGACCCGCGACGACCTCTACGGAGGCTCGCCCGGATACACGATCCCGAAGAGCCGTTATTACCTCCCGCAACTCGACCTCGAAGAAGACGAGCTGGCGGCGTTGCGGATCGCGGCTGATGCGTTGCTGGGGTCCGGCGAAGACGCGGATACCGGCGTGATGAAGCTCGCCGTCGGTGCCGACGATACTCCGTGGGGCGGCGTCCGCCTGACGTGGAATGCCGATGTCGCCGCAACCGAGCCGGTGCTGGCCCGGCTCTATCAAGCGATATCGGACAACGTGGTGGTGGCGTTCTCTTACCGGAGCGCGACGTCGGGGGAAAGCAAGCAGAGAACGGTCGAGCCCTACGGCATCCTGCACCGGCGGGGGCACTGGTACGTGGTGGGCCGGGACCGGGACGTGGACGAGATACGAACCTTCAAGGTCGGCCGGATCGAAGGTGATGTGGAAGCAGGCGCGGACCTCTTCGATGTTCCCGGCAACTTCGACGTCGCGAACCACACGGTGGGGGAGGAGACGACCGAGATCGCAGTCGTGCGGTTCTCCGAGAACGTCGCGTGGTGGGCTCGGCAGGCGTACCCCTCACCGCACGTGCGCCCGGCCCCCGGCGGCGGCGTCGACGTCGAGATGCCGGCCGCGAGCATCGATGCGTTGCTCTCGTTCGCGCTGTGGTGGGGGACCGAAGCACAGATCATGTCGCCGCCGGCAGCCAGGGCCGCCCTCGTCACGCGCCTGTCCAAGGAAGTGATCGCGACCGATGCCTGATCCTGCTCCTCGCCTCGCCCGCCGCCTGCGCCGGATACTGGTGCTGCTCCCGTATGCGATCAAGCATCCCGGCGTAAGCGTGGACGAGCTCGCTCGTAAGTTCTCGGTGCCGCGTGGGGAGCTGCTGGATGACCTGAATCTCTTATTCATGTGCGGCTTGCCCGGGTACGGGCCGGGCGACTTGATCGACGTGAGCGTTGACGAAGACCACGTCTACGTCCGGATGGCCGATTACTTCGCGGCCCCCCTGCGACTGACCCCGGTCGAGGCGCTGTCTCTGTATGCGGGCGGCGCGGCGATGGCGGCGATGCCGGAGATGGAGGAGGCCGACGCCCTGCGGCGCGGCCTCGCGAAGCTCGGGCGAGCGCTGGGAGCGTCTGACGGTGCGGGGGCCACCGCGATCGACGTCCGGTTCGAAACGGGCCCGGATCAGCACGTCGCGACGATCCGATCCGCTCTAGCGGAGTCCCGCCGCGTGCGGATCGAATACTTCTCGGCTTCGACCGGTGCGCTTGCCGTGCGGGACGTCGACCCATGGGCCCTCTATGCGGCACTCGGCCGCTGGTATCTGATCGGATGGGACCATCTCCGAGCGGACGAACGGATGTTCCGCACCGACCGCATCAAGTCGATCGCGATGCTCGACGAGCCGGCACCCGTGCCCGACGACTTCGATCCCGCTTCGTACAAAGGGGCCTTCAAAGCCCGAGCCGGCCAGCCCGTCGCTTTCTTCGAGCTGTCGCCGCGGGCGGCGCGCTGGTTCGAGGAGTACTACCCCGTGACCGAAGGCCGCGACCTGCCCGACGGATGGCGCGCGACCGGTCTCGCCTATTCGAGTGAGGAATGGCTCGCGCGGCTGCTACTCAGCCTCGGTGAGGATGTGCGGGCGGTGCGTCCGGCGAGCGTTATGGAGCGCGTTGGAGCCCTGGCTGCGGAGATCCTGGACGTCTATCAGACCGCTTGATCGTCGGACGCGACCTGCGCGGCCCCGTGGATCTTGACCACGTCGTTGCGAAGAGCTCGTTTCGGGAGCGAGAACGAGAACGTCGATCCCTTGCCCCACGTCGAATCGACCCAGATCTGCCCGTCGTGCACGCGGATCAGCTGGGCGCAGAGATAGAGACCGACGCCGGTGCCCCCGTGCTCGCGGGTGGACGATCCATCGACCTGGCGGAAGCGATCGAAGATCCGAGGGATATCGCTGGACACCATCCCCATGCCGCGATCGATGACGTCGACCCGCAGCCGGTCGTCTTCGTCGACGGCTCGCACGGTCACCGGCGTCGGGCTCTCCGAGTACTTGAGGGCGTTCTCGACGAGGTGACGCAACACGAGGCCGATCTTGGTCTCGTCACAGGGCCACGAGAGGTTCGCGGGCACGTCGAGCGTGATCTCCCTGTTTGCGTGGTCCTGGATCACGTCGTTGCCCACCATCGTGATCAGGGCCGCGAGGTCGACCTGTTCGATGCGCAACGAGGCCTCACGGGACTCGATACGGGACACGTAAAGAAGGTCTTCGATCAGACGTTCGAGCTGTGCCGCCTTGACGTCGATGGTACCGAGGGCCTCTTGGGCTTCCTCCACGGTCGTCTTCTCTGCCCGCTTCAGGAGCATCCGGGCGAATCCCTTGATGATCGTCAAAGGGGTGCGCAGCTCGTGGCCGATCATCGCGACGAAGTCGCGCTGCGTCTGGACCAACTCCCGTTCCTGGGTGATGTCGTCCATGATCAGGACCCGGCCCATCGGAACCCCCGGCACGCGCACGTCGTTGACCCGGACCTTGTAGGTGCGGGGAGGGCTTCCCACCAGAACCTCTCCCTGGAGCTCGCCGTTGCCGGTCAAGAAATGCTCGACGTCGGCATGGCCGACCGTTCCCGATGCCGGAGTCCCGGCGGTGAAGACACTCGATATGCCGAACAGTTGCTCCGCGGCGGGATTGATCGCCACCAGGTTCGTGCGTGCATCGACCAGGATGATCGGGTTCGGCACGCTGTGGATGATCGATGTGAGCTCCGATTCCTTCCGTTCGATGACGGAGTGGAGCTCGGCGGTGCCGATAGCAGTGGCGGCCTGCTGCGCGAAGGCCCTCAGGAGCTGCGCGCGGGCGTCGCCGGTCGTTCCACTGCTCCTGACGACGAGCAGCCCTTTCGTGTTCCGAGACGTGGTTAGCCCGACCGCCATGAGGGGGCCGAGAGCGTCGTCGTGCACGACCGCGAGATCCCCGTGCTCGATCGCCCGGCTGACGTCCGGATGGCCGATCAACGACCTGATGGACGCCTTTTCGATCCCGCGGAAGACGCCTCTGGCCGGAGCGCCCGTGTCGGGGTCGAACAGACACGCGAACCCGATCGAGGAGCCGGCGAAGCGAGTGCCCGTATCGAGAACCTGTTGCAAGAGGGACTCGACATCGAGGGTCCCGAGCAGTCCCTTGCTGGATTCGACCAGCGCCATCAGGTCCGAGGAACGCTGCTCCGCCTGTTCGTGCAGTCGTGCGCGATGGATGAGCCCCGCGGCCTGGTCGGCGAACATCTGGGCCATCCGGACGTCCTCGTCCGTGAACTCGTGCTTCGGGTTGGAGGTCGCGAGGTTAAGGACACCGATCGGGCCTCCCTGGACCCGCAGAGGCACGACGATGCTGGACGTGATCGCGCGGGACTTGGGGACGAAGTTGACGAACGCGTCCTGATCGACCTGTCCCAGCCGCAGGGCCTGCCCTGTGGCGATGACACGGCCGGCGACGCTTTCGCCCGGCGACAACCGGGCCCCGATCGGGACCTCGGGCATGCCGGCCGCTGCGACGACCGCCAGGGTGCGGTTCCCGGATTCGAGCAGCATCATCGAACCTTGCTCTGCATGGAGGAGCTCGGTTGCTATCCGAACCACGGAATGGACGGCTTCAGGGAGCGCGGTGGCAGACGCGGCGATCTCGGAGACCTTTAGGGTCGCCTCGAGCGCCGCCCTCCAGCGGGATCCCGACGGCTCGCGCTGCCCCTCCGCCGGGCGTTTCAAGAGCGGCATACCCACATAATCGGCCCAGGCAAGGCACCGATTGAGGCGGCCGCCTCCGTAAGTTGCGCAATTCCGGACCACTTCCAAGAAGGACCTAAACCCGGCGGGATGAGGGCCGATAACCAAACCATGACCACGATAAAGGCCACTTGCCCAAGCTGCGGAGAGGTCGATCTCACGGCCGACGACATCCTCCTGCGCATAGGCGCCAACACGGGTGGGAACACGTATGGGTTCTCGTGCCCGGACTGCGGCGACTACGTGCAGAAGCCCGCCGACGAGCGCATCGTCCGGCTGCTGCTTTCGGGTGGCGTCATGCCCACACTGATGCACGTCCCGGCGGAGGCGTTAGAACCACGGACTGGACCCCCGATCAATCACGACGACATCTTGGTTTTCCACGAGATGTTGAAGAGCGACGACTGGTACGAGCAACTAACGAACCGTCGCTAGCCCCACCCATTTTCCTTGATCGCTGCGGGGACTACCCCGCAGCGAAACGGGAGGCGGCTGATCGGCCCCCGAGACATCTAGACTGGCGTCGTGCCTTCGATCGGCCCTCTCGAGATCCTCTTCGTTGGGATCATCGCCCTCATCGTCTTCGGCCCCCAACGGCTGCCGGAGATCGCCCGGACCATCGGACAGACCCTCGCGGAGTTCCGTCGTCAGGCGGCCGAAGTCCGCTCCGAGTTCGAGTCCGGCCTCGATGATGACCTCGATGATGACGTTGTAGTCACCCATCCCGATCCCCCCGAAGCGGCCGGATCCGAAGCCACCGACTCCGCCGCCACCGACTCCGCCGCCTCCGGCAACGACTGATGGGCGCGGCCGAGGACCTCAGGCGCCGTCGTTTGGCGTTCTTGCGCCGTCGCCGGCCGCGTCGCGGCGCGATGACGATGTTCGAACACCTCGACGAGCTTCGTTCCCGACTGATCGTGTCGGTGGCGGCGTTCGTCGTCGTGTCCATCGCCGCGTTCATCTTCTACGAGCCGATCTTCGATTTCGTGCTGCGCCCTCTGTGCGCGTTGCCGGCGGATCTCCTCGGGCGACAGGGGTGCAAGCTGGTCCAGCTCTCGGTACTCGAGGGGTTCCAGGTCAGATTGAAGATGACGGCGCTGGTGGGACTGGCCGTTGCCTCGCCGATCTGGCTGTACCAGTTGTGGGCCTTCATCGTCCCCGGCCTGACCACGAAGGAGAAGAAGTACTCCCTACCGTTCATCGCGTCGGCGGTGACCCTGTTCGCGATCGGAGCCACGTTCGCCTACCTGGTGATGCCGACGGGGATCAAGCTCTTGCTCCAGATCGGTGGCGATCCGCTAGAGCCCCTCCTGCGAGCGGACTCCTACATCAACTTCGTCGGCCTGATGCTGATCGCGTTCGGCGTGACGTTCGAGCTTCCTCTGGTGCTCTTGTTCCTGGGCCTCGTGGGGGTGGTGACCCCCGAGCTCCTGCGCAAGCACCGGAGGGCCGCCGTGGTCGGCATCGTGGCCCTCGCGGCTGTGGTCACTCCGAGCCAGGACCCCTACACGATGCTCATCATGGCCGTGCCGCTGTACGTCCTCTATGAGGTCACGATCCTGATCATCGCTCTGGTATTGCGCCGGAGAGCGCGCGCCGAGTCGCTATAGTCCCGACCGATGGCGATAAAAGGGAAACGCAAAGGACAGAAGAAGCCGCGGTCCTCGGCTACCGCGCGCCCTCGGCCGGTGGGGGCACCCCGCCCGGTCGCGCCGAGAGGCCAGCGCGTCCCCTTCTACAAGACCTTCAGGGGCCAGCTGACGGCCATCATCGTCGTCCTGATCGCGATCGGAGCGATCATGTGGTTCGTCTCCGATCGCAACAGTGACTCGGAAGCCCTTGCGGCCCGTCAGGACCGGCTGAGCTCGTACACGAGTGAGCTGAGGGGCTATCTGCAGCAGACGAACCAGGCGATCAGGGAGATGGCCGGCGCCCCGTTCAACACACAGGATGCCGCTGCCATCGAAGGCCTGGCGGACAGCTCGGAGTCGTGGGCGACGACGTTCCAGGAGGCCGGTGCAACCGCGGCCGCTCTCCAGGGACCGGAATCGCTCCAGGCTGCCACCCGCGTTCTGATCCAGTCGTTCCAGACGTATACGTCGGCGGCTCGTACCTACGGGCTCGTGCCCACCGCCGAGGGAAGGCTGCAGACCGAGCTGCTCGCGCGCGCCGCCGAACAGCGGCAGACCGCCAACGAGCTCGTGGCCGCGACGATCGCGATGGTCGATGGGGAGCGGGCCGAGGCGGAGATGCGCGCATCCGGGCTACCGGTCCCGTCGTCGTTGCCGCCGATCACCCCCACGCCGCCCGAGGCCGAGGACGATTCCGCAGGCGGCGGCGGCAGCGGTGGCGGCGGCAGCAGCGGTGGGGGCAACAAAGGCGGCGGCAAGAAGGGGGACGACTAGCACGGCCGCCTCCGCCGACCGGGACCTCCTCGGAGAGTTCGAAGGGTCCTACGGGTTCTCTTTCGATCCCTTCCAGCGAACCGCCTGCAACGCGCTGCTGGGAGGCTCCTCGGTGCTCGTCGCGGCTCCCACCGGCGCGGGCAAGACGGTCGTCGGCGAGTTCGCCGCGTGGCTCGCGCTCGAACGCGGGGGGAAGACCTTCTACACGACGCCGATCAAGGCTCTCTCCAACCAGAAATACGGAGACCTGCTGGCGCTGCACGGCGCGCAGAACGTAGGGCTGCTTACCGGCGACAACTCGGTGAACAGCTCGGCCCCGATCGTCGTGATGACGACGGAGGTCCTGCGCAACATGATCTATCAGGACAGCGACGCTCTCGAAGATCTCCGGTACGTCGTGCTCGACGAGGTCCACTACCTCCAAGATCGCTACCGCGGCGCCGTGTGGGAGGAGATCCTGATCCACCTCCCGGTCGACGTCCAGATCGTTTCGCTCTCCGCGACGATTTCGAACGCGGAGGAGTTCGCGGAATGGCTCCAGACATTGCGGGGCCGGACCGAAGTGATCATCGAGGAGGACCGTCCCGTCGACATCCGCCACTGGTACTTCGCGTCCGACGAGCTCCTTCCGATGTTCGTCGTGCGCCCCGACGGTGAGGCGATCCCGAACCCACGAGGACGGGAGCTGGAGCGTCGTCGCCGCCAGCGCCCCCAGCCGCACGGCCGCTATGGCCGGAAGGTTCGCCAGAAGCGAGCCCGGATCCCCTTGCGGACGGAAGTCATCGACCGTCTTCGGGCCGAGGACATGCTGCCGGCGATCTATTTCATCTTCTCCCGCAAGGGCTGCAACGAGGCCGTACGGCAGTGCCTGCGGGACAACGTTCGGTTGACGACTCCCGAAGAACGCGAGCGCATAGTCGAGTACGCGGATGGCCGGGTCGCCGACCTCACGCCCGGCGAGCTCGACGTCCTCGGCTACGACGATTGGATAGAAGGATTGCGCCGCGGCGTCGCCGCCCATCACGCGGGGATGATCCCGCCTTTCAAGGAGACGATCGAAGAGCTCTTCGCCCGAGGATTGGTTAAGGCGGTATTCGCGACCGAGACGCTGTCGCTTGGGATCAACATGCCGGCTCGGACCGTCGTGATCGAAAGCGTCATGAAGTTCACGGGAGAGCGCCACGAACAACTCACACCGGGCCAGTACACGCAGTTCTCGGGCCGGGCCGGCCGGAGAGGCCTGGACGAGGTCGGGCATTGCGTCGTGCTCCTGCAGCGCTTCGTGGGCTTCGACGCGATCTCGCGGCTCGCATCGACCCGCACCTACCCGCTCGTGTCTTCCTTCCAGCCGTCCTACAACATGGCCGTGAACCTCGTCCGCAATTACGACCTCGACGAGGCCGAGCATCTGGTCAATTCCTCGTTCGCACAGTTCCAAGCGGATCGCGACGTGGTTCGCCTCGAACGCACGCGCGAGAGCTCGGACGCGTACTTGGCGACCTATCGGCAGAGGGTGGAGTGCGAACGCGGTGACATCCACGAGTATCTCGACCTCGTTGCTCAGCGACGTGCGCTCGAGTCGGCGACGGGGATGCCCGGCCGGTCCCGGGGTCAGCGGGTGCTGGATGCGATCGCCCGCCTCGAGCCCGGCGACGTCTTCGTCGTACCGGGTGGCAAGCGACAGGGTCGCTACCTCGTCTTGGAGGTCGCGCAGAAGACCGCAGAGCGCCGACCGCGCATCCTGGCTCTCTCAGAAGCGCGGACGCTCGTGCGATTCGCACCTTCAGACCTCAGAGACCCTCCGGTTGAGCGCGGCAAGGTGTCGTTACCGCGCGGTTTCCACGCGCGCGACGCGCGCGGCCGCCGCGAGCTCGCCCGGAAGCTGGGCGCCGTCAAGTTGCAGACACCGCCCGATGTGGGCGAGGACGAGTCCTCTAGAGAGCTGACGGTTCTGGATCGCAGCATCGAACGCCACCCGTGCCATGGTTGCCCGGAGCTCGGCCGGCATCTCCATTTCGCCGACCGCGCCGGCCGGCTGGAGCGTGAGCTCGCCGGGATCGACCGCAGGATCCGGCGGCGGACCGGCACGCTCGCGCGCCGCTTCGAGCTCGTGCTGGAGATCCTCGAGAAGAGCGACTACGTCAAGGAGTGGTCGCTGACCGACAAGGGGAGCGTGCTCGCGCGCGTCTACAACGAGTCGGATCTCCTCGTAGTGGAAGCACTCGAGAGCGGGCTCTTCGAGGAGCTGACCGCGCCCGAGCTCGCGGCCGCGTGCTCGACATTGGTGTACGAGACGCGCGGCCCCGAAGGCCCGCCTGCCGTCGACCTGCCGACGAAGCGATCGCAGGAGGTGTGGCGGAGCCTGATGAGGCTGTGGCGGACGATCCGGCGCGAAGAGGAGTCGCGCGGCCTGGACCTGACGCGTGAGCCGGACCCCGGGTTCGCCGAACGCGCCTACCTGTGGGCATCGGGAGCGCCGCTGGAGGAGGTCCTCGGCGCAGAGGATCCTGCCGGCGACTTCGTTAGGTCGATGAAGCAGCTCGTTGACCTGATGCGTCAACTGGAGGACGTCGCAGAAGAAGAGGCTCTACGCGTGACGATCGGCGACGCGCTCGACGCCATCCACCGAGGAGTCGTCGCCTACACGTCCCTCGATATCTAGCTTCTGACGCCCTGAAGTGACCTCTCCGGTCACTTCAGGTGACGAGAATGATTCGTCGCTGGATGCGCGAGCCCGGCTCGCGGACGCGTGCGAGGATTGCTCGATGCGAGAAGCCCTCATCGTGGACGCGGTCCGCACGCCTATGGGGAGGTTTGGGGGCGCACTGGCCTCCGTCCGCCCCGACGACCTCGCCGCGCACGTGATCGCGGCCCTCGTCGGGCGCAACTCGGTCCCCACGGACCGGATCGACGACGTCTACTGGGGGGCCGCCAACCAGGCCGGCGAGGACAATCGAAACGTCGCCCGGATGGCCGCGCTGATGGCGGGGCTGCCGGTCGAGGTTCCCGGAGCGACTGTGAACCGTCTATGTGGCTCGGGTCTCGAAGCGGTCAACGACGCCTATCGCACGATCCGGTCCGACGAGGGGGATCTGCTGTTAGCAGGTGGTTCCGAGTCGATGACCCGGGCCCCGTTCGTGATGGCGAAGTCCGAGCGGGCGTTCGGGCGCAAGGCCGAGGTCTACGACACGACTATCGGATGGCGTTTCGTGAACCCGAGACTCGCCGAGCGGTGGGGGAGTCACGCGATGGGCGAGACGGCGGAGATCGTCGGTAGCGAGTTCGGCATCACCCGCGCCGAGCAGGACCGCTTCGCCCTCGAATCGCACCGGCGCGCGGTCGCCGCGCGCGACGAGGGCCGCTTCAAGGACGAGATCGTCCCTGTGGAGATCGCGCAGCGGAAGGGAGACTCCGTCGTGGTCGATGCCGACGAGCCGCCTCGCCCCGATACCGATCTCGATCAGCTGGCGAAGCTGAGACCGGCCTTCGTCGACGACGGCACCGTCACCGCCGGCAACTCGTCGGGGGTTAACGACGGCGCCGCCGCGGTGCTGCTGGCCACGCCGGAGGTCGTCGAGGCGAACGGGTGGCGGCCCCTGGCGCGGATAGTCACCTCGGCCGTTGCCGGGGTCGAGCCGCGCCGGATGGGGATCGCACCGGTACACGCAACGCGCAAGGCCCTGGCCCGGGCCAACCTGGGGATCGAGGACATCGATCTCGTCGAGCTGAACGAGGCATTCGCGGCCCAGAGCCTCGCGTGTATCAAGGAGCTCGGACTGGATCTGGAGCGCGTCAACGTCAACGGCGGCGCGATCGCGCTCGGACATCCGCTCGGATGCTCCGGCGCGCGCATCCTGACGACGCTCGTGCACGAGATGGACCGTCGAGAGGTCCGCTTCGGCCTCGCGACGATGTGTATCGGCGTCGGCCAGGGGATAGCAACCATCGTCGAACGAGTGTGACTGCGGCGGAAGCGCTCGCCGAGCTGGTCGGCGAGGACCGGATAATGACTGGGGCCGAGACGGTTCGCTTCGCCCGCGACTGGTCTCCGCGCCGGCAGCTGGCCGAACGCCGAGGGGAGTCCCAGGAACCGCCCGCGTGCGTCGTGTCTCCCGTATCCACGGACGAGGTCGCGGCGATCCTGCGCTGGGCGCACGAGACGAAGACTGCGATCGTGCCCTTCGGCGGCGGGTCGGGTGTCTGTGAAGGGATTGAAGGCTCCGGTCGCGTGATCGTCGAGCTCTCCGCCTTGGACCGAGTGCTGGAGGTCGACGACAAGAGCAGGCTCGTCAGGGTTCAGGCGGGGATCGGTGGCCCGGCGCTCGACCGCGAGCTGCACCGTCACGGATTCAGGCTCGGCCACGAACCTCAATCGCTGTCGATCTCTACGGTAGGAGGATGGATCGCGACCCGCGCGACCGGGCAATTGTCGTCGCGCTATGGCGGGATCGAACGATTGCTGGCGGGGTTCGAGACGGTTCTTCCGGGGGGAAGGATCCTTGTCTCCAAGACCGCCCCGCGACGCGCTGCCGGCCCCGACATCGCCGCTCTGATGATCGGTTCGGAAGGAACCCTTGGCATCGTCACCGAGGCGACGCTGCGGGTGTCGCCCGCCGATCCGGTCCGGGCCGACCGGTGCCTGCGCTTCGAGCACATGGCCGATGGCGTCGCTGCGTGCCGCGCGCTTGCCCAGTCGGAGCTGGATCCCAGCGTCGTGCGCCTCTACGACCTCGTCGACTCCGAGATCTTCCTCCGGTCGCAACCCGACGAGCCCCGGGGGCCTCTGTTGCTGCTCTCGTTCGAAGGAGACGACGCCGACCGTCGTGCCGACCGAGCCGTCGAGTTGGCCGCCGGCCACCCCGGTAACGAGGCTCTCGTCGAGCACTGGTGGTTGCACCGCAACGACGCCGTCGAGGACTACAGAGAGCTCATGGACGGACGGGGCATACTCGGCCCCCATGCACTCGTGGACACGATCGAGGTCAGTGCGACGTGGACCGTCCTGCGCGCCCTGTATCACCAGGTCGGAACCGCTCTCGAGGCCGTGGCCGACGTCGTCGGGTGTCACCTCTCGCACGTCTATCCGGATGGTGGATGTCTGTACTTCACGCTCGCCAGCGCATGTGCCGATGACGATGCCGCGGCGGCCCTCTACGAACGGTGGTGGGGGACAGCGATGCAGGAGTGCCTCGCGGCCGGAGGCTCGATCAGCCACCATCACGGGATCGGGCGGCTCAAGGCTCCGTGGTTGCCCGCGGAGCTCGGTGGGTGGTTCGACGTGCTGAAAGCGATCAAGGCGGCCGTCGACCCCCACCGCATCATGAACCCGGGAGCGCTCGGCCTATGAGCTCGGTCTTCGGTCCGATGGTGTTGATCTGCAACACGCGCTCGGGTCGCAGCGGCAAGGCCTTGCCGGAGATCACCGCCGAGCTGGACCGACGCGGTCTGGAATACGAGGTACGGGAGACGACGCACGCGGGACACGCCACCGAGATCGCCAGAGAGGTCGTGACCGGAGGCGGGCGCTTCGTTGTTGCCGTCGGAGGCGACGGCACCGTCCATGAGGTCGTCAACGGATTGCTCTCCGACGATAAGCCGATCGAGCCCGAAGTCGTGATGGGGGTCGTGGCCGCGGGGACGGGTTGCGACTTCATCAAGACGTTCGGCCTGCCGGCTTCGGCCACCGACGCGGTGAGGCATCTCGACGGCGACGCGTCGTTCGCGATAGACATCGGAAAGATCACCTACCAACAAGACGGCGTCGAGACGACCCGCTACTTCGCGAACATCGCCGAGGTGGGTATCGGCGCGGCCGTGGTCGCGCGAGCAGCAAGGTTGCCCCGGTGGCTGGGGCCAACCGTCTATCTCGTGGCGTTCTGGATGACGATGCGCAAGCACAAGCCCGCGCGGGTCAAGGTGGATCTCGTGGACCGGGTCTACGACGGACGCATGAACAACCTCGTGGTCGCCAACTGCCAGTTCTTCGGCGGCGGGATGAAGATTGCGCCGAAGGCGGCGCCCACCGACGCCCTCCTGGACATCCAGATCGAGCACGCTCGCAAGAGGGACGCGATCGCCATGATGCCCAAGGTATTCAAGGGCGAGCACCTTCCCCACCCCGACATCGAAGAGGCCAAGCGCGTGCGCTGTTCGATCACCTCGGACGTCGCGCTACCGATCGAGGCCGACGGAGAGCTCTTGGGCCTCACGCCGGCTACCTTCGAGGTGCTCCCCGAGGTCGTGCGATTGAAGGTATGAGAGGTTCCCATCCATGCCTCTTCTGACGACGGATGCCGCCGAGTTGTTTTTCGAGGACTCGGGCGGCGACGGCGCCCCGGTCGTGTTCAGCCACGGACTGCTGATGGATCACGAGATGTTCGATCCACAGGTGGAGGCTCTACGCGATGAGTTCCGCTGCATCACGTGGGACGAGCGTGGACATGGGCAGACGACGACGGAAGGTTCGTGGACCTATTGGGACTCGGGCCGCGACCTGATCATCCTGATGGATCGACTGGATATCGATCGCGCCTTCCTCGTCGGGATGTCGCAAGGAGGGTTCCTCCAGCTGCGCGCGGCCCTGCTCGCGCCGGACCGCGTTCTGGGCCTCGCCTTCATCGACAGCCAGGCAGGACCGGAGGATCCGGCCATGCAGCCGAGCTACGACGCGTTCCTCGAGGCGTGGACGGCCGCACCCAACCGTGACCTGGCGGAGATCGTCGCGGGGATCATCTTGGGCCCGGCAGACCACGAGCCGTGGATCGAGAAGTGGCTCACTCGTCCGCCCGACGATGTCATCGAGCCGTACCGGACATTGACGAGTAGGGAAGACCTGCACGACCGGCTGCCCGAGATCGAGGCCCCGGCGCTAGTCATCCACGGGGAAGCCGACGCAGCCATCTCGGTGGATAAGGCCGAGCGCCTGTGTCGGGAACTACCTGGATGTGAAGGCCTCGTCCGTATCCCGGGTGGTGGCCACGCGTCGAACCTCAGTCACCCTGGTGTGGTGACCGAAGCGCTGCGCGACTTTTTCCGTCGCCACACCGGATAGCGCGCTCACATGCCCGTCTCGTCGAGGAACCTTCGCAGGTCGTCCGACAGCCGCGCCGGGAACTCGATGGGGAGGTAGTGGGTCGCCCCCTCGTACAAGATGACGGGGGCCCCTCCCAGGCCGCGTGCGGTCTCCTCGATCAGGCTGGGGGAGACGAACTGGTCCCGGTCACCCGCGATCAACAGGCTCGGCACCGTGATCTCGCGCATCAGATCGATCCCTGAGTCTCCGACGACCTCCTGGAAGCTGTGCAGCAGGATCTTCTGATCGCAGTCCGCGAAAGCCCGCAACAGCTCGATGAGCGCGGCGGTGTCGGCGGTTGCGCCGACCATCCCAGACTGCCGGATCATGCCGGCGAGCTCGGGCCGAGCTACGAGCCGGCGGAGCGCACCACCCAGCGCATCCCCGAAGTATTTCCCGACCGATGCCGCGACCGGCAGGATCGATGCCAGCTCGAAGCGAAGAGCGCGTCCCAGCGGATGGCCGTAGCCGCCGCTGACGAGAACGAGGCAACGACACCGTTCGGGTGCACGGTGAGCGATCTCCAACGCGATGCGGCTGCCGTTGCTCCACGAGACGGCCGCGAACTCTTCATGTCCGAGGTGATCGAGGGCGGCTATCGCGTCCTCGGTATGGGCCCGGGCATCGAGGCGATCCGATACCGGGGGACCCGATGCATGCAGCCCTCGGTGGTCCCACGCGACGATCGGACGATCACGTGCGACATCTATGAGAGCGCGCCGCCACACCGCGAGGTTGGCGCCAATCGCGTTGACGACCAACAGAGGGATCCCGGCCCCCCTCCCCATCGCCCGGACCGCGATCTTCGTGCCGTCGAACGATCCCACCAGGATGGGGTCGTGATCGAGTCCGTTCACCCCGTGCGCAGCCGTTTGGCGCGCTCGATCAATCCCCGTCGAGGCGGGACGGGCGAGGCAACTCCCAGGCCCCGCTCCCGTTCCACGTCGGCCCTGTGGGCCTCGAGCTGCGTCTTTCGTTCGGCGCGGCTCCATCCGTGTGCTGCTGCCATGACATCGAGAGCGCGGGCTCCCTGCCCGATCCCCGCGTTCCGATCGAGGAGTGCGAGGCGCGTGCGGCGCGCGAGGAGATCGTTGAGATGCACCGTCATCTCCTCGCGGGCGCAATAGAGCGCTTCTGCGGCGAGCGGTTGGTAACCGGGAACGAGCGGATCTGCAAGCCCTTCGTCCCGAGCGAGATCGAGCACCTCGAGGGCGCGGTCTCCGTACGTTCTGACCAGGTGGGCCGTGGTCTGTTCGTCGATCCCAAGAGAATGCGAGTCGTCCGCGGCATTCGCAACGAGCCGATCGTGGTCGGCCGTTCCCAACCGGATCCATCGGGTCTTGCACCTGACATGGTTGCCGAGCGACGCGGCAACTCGGTCGGTTACGTCCTTCGCCATCCGGCGGTAGGTCGTCATCTTCCCGCCTGTTATCCCGAGGATCCCGTCGGCGATCTCGTAGACGGTGTGCCGTCGCGATAGGTCGGCGGTGGAGCCCGCTTTCCCCTGGATCAGCGGCCTCAATCCCGCGTATGCGCCGGCGATGTCTTGTGCTTCGAGGCCGAGACCGAAGACCTTGTTCAAAGAATCGAGGACGTAGTCGCGATCGTGCTCTTCGACCGTCGGATGATCCAGCGGTCCTTCGTAGGAGGTGTCGGTGGTGCCGACGAGCACGGCATCCAGCCACGGGATCACGAACAGCATGCGACGACGCTCGACGTCGGGGATGAAGGCGGCGGTCTCTGCCAACGGGATCGCGTCCTTGCGGAACACCAGATGGATGCCCTTCGAGGGCTGCAGGCGCGGGGGCACTCCGTGGCGCGCCAACGACTCGAGGCGATCCGCCCACACGCCTGCGGCTACCACGATCCGGCGCGCGTAGACGTCGAAAACGGTGCCTTCGACCGAGTCCTCGACCTGTGCACAGCAGACATTGCGCCCGCCGACGAGGTCGCGCACGATCGCGTGGTTCGTGACGGTCGCGCCGTAGCGGGTCGACTGAACGAGGTTCTCCATCACCAGCCGGACGTCGTCGGTCTTCGCGTCGTAGAAGACGAATCCGCCGCGCACCTTCCCGCGCGGGAGAGCGGGAACCAGGGCTTCCGTCTCGGGGCCGGTGAGGTGGCGATGGATGCGCATGTTCTTGAAGCTCGCGAGCGCGTCGTAGGCCCACAAGCCGACTCCGAACTGCACGCGGCGCTTCCGATCCGACACGGGGAGCGCCATGGGCACCGGTTCGACGAGGTGGGGTGCCAGACGTCGCAGCAGATCCCGTTCCGTTGCCGCCTCTCGCATCAGAGCGAATTCGCGTTGCTCCAGGTAGCGGAGCCCACCGTGGATCAGCTTCGAGGACTTGCTGGACGTCCCGGATGCGAAGTCCATCCGCTCGACGAGTCCCACGGCAAGATCTCTCGATGCGGCGTCGAGGGCGACGCCCGCGCCGGTGATCCCGCCCCCAACCACGAGGACGTCGAGCGGATCGACGGCCGTGGTCGCGGCGAGGCGCTCGAGGGCCGGCCCCCGTTGTCCCAGTGCGCTCATATGAGCCCGATCGCCCAGCGGATGACCGTCGCCGCGCCGACCACGAGGAAGACGAGACCGAACAGGATCAGTGGACCCAGCCACCAGTCGATCTGGCGGCCGAGGGGATCGTCGTCGGCTTCGGTCGCACGACGAACCACGAGCTGAGGCCCGCCCAGCTGGTTGAAATGGAGATGCTCGCGCTTGCCTTCGACGACGTCGGCGAGACCTTCGAGAAGGTCTATCAGCTCGGCGTCGTCGACGGTCACAGTCGCCTCGGTCAGTGACTCGCCGCCACGATCTTCGATGCGCATCACAGCTATTCTCCCGTACATGCCGGCCGACCTGAGGCTTCTCGATGACGATCAGCGGGCGCTGCTCGGGATGGTGCGCGAATTCGCGGACGAGGTCGTGGGCCCGGCTGCAGCAGGATACGAAGAGCGGGCCGAGGACCCCGCTGCGCTGTACAAGCAGCTGGCGGAGCTCGAACTGACCGGGATCCCGTATCCGGAGGAGTTCGGCGGGGGTGGGCAGCCGTACGCCACCTACCTCATGGTGGTCGAAGAGCTCGCCCGGGCGTATCTCGGATTCACGATCGGTCTGTCGGTCCACACGCTCTGTGCGTTCGCCGTGAACACGTTCGGATCGAAGGAGCTCAAAGAAGACGTCCTCACGCGCCTGTGCTCGGGGGAGTGGTTCGGTGCCTATTCGCTGTCCGAGCCGCATTCCGGGTCGGATGCGGTTGCGCTATCGACCAAGGCCGTCAGGGATAACGGCGCCTACCGGATGAGCGGCTCGAAGGTCTTCTGCACGCGCGGCGACGAAGCGGATTGCGTCCTCGTCATGGCCCGGACCGGGGGAGAAGGCGCCAAGGGCGTCACTGCTTTCATCGTGGAGAAGGGAACGGAGGGCTTCGGCGGCACCAAGAAAGAGGACAAGATGGGATGGCGATCGTCGCCGACGTGGATGCTGTCACTCGACGACGCTCCCGTATCCGAATCGCGGCGGGTCGGGGACGAAGGGGAAGGCTTCAAGATAGCCTTGGCGTCACTCGATTCGGGCCGGCTTGGCATCGCGGCGTCCTCGGTCGGTCTCGCTCAGGCCGCGTTCGACGCCGCGCTTGCCTTCACCCTCGAGCGGGAGCAGTTCGGGAAACCGGTCGCCCATAACCAGGGCGTGCAGTTCATGCTCGCGGACATGGCGACGAGCATCGATGCGGGCCGGGCTCTGTATCAGAAGGCCGCCGCGTTGCGCGATGCAGGCCATGACTACTCCGTGCAAGCGGCCGAGGCGAAGCTCTTCTGCTCCGACGTCGCCATGAGGGTGACGACCGATGCCGTCCAGCTGCACGGTGGCTACGGCTACATCACGGAATATCCCGCGGAGCGCTACATGCGCGAAGCGAAAGGCCTCCAGATAGTCGAGGGAACCAACCAGATCCAGCGTTACGTGATCGGCCGCAAGCTGACCGATACGCGATGAGGACCTTCGTCACCGGAGCGACCGGATTCATCGGTGGCCACGTCGCGCGCAAGCTGCGAGCTCGCGGTGACGAGGTGGTTGCCCTGGTGCGGACGCCGTCCAAGGCCGGGGACCTTGCCGAGCTCGGCTGCGAGCTGATCGCCGGTGACCTGAACGACACCGAGGCACTGCGCAAGGGGACGGCAGGCGCCGACTCGGTCTTTCACATCGCGGCGGCCTACAAGGTCGGTATCTGGGCCGAAGAGTGCGAGCAGATGCGCGTGGCGAACGTGACCGGGACCGAGAACGTGCTGCGGACGGCGGTCGAGGAGGGTATCCAGAAGATCATCTACGTCTCGACGATCGGTTACTTCGGCAACACGAGGGGCCGGGTCGTGGACGAGACGTTCCAGAGGACGGACCTCGACTGGCTGACGTGCTACGACGAGACCAAGTACCACGCTCACGAGGTGGCCAAGCGATTCATCGAACAAGGTGCGCCGGTGGTCATCGCCCAGCCGGGAGGCGTCTACGGCCCCGACGACCCGTCGGACATGGGGCTGCTGATCGGGCGCATCAAGAGCGGGTGGCTGAAAGTCTCGGTGATGCCCAGCGTCGGGTTCAACTTCCTCCACGTGGGCGACGCCAGCGACGGGATCATCCTCGTCCACGACAATGGGAGGGTGGGGGAGTCCTACGTCCTCGGCGGCGAGATAGCGACGCTCGGCGATCTCATCAACGGTGTGGCCGAGGTGTTCGGGCGCAAGCCGCCGGCCCGCGAGCTCCCGGTGCCGATCATCAAGCGATCCGCGTTCTTGTGGCGCTACCTCGCTCCGCTGCTGGGCTTCCCTCCGAACCTGAAGGAGCTAGTGAAGGCCTCCGACGGAGTCACGTACTGGGCGACCGACGCCAAAGCCCGGACCGAGCTCGGCTACTCGCCCCGGTCCCTCGAGGTTGGCCTGCGCGACCTCGTCTAGCGGAGGTTTGGGGACCAGCAGTCGCCCCAGCGACCGGATATCCCCACGCTTCAGCGAAGTTCCGGTGGAATCCGTCGCCTAGCGACGATCTGGACCACGACCTCGGCTAGGGGGTCGTTATCGGGCGGTGCTCGAAGGGGGTCGAGAGGACGACCGTCGAGCGCGTGATGACTTCTAGCTTGGCGCGCAGCGCGTCTAGTAGCTCCTCGAGGTCCTTTGTCGACGGCGCGCGCACGAGCAGCACGTAGGAGTTGTCGCCCGCGACCGAGTAGCACGACTCGACGAGGGGGAGCTCGGCGACGAGCGCGGGGATGTCGGGGGGCGACGCGGGACGCAGGGCGAGGCTGACGAACGCGGTGATCGGGAACCCCGCGGCTTCGGCGTCGATGTCGGCCCGGTAGCCCCGGATCACACCCGTGCGCTCGAGCTTCCGGACGCGATCGTGGACCGACGAGGCCGCGAGGCCCACGGCGGCCCCGATCTCGGCGTAGCCGAGGCGGCCCGAGTCGGCCAGCAGAGTAAGGATCTTCCGGTCCTTGTCATCCATCCCGAATATCCTTCCGCTAAAGAGCGATCTCGCCTAATATCCTAGGGATGACGCCCCGATCTGGCAACGACCCTACGGCTCCCTCCGCCAACGCCCTCGTGCGGCAGCGCAGGACGGCCGCCCGGACGTCCCGGCAGCCGTACAGCTATCCGCCT
>Ga0299913_10000572_pt1 | contig 23952 bp, 23 predicted proteins | sample RVTome_9_FD_201360 | JGI IMG/M metagenome (GOLD analysis project Ga0299913, IMG submission 201360) | Soil microbial communities from uranium-contaminated site in the Upper Colorado River Basin, Wyoming, United States - RVT155D38 (version 2) ... | reverse complement strand
TGTCGCGCCAGCGGCAGCGCTCGGTAGCTAAGTGCGGAAGGGAGAAACGCTGAAAGCATCTAAGTGTGAAACCCTCCACAAGATGAGATCTCCCAGGTCGCAAGACCTCTGAAGGCTCCTGGTAGACCACCAGGTGATAGGCCAGGTGTGTAAGCGCAGCGATGCGTTGAGCTAACTGGTACTAATCAGCCGTGCGGCTTGACCATAATTTCCCACACGCGTGTGGGGTCCGCCTCGCCCGCCGTCGCTCCTCTGGAGCTTCGGCGAGGCTTCGGCGCGACGGGTCGGTAGAACTACCGTTGCAGAGTATTCCGCGCCTTCAGGCGCGGTCCCGCCGTAGCTCGCCGAGAGGCGAACGAAGGCGGACGGTTGTCTCGCGCAGCCGGGCGTATGTCCCGGCTCCGCACCGTTCTTTGACAGTTTCCCGGTGGTCACAGGAGCAGGGTCACACCCGTTCCCATTCCGAACACGGAAGTTAAGCCTGCTACCGCCGATGGTACTGCATGGGAAACCATGTGGGAGAGTAGGTCGCTGCCGGGGATATCTCTCGAGGCCCGACGTTCGAACAGAGCGTCGGGCCTTTCGTTTTGTACGGCAACGACAGTTCCGCGGTCCTCGAGAGCCGCCCGCCGGCGCTCCCGGTGCCCTCCGCGGAAGACGCCCCGCCTCGACCGGTCACTGAGCGGCCGACCCCGGCGGGCCGCAGACCGTCATGCAGTATTATCCGCCGCCGCAGTCGATCGGCACCAGCGTGCCGTCGGTGGTCACGGGTCCCACGGTGAGCTTGGCAGCAGGCCGGCCGGCGGCTACGATTCTCCCGCCCGCCTGAGTCGAGTCATGCCCGAGCTGCCGGATGTGATGCTCTACCTCGCGGCGCTGGAGCCCCGCATCGTCGGGCAGCGCCTCGAGCGGATCCGGGTTGCCTCTCCGTTCCTCCTGAGGAGCGTCGACCCTGCGCCCAGCGAGCTGGCCGGACTGACGATCGACGGCCTGGAGCGCATCGGCAAGCGCATCGTCTGGGCGTTCGAAGGTGAGCTGTTCGCGGTGTTCCATCTCATGATCGCCGGCCGCTTCCACTGGAAGCCCGCCGGCGCCCGCCTCGCAGGCCGGAACGCGCTCGCGGCGTTCGATTTCGCGCCGGGTACGCTGACGCTCACGGAGGCGGGAGCGAAGAAGCGCGCCTCGCTGCACCTCGTCAGGGGCCGCGAAGCGCTCGCTGCGCTCGATCCCGGCGGCGTGGACCCGCTTGCCGTCGACCTGCGCACGTTCGGCGAACGCCTGCGCGCCGAAAACCACACGCTGAAGCGGGCGCTGACCGATCCCCGGATCCTGAGCGGGATCGGCAACGCCTACTCGGACGAGATCCTCCATGCCGCCAGGCTGTCGCCGCTGCAGCTGACCTCCCGCCTGGACGACGATCAGCTCCGGACCTTGTACGAGGCGACACGCAGCACGCTGTCGCACTGGATCACGCGGCTCGGGGAGGGGGCCGGCGAAGCCTTTCCGGAAAAGGTCACGGCATTCCGCGACGGAATGGCCGTCCACGGCCGCTACGGCCGCCCGTGCCCTCGCTGCGGCGCGCCCGTGCAGCGTTTGTCGTATGCGGCCCGTGAGTGCGATTACTGCGCGAGGTGTCAGACAGGCGGCCGGCTGCTGGCCGACCGCGCACTGTCCCGGCTTCTGAGGGAAGACTGGCCTCGGACACTCGAGGAGCTCGAGTCCTCGAGGCGGCGCACCTGAGGACGTGGTTGGCCGGAACCGAGCCTCCTGACGGCGACGCGCCACGAGTCTCCGGTTCGATTCCCGGGGCGGGGGCGCCGATCCTCAGACGTTTTCGGAACGTCCGTTCGCATCGGCACGGGAAATGAGCGGTACGCTCACCGTGAACTGCCCCCCGGACGCTTCCCACATCATGGCACTGCGCGTGATCAGCCGGACCCGTTCCGCCAGGTTCGCGAGCCCGACCTGAGTCGACGCCGTCTTCCTCCCTGTCGGCCGCAGAGGGTTTGAAACGACGAGGCGATCGCCGTCGAGCCTGACGGTCACGACGAGCGGCTCCGCCGGCGAAGCGGCGTTGTGCTTGACCGCGTTGTCGAGCAGTTCGGGCAGCGTGACCGGCGGCAGGTACAGGGACGCCCCGCGGTCAGGCGGAACGCTGACGTTCAGCCGGAGCGCGCCGGGCAGGCGTATCTCGGCGAGCGTGGCGAAGCGATCCAGCAGCGTCAGTTCCTCCGCGACGGACACGGCACGGGAACGGCGCGTCTTCAACAGGTACCGATAGCTGTCGGCCAGCGCCTGAAGGTAGGGGGCGGCCGCGGGGTGTCCCGATTCGAGCAGGTGCGCCAGGGCATGGAGCTGATTGAAGAGCACGTGGGGATCCACCTGCATCTTCAAGGCCTCGAGCTCCGCCTCCAGCCGTTCGCGCCTGAGCACCTCGTTCCGCAGTCGCTCGCTTTCCCAGCCGCGCACGATATACACCGTCTCATAGGCGTGCGTGACGATCGTCGTGCAGATCACGACGATCAGCACCGCCACGCCGAGCGAGGACCACTGCGCCGCGGGGTCGCCTGTGACACGAGCCCAGAGCCAGAGCATGAAGAACGAGAACGGGATCGTGAAGAGGCTCAGCGCACCGAGGATCACGGCCAGACGCTTCCATGGGCGCCGGAACCAGTCGCTCGTCGTCCGGAAGCGGTAGTGCAGCCGGCGGTTCCCTTCCCACACCAGGAACGCGAGAGCCGTGAAATAGCCGTAGCTCGCGAGGATGCCGGGCAGCGTGTGATGGCTGTGATCGATGATTCCGGCCAGATTGGGAATCGCCAGGCCGAAGAGCGGACTGAGCAGCAGGCGGGGACCGAGGTCCCTGACCGGCGGGCCTTCGTCGCGGCGCGCCGCTTCCGCGGCTGACCGCGCCGCTCCAGCGTCCGGCACACGCACGGCGGGGCCCCTCATGGCAGGGCGGCGGTCGTCCCGCGAATCCGCGCGCTCACGGGAGGAGGACGGCGGCGCCTTCGAGCGCGCCAGCGCGCAGCAGGCCCAGGGCTTCGTTCGCCTGTGCCAGCGGCAGCGTCGTCGTGATCGTCCGGACGGGGATCGATGGCGCGAGCTCGAAGAACTCGCGGCCGTCTTGCCGCGTGAGGTTGGCGACCGAGCGGATCGTCCGCTCGCCCCACAGCCACTCGTACGGAAACGACGGGATATTGCTCATGTGGATTCCGGCGCAGATGACGCGCCCGCCGGGTGCGAGCGCGCGCAGGGCTGCCGGCACCAGTTCTCCGGCCGGTGCGAAGATGATGGCGCCGTCGAGGGGTTCGGGAGGCGCGGTATCGGACCCGCCCGCCCACACGGCTCCGAGACGGCGCGCGAATGCCTGGGTGCTGTCGTCGCCGGGACGGGAGAACGCGTACACCGCGCGCCCCTGGTGTCGCGCCACCTGCACGACGATGTGAGCCGCCGCGCCGAAGCCGTAGAGCCCGAGGCGCTGCGCGTCTCCCGTGGCTTCCAGCGCGCGGTAGCCGATGAGTCCCGCGCAGAGCAGCGGCGCCGCCTCGACGTCCTGATACTCAGGGGGGATCGGCAGGCAGTAGCGCGAGTCGGCGAGCGCGTACTCGGCGTACCCGCCGTCGAGCTGATACCCGGTGAATCGCGCGCGGGCACAGAGGTTCTCGCGGGCCGAGGTGCAGTACGCGCACACACCGCACGTCCAGCCGAGCCACGGCACACCCATCCGTGTGCCCTCGAGCCTCGGATCCGCCTCCGCTCCGCATTCCACGACCTCTCCTACCAGCTCGTGACCGAGCACGACGGGCTGCTTCGCCAGCGGGAGCTCGCCGTCGAAGACGTGAAGGTCCGTCCTGCAGACACCGCAAGCGCCGACCCTGATGAGCACCTGGGTGCCGAGCGGGCGGGGCGTATCCACCTCCGCGAGCCGCAGCGGCCCGCCGGGGGCGTCGAGGAGCATCGCCCGCACGTCAGGAACCTTCCGGCAGCGCGAACGCCACGTAGGTGTCCCCGGACTTCGTCCCCATCTTCCCGCCCCCGGCCGGGATGACGACGAACTGCCGTCCGCCCGCCTCGTACACCGCGGGCGTCGCATAGCCGCCGGCGGGCAGCTTCGTCTCCCAGAGCAGAGAGCCGTCCCGCGTGTCGAACGCGCGGAACGTCTCGTCCTTGGTCGCGCCGATGAAGATGACGCCTCCGGCCGTGGCCACGGGACCCCCGTAGTTCTCCGTACCGGTCGGCGGGATCCCTCTGGCCGTGAGCTCGGGGAGTTCGCCCAGGCGGACGGTCCAGGCAATCGTGCCGGCCGCGAGGTCGATGGCGTTCAGCGTGCCCCAGGGGGGCTTCACGGCAGGATATCCGTCGGGATCCAGAAAGCGGTTGTAGCCGGTGATCGTGTAACGCACGGATTCGTCGGGGGCGGCGTCACCCCACTCGTCATCGCCCGGCGTCGTCTCGCCGAACAGATAGTCGACGATGGCCCTTCGTTCCCCCTCGGAGAGGCTGGCGAACGACGGCATCACGCCCTTGCCGTCGGCGAGGATGGTGAGGACCTCCGGCCGTTTGAGTCGCCGGTCGAGATCGACGAGGGAGGGCACCATGTGGGCCCCCTCGCCCTGGCGCTGCTGGCCGTGGCAGACACCGCAGTGCATCCGGTACAGGCGCTCCCCGGATGGCGCCCCGGTCGGCGGGGGCAGCGGCACCATCTGAATAATCCACGGCATCTCGTTCGAGTTCACGTAGAGGCGATCCGTTGCCTCCTCATACGACGCACCGCCCCATTCCGCTCCACCATCCAGCCCTGGAAAAACAATCGTCCCCTCGGTGCTCATCGGCTCGAACTGTCCGCCCGAGCGCACCTGACGGAACCGCTCGAGAACGGCCGCCCGTGCCTCGGGCGAGCGATCGGTGAGGTCGTCTTCGTTCAGTCGCTGGCGGGCGATCGGCGGCGGGGCGAGGGGGAGGGGCTGGGTCGGCCAGGTCTGTTCCCCTTCCAGGTCCGACTGCGGGACGGGCGTCTCCTCGACCGGGAACAGGGGTGTCCCGTTCTCCCGGTCGAAGACGAACACGTGCCCGGACTTCGTGAGCTGCGCAACGGCCGGCACGCGTCGTCCGTCGCGGGGCAGCGTCACGAGGATCGGCGCCGCAGGCGGATCGCGATCCCAGATGTCGTGGTGCACCAGCTGGTAATGCCACACCCGCTCGCCGGTTTCGGCGTTCAGCACCAGAACGCTGTTGGCGAAGAGGTTCGCGCCATGCCGGTTGCCTCCCCAGAAATCGAATGCGGCCGACCCCACGGGCAGGAACACGAGCCCCCGCTCCTGATCGACGCTGATGCCGCTCCACGGGTTGGCGCCGCCGACGCGCATCCACGCGTCCGGTGGCCACGTGTCGTAGCCGAACTCTCCCGGATGGGGGATCGTGTGGAAAACCCACCGGATGCGGCCGGTGCGGACGTCGTACGCGCGGATGTGACCCGGCGCGGCCGGTCCCGGTCCCTCCGACACGCGCGTCCCGACGATCAGCAGGTCCTTGTAGATGGCGCCGGGCGTATTCGAGAGCACGTACAGGCGGCTGACGTCGTGTCCGAGGCCGTCGGTGAGCGACACGCTGCCGTTCTCTCCGAAAGAGGCGGCAGGTCTGCCGGTGGACGCGTCCAGCGCGTAGAGCCGCTGTCCCGCCGCGGCGAAGACTCGGCGCTCCTCGCCGTCCTCCCAGTACGTCACGCCGCGATTGACGCCGAGCGAGTGGCGCTTCGCGCCTGCCGCGAACGGATCGAAGCGCCAGAGCTCGCGTCCCGTGGCCGCGTCGAGCGCGAACACCTTCAGCTGCGGCGACGTGGCGTAGAGCACTCCGTCCACGACGATCGGGTTGCACTGGATCTGGGACCGTCCGTTCGGATCCGCATCGCCGGTGCTGTAGGTCCAGGCGACCTCGATCCGCCCCACGTTGGAGCGGTCGATTTGAGTGAGCGGCGAGTACTGCCGATGACCGGGATCGCCTCCGTGCACGGGCCACTCGTGCGGCGCGCCCTCCTGGTTCCGGAGGAGGAGATACCCGCCGGCGGCCAGCGAGCCGACGACCAGAACGACGACGACCGGTGTGAGTCGGGCGATCCGGGGCGGCACGCCCGTAGTGTAAACCGGCGAGATACCAGGACCTCGCGGCCGCCGGTGCCCGTGCGTAGACCGTCCCCGCCTCGGCCCGGGTATGATCGAGAAACGCATGCCTCCGGCGCTCGATGAGTACCTCGACTTCGCGGCGAAAGCCGCCTGGCTGGCGGGACGCCGGACGCTGGCGCACTTTCAGACCGGCGTCGCGGTGGACTACAAGTCGGACAACTCGCCCGTCACCGCCGCCGACCGCGCTGCCGAGCACCTGCTGCGCGAGCTGATCGGGGCGCGCTTTCCCGATCACGCGGTTCTCGGGGAGGAGTTCGGCGAGGGTGGCTCGAGCTCTCCCTTCCGGTGGGTCCTGGATCCGATCGACGGGACGCAGTCCTTCGTGCGGGGCGTGCCGCTGTACGGCGTGCTCGTCGCACTCGAGATCGAGGGGATGCCCCGGGTGGGCGTGGCCCATTTCCCCGCGCTGAACGAAACCGTCGCCGCGGCGGATGGGCTCGGATGCTGGTGGAACGGCCGCCGCGCGGCCGTCTCGACCGAAGGGACGCTCCAGGACGCGGCGGTCGGCTATTCCGATGCGCGCATGCTGCACGACCGGCTGGGCGATCGGTGGGTGGCCCTTCAGCGGGCCACCCGCGTTCAGCGCGGCTGGGGTGACTGCTATGGCCACTGCCTCGTCGCGACGGGACGGGTGGACGTGATGCTCGACCCGGTCATGAATGCCTGGGATTGCAGCGCCCTGATTCCGATTCTGCAGGAAGCGCACGGAACCTTCACAGACTGGACCGGCGCTGCGACGGCGACCGGCGGCGACGCGTTCAGCACGAACGGCCGGCTGTTCAGTGCCGTGCTCGCCGCCCTCGGTCGCTGATGCGCGTCCTGCCGCGCCGCACGTCAGGCACGCGGGCTCATCCGGCCGTTCGGATCGGCCATAATGTGAGCGATGCCGGCGGACCGCCCGCCGCTCGCGTGCCGATGCTCGTGAACGTGCCCCTCCTCCGGACTCGCCGTCGCCGGGCGTGGCTTCTCGCCGCGGGTGTCTTGATGGCGCTGGCAATCGCCTCACCCGGTGCGGCGCAGCTGCCGCGCGCCTCGGTGTCCGCCGCGGCCACGCCCCTTGCCACGTTCGAGGCGGCCTGGCAGGCAATCCGCGAGACCTACGTCGACGACTCCTGGTCCGACGAGGACTGGGAGCGACTGCATCGGCGGTTTCGTGCCCGGGCGGCCGATGCGCCCGACGATGCGGCGCTGAGGCCCGTGCTGCGCGATCTGCTGGCGGCCCTTGGCAGGTCGCATTTCGAGCTCCTCCCCGGCGCGCTGCACGATCGCGTCGCCGCCGCCGCTGGCGCGCAGGATGCCGGCGATGTCGGCATCGAGGTGACGCCGCTCGCGGGAGCCCTCGTCGTGAGTCGAGTCGAAGAGGCGAGCTCTGCGCGGCAGCAGGGTGTCCGGCCGGGCTGGGTGATCGAGGCTCTCGACGATCTGGAGGCGCAACAGCTGTCGCCCGGCAACGTCGCGGAGGATCCCCATGCGGCTTTCCGGCTGTGGGCGACGGCGACCGCGCTTCTCCGCGGACCGGTCGGCAGCACGGTTCACCTGCGACTCCGGGACGGCAGCGATCGAACGATCGGGCTGGCGCTCGCCCGGCAGCGGCAGAAGGGCCAGCCCGTCAAGTTCGGTCACCTCCCGACGTTCTTCGCGCGGCTCCACACCCGCTCTTTTCCAATGGCCCGCGGCGGCCGCGTCGCGTACGTCCGCTTCAACGTGTGGATGACGCCCATTGCCGCGGCTCTCGATCGGGCCATCGCCGAAGCGCGCGATGCGGACGGTGTCGTGCTGGACCTGCGTCAGAACCCCGGTGGTGTCCTGACCATGCTCATGGGTGTCTCGGGGCACTTCCTCGACGAGAGGGTCAGCCTCGGCACGGTCCGGATGCGCCAGTCGGAGCTCGAGTTGATCGCCAATCCCCGCTTCGTCGGGCCGGACGGCTCGGCCACCCATCCGTACGGGGGCAAGCTGGCGATTCTCGTGGACGCCTCGTCATACAGCGCCTCCGAGATCTTCGCCGGCGGCATGCAGGCGGTCGGACGTGCACGCGTCTTCGGGACCCGTTCGCCCGGTGGTGCCCTTCCTGCGATGCTGCGGCGCCTGCCGAACGGCGACATCCTCGAGTACGCGATCGGCGACTTCGTGACGCCAGGCGGTCATCGCATCGAGGGACGCGGCGTGGTCCCGGACGAGATCGTGCCCGTGACGCGCGCCGCGCTGCTGGCGGGCGACGATCCTCCTCTGAGCGCCGCGCTGGCGTGGGTGGCGCGCGAGATGGCTGTCCCGCCGATGGCGGGCGCGGAGGGAGCCGCGACCCGATGATCCGAAGCGTGCTGGGTGCAGCGTCGCTCCTCTGTTTATTCATCCAGGCCGCCGCGGCGTCCGCGCAGACGGTCCAGACTCCGGCCCAGGCGTTCGTACTCCCTTCAGCGGCAGAGGTCCTGGGGCGGCATCGCGATGCCGTCGGCGGCGAGGAGGCGATCCGGAAGCATCGGTCGCGGCGCGTGACCGGACGCTTCGCCCTGACCGCTCAAGGCATCGAGGGACCGCTCGAGATGCTGGCGGCCGCGCCCGATCGCCTGCTGCTCCGCATGGACGTGAGCGGGCTGGGTCGCATCGAACGCGGGTTCGACGGCGCGATCGGCTGGTCCATCGATCCCGGTGTCGGCCCCCGGCTGCTGGACGGGCGCGAGCTGGACGAGCTGCAGCACTCGGCGGAGTACTACTCGGAGCTGAAGGACCTCTCTGACTTCGAGTCGGCCACGGTGCTCGAGCGCACGACGTTCGAGGGCAAGGACTGCTACGCGGTGAGGCTTGTGCGTCCCTCGGGCATCGAGGTCACCGAATACTACGAGGTCGCGACGGGGCTGCTGGCGGGATCGCGGATGGAGAGCACGTCCGCGATGGGGAGCATCCCCACCACGTCGGTCGTCGACGAGTACCGCGACTTCGATGGTGTGCGGCTGCCCACGCGTGCCCGGCAGCGGGCGATGGGCGTGGAGTGGGTTCTCACGATCGCGACCGTCGAACACGACGGGGTGCCGGACGATGCGTTCGTGCCGCCCGCCGAGATCAGGGCGCTGCGGGATCGCGTCGGCGCGCCGCGCGAGCCATAGGCCGGTGGAAGAACCCCTGCACGCGAAAGACGATTACGCGCGGCGGCTGCTCGGCGAGCTCGTGCCGCCGTCGTACGGCGCGTTCGGCGGCGTCGCCGAGCGCGTGGAATACGCCTCCGACAGGCGGATCCGCACCCGCAACAAGGCGAGCTACCGGCTCAATCACTGGCCCATCTGGATCTGGGTGTTCTTCATCGCGCCGGGGCCGTGGACGTTCGACCTGTTCGAGAGCGGCTTCGACGCGCGGCTGTGGCTGTGGCTCGCGGCCGTCGTGATCGGCACGGGTCTCGCCGGCTGGTTCGGATCTCTGCCGGGTGTCGAGCCGGCCCCGTACATCATCCGCTTCACCGAGGACAAGCCGAATCCGCTGTACCGGCGCATCTGCTACACGTTCGCCTGGAGCGCCGTGCTCACCTTCGCGCTGCTCAATGTCACGGGACTGCTCTGGGCCATCGTGGCGGGCGAGTGGCGGCTGAGGCAGATCTACGACGCGGCCTATTTCCCGCTCGCCGGCACGATCTGGGTGCTGGGTGCGGCTGGCCTGCTGCCGCGCGTCCGCCGATCGACGAAAGGGGAAGGACACGAGCGCCGATACTTCTACGGGGCCGTCTGGGCCGTCTGCCTGGCGCAGCCTGTGCTCTGGCTGCTCTGGACGCTTCTGCCGTACGGCCGCGTCTGGGACATCGTGAAGCTCGTCGTGTTCCTCGGGATTCTCGCCTGCATGGGCTGGCTGGCCCGGCGGGGCGTGCTCCCCAGAACGCGTCCCATCGTCCCCGGGGAACTCGCCGTCTCGGACTGAGTCCTCCCCGAGCGCCGCGGGTGGAGACGCACCATGGCTCGTCACATCGATTCCCTCACATCTCCCACCCTGAAGCATCTTCGCGAACGCTGGTGGGATTCCGATTTCTCCGAGTTCCTGGCCGAGACGCTGAGACCTCGTCCCGGTACGCGCATTCTCGACGTCGGGTGCGGCGAAGGCACCGCCGAGCTCAGCCTCGGACGGCTGCAGATCTCCCAGGTCGACCTTTTCGCCGTGGACCGGCGCCTCGACCGCGTCGCCCAGACGGCCGCCACCGCATCGGCGCACAACGTCCGGGTGAAGACCGCGGCTGCCGACGCCCGGCATCTGCCGTTTCCCGACGACACGTTCGACTCGACGTTCTGCGTCGCCGTGCTGCAGCACGTCCGTGAGGTCACCGACGCGGTGTCGGAACTCACCCGCGTCACCAAGCCCGGCGGGCGCATCGTCGCCGTCGAGCCGGACAATGCCGCTCGATACTGGTTCAGCTCGGTGGACGAAGGACATCGCGCGTACGATGCCGGGGCGAGGTTCTTCGCCGCCGCGATTCAGGCCCGCGGCGACGGGACCGACGCCTCCGTCGGCCCGAAGCTGACCAGTTTCTTCTCCGCCACCGGCCTCGAGCCGCTGTCGGTCGATCTCTTCCCTGTGTCGGTCGCGAGGCTGGGGCCGCCGCCGGCGGCGATCTGGCGCGGGCGGCGCGAGGCCATCGCCGGCTTCCTGGAAAGCGTCCACGATGGCACGGTGCGCCGGCTGGCGGACGAGTACCGAGCGCTCCTCGACCAGTACGAGCAGGCCGCGAGCCGTGCCGGCGCCTCCTTCGTCGAGATTCAGAACACCATGCTCTTTGCGGCCGTGGGACAGAAACCGGAGTGACCCGTTCCCGCTCCGCCGCCGGTGCCCGCGAGGGGTGGGAGGGCTGGGACGCGTACGCGCCCTTCTACGACTGGGAAAACGCCAGGACGATGGGCCGCCGCGATGTGGCGTTCTGGCGGCGTCTGGCCGCGCAGCACAAGGGGCCCGTCCTGGAGCTGGGCTGCGGGACCGGCCGCGTCGCGGTACCGGTCGCGCGAAGCGGCGCCCGCGTGATCGGCGTGGATCGCTCGATCCCCATGCTCGAGCGCGCGCGCCAGCGCGCCGGTCGGGCGCGGCTCGCCAGGCGCCTGTCCCTGGTCCGCGCCGACATCCGCTTCCTGCCGTTCGCCTCCCGCGCCTCGTTCGGGCTGGTCATGGCACCGTACGGGATCCTGCAGTCGCTGCTCGCCGGCCGCGATCTCACCGCCGTTCTCGCCGAGGCGAGGCGTGTCCTGCGTCCCGGCGGCGTGCTGGCCGTCGACCTCGTGGCCGACCTGCCTGGATGGCAGGAATACCGCAAGGAGCGCCGCCTCGCCGGATGGCGCAACGGCGGCCGCACGCATGTGACGCTGATCGAATCGGTCAGGCAGGATCGGCGCCGCGGCCTCACGCATTTCGAGCAGGAGTACGTGGAGCGCCGCGGCAGGCAGCGGTCTTCGCGCCGGTTCGAGCTGACCTTCCGGACCGTTTCGGTGCCGCAGATGATCCGGCGGCTCACAACTGCCGGCTTTTCGACCGGTCAGGTGCTGGGTGACTACGATGGCGGCGCCTGGACCCCCGAGTCGGATGTCTGGGTGATCGTAGCGAGGCGATCGGCCTGACGGCTCGACCGCGCTTGGCCGGTCGCGGCTCGGGTGCTACAATCGCCCGTCGCCATTGTTCTGATTCTGCAGGAGTTGTTCGATGTCGGGCCATTCGAAGTGGCATACCATCAAGCACAAGAAGGGGGCCGCCGACGCCAGGCGCGGCAAGCTCTTCACCCGCATCATCAAGGAGCTCACGGTGGCCGCCAGGAACGGCGGTGGCGACCCTGACGCCAACCCGCGGCTCCGCACCGTCGTCGCCGAGGCGAAGTCCGTCAACATGCCTGCCGAGAACATCAAGCGGGCGATCCAGCGCGGGACGGGCGAGCTGCCGGGGGTGTCGTACGAGGAGACGACCTACGAAGGCTACGGTCCCGGAGGCGCCGCCCTGATTGTCGAGTGCCTGACCGACAACCGCAACCGGACGGTCGGAGAGCTGCGCCACCTGCTGACCAAGCACAACGGCAACCTCGGTGAGACGAACAGCGTCGCCTGGATGTTCTCGAAGAAGGGCTACATCGTCGTGCCGAAGGACGCGGCGGACGAGGAGTCTCTGCTGAATGCGGTGCTGGAGGCGGGCGGCGACGATCTGCGGGACGACGAGGACAGCTGGGAGATTATTTCCGAGCCGGCGGCTTTCGAGGCCGTCCGCACCGCCGTGAAGGCGCTGGGCGTGGAGCCGGCTTCGGCGCAGGTGGCGATGCTGCCACAGAATTACGTCAAGCTCGAGGGCCGGGAAGCCGCCCAGATGGTGCGGCTGATGGAGGCCCTCGAGGAGCACGACGACGTGCAGCACGTGTGGTCGAACTTCGATATCGAGGAAAAGGAGATCGAGGCCTCCCTCGCGTGACCGTCTTCGGGATTGATCCCGGCTCCGAGCGCACCGGGTACGCCTGTGTGCACACCGACGGCCAGCGCCATCAGCTGGTGGCGTGCGGAGCCATCAGCGTCCCGTCCCGCGCCGCGTTTCCTCAGCGCCTGCACGCCATCCATCTCGGGCTCGTGCGTCTCCTGACCAAGTACCGTCCCGACTGCGTCGCGATTGAAGGCGTGTTTCACGCGGTGAACGCCCGCAGCGCGCTCAAGCTGGGGCACGCGCGGGGGATTGCCATGCTGGCCGCCGTCCAGGCCGGCGTGCCGCTGGTCGAGTACTCGCCGGCCGCGATCAAGAAGGCGGTTGTCGGCCATGGCCGTGCCGACAAGCATCAGGTTCAGCAGATGGTGCGTCTGCTGCTGCGGCTCGAGCAGGTGCCGACGCCGCACGACGCGGCTGATGCGGTCGCCATCGCGATCTGTCACCTTCACCATATCGAGTCGGGAGCGGCACGCCAGGGCCTTGCGCCCGCAGCCGGCCGGCCTCGGAGCTGGCGGCAGGTGCGGACGACCGACCTCGGGCTGTGATCGCCTTTCTTCGCGGCCGGCTCCTCGAGAAGCACCCGAACCGAGTCGTGGTCGACGTCAGCGGCGTCGGGTACGAAGTCCACGTGCCGCTGTCCTCGTTCTACGGCATGGCGGAGCCGGGTGGCGAGATCGCGCTGCGCGTCCATACGCACGTCCGCGAGGACACGCTCGCGCTCTTCGGCTTCGGGTCGGCGCTCGAGCTGCAGCTGTTCGAGCGCCTGATCGGCGTGAGCGGGATCGGGCCGCGGCTGGCGCTCGCCGTGCTGTCGGGCATCGAGCCGCCGGATCTCGTGCAGGCCGTGCAGCGGGGCGATATCGCCCGTCTCACCGCGATACCAGGTGTCGGCAAGAAGACCGCGGAACGCATCTCGCTGGAGCTGAAGGATCGCCTGGCGGCGCTCGGCGCGGCGCCCGGTGTGGGCGCCGGCGAGCCGGCGTCGGCGCGCGAGGACGTCATCTCGGCGCTGCTGAATCTGGGATACCATCGACCCGCTGCCGAAAAGGCCATTGATGCCGTGCTCGCCGCCGAGCCCGATGCGGGGTTCGAAGCCGCACTCAGGGGCGCGCTCCGGCGGCTCTCGAGGTAAAGGTCCGCGGCCGGTGACATGAGATGAAGCGAGCCTGCCACGGGGTGCGCTCCGGATGACCGACCGTCTCGTCGCTCCCGCGCGCGCCGCCGACGACGCTCTGTACGAGGCGGGCCTGCGGCCACGCTCGCTCGACGACTACATCGGGCAGGATCGCGTCCGCGAGAACCTCGAGGTCGCCGTGGCGGCGGCGAAGGGCCGCGGCGAGGCCCTCGATCACGTGCTCCTGTACGGCCCGCCAGGGCTCGGCAAGACGACGCTGGCGTATGTGATCGCCAACGAGCTCGGCGTGGCCATCAAGAGCACGGCCGGGCCGGTGCTCGAGCGCCCCGGCGACCTGGCCGCCATCCTGACGAACGTCGGCAGGCACGAGGTCCTGTTCATCGACGAGATCCACCGGTTGTCGCCGGCGATCGAGGAGATCCTCTACCCGGCGCTGGAGGATTACGAGCTCGACATCGTGATCGGGCAGGGACCGGCGGCGCGCTCCGTCAAGCTGGCGCTCCAGCCGTTCACGCTGATCGGCGCGACCACGCGTGCGGGGCTGCTGACCTCGCCGCTGCGCGCGCGGTTCGGGATCGTGCACCGGCTCGACTTCTACAACGCCGTCGAGATCGAGGAGATCGTCCGCCGGTCGGCGCGCATCCTGGGCGTGCAGCTGGAGGACGAGGCAGGGCGCGAGCTGGCCCGCCGCGCACGCGGCACGCCGCGCATCGCCAACCGGCTGCTGCGCCGCGTCCGCGACTTCGCGCAGGTCCGCGCGAACGGCGAGGTCACGCGGCAGGTCGCGCTCGATGGTCTGAAGCTGCTGGAAGTGGACGAGCACGGGTTCGACGACCTCGATCGCCGGCTGCTGATGACGATCATCGACAAGTTCGGCGGCGGACCCGTGGGAATCGGCAGCATCGCGGCCGCCATCAGCGAAGATCGGGACGCGATCGAGGACATTTACGAGCCGTTCCTCATTCAGATCGGCTTTCTGGACCGCACGCCCCGCGGGCGTGTCGTGACGGCGCGTGCGTACGACTACTTCGGACTGCACGCGCCGGGAAGGGATCGAAGACTGTGGTGAGCGCAGCGCGCGGGACGCAGATGGCGTCGGAGACACGGCCCTCGACGGGGCGATTCAGGCGGCCGGGGCTCCGGCCGGTCACGATCACCGGGCTCGCGACGTACGTCCCGCCGCGCCTGCTCACGAACCAGGATCTCGAGCGGATGGTCGACACGACCGACGCGTGGATCCTCCAGCGCACCGGCATCACCGTGCGGCACATCGTCGATCCCGGCGTGGCGACGTCCGACCTCGCCAGGGAGGCCGCGCTCGGCGCGATCGCGCAGGCGGGCCTGACGCCGGCCGACATCGGCTTCATCGTGGTCGGCACGACGACGCCCGACATGATGTTCCCGAGCACGGCGTGCCTCGTTCAGCAGAAGATCGGCGCGCCGCACGCGTGGGGCTTCGACCTCGGCGCCGCCTGCTCCGGATTCACGTACGCGCTCACGACGGCCGCCCAGATGGTCGCGAGCGGCGCGCACGAGCACGCGCTCGTGATCGGCGCCGACGTGATGTCGAGCATCATCGACTACACCGATCGCACGACCTGCGTCCTCTTCGGCGACGGCGCCGGCGCCGTCGTGCTGTCGCCGGCGCGCGACGAGGAGATGGCGCTCATCGACTTCGACGGGGAGATCGACGGCAGCGGCGGACCCGCGCTCTGCATGCCGGCCGGCGGCAGCCTGCGCCCGGCCTCCCACCAGACCGTCGACGAGCGGCTGCACTTCGTCAAGCAGGACGGCCAGACGGTGTTCCGCTTCGCGGTGCGCAAGACGGAGGAGATCGCGCGCCGGCTGCTGGAGCGCAACGGCGTCGCGCCGCCCGATCTGGCGCTGTTCGTGTCACACCAGGCGAACCAGCGGATCATCAGCTCCGTCGCCGAACGGCTCGGGCTCGAAGAGCGGCAGGTCATGATCAACATCGGCAAGTACGGCAACACGACCGGTGCGACGATTCCGCTCGCCCTGCACGACGCCATCGAGGAGGGCCGCCTCAAGAAGGGCGATCTCGTCCTGCTCGCCTCCGTCGGCGCGGGGTTCACCGTCGGCGCCGTCCTGCTCCGCTGGGGCATCTGAAACGGCCGAGCTGGTCCGGAGGGCGGCGGTCTCCGGCCTGATAGTCTGGACGGACACGTCCGGATGCGAGCCTTGGCGAACCCAGCTCCGCGACCGATGGATCCGGCCCTCGCACGACGGCTCGCGTGGCTGCGTGAGTGGGCGGGGCTGCTCGACGGCGCGTTCCGCGTGCCCGGAACCAATGTCCGCTTCGGCTGGGATCCGATTCTCGGCCTCGTACCCGGCCTCGGCGACCTCGTCGCTCCCGTGTACGCCGTGGCCATCATCGTCACGGCGGCCCAGCTCGGCGTCCCGCGTATCGTCCAGGTCCGCATGCTGCTGACGGCGGCGGTCGATCTCGTCGTCGGCGCCATTCCCGGCGTGGGCGACCTGTTCGATTTCGTGTGGCGCGCGAACTACCGCAACATGGCCCTGCTCGAACGGTACGTGCGGAGTCCGCAGCCCGCCCGGCGGACGGACTGGCTGTTCGTGATGACCATCCTGGCCGTGCTCGCGATCGTGGCCGCCCTGCCCTTCGTCGTGCTCGCGCTGCTGGTGCAGTGGCTCGTGCAGTGGACCCAATGACGCGCATCTTCCTGATCTCGCCCGCCAACTGCGGGGGGCTCCGCGCGCGGCAGCTGCTGGCGGACGGGGCGTCGTTCGAGCTGGCGCGGAGGCTGCGAACCACCGGAGCGCCGCTCGGCGAGGCGTTCGCCTTCATGAGCGGCCTCTACTTCCGGGGGAAGCTGACGTATGCGCTCCGGTACGCCGCGCGCGGACAGGCCGATGCCGCCCTTGTCGCCGCCGGTGTCTTCGTCATCACGCCCGGCGCGGGGCTGCGCACGCCGGACACCATCGTCACGCGGGCCGCGATCCGGCGCTTCGCGCAGGTCGACGTTGCCGCCGGCGAACCGAAGTACCGCCGGCCGCTGGAGGAGGCGGTCACGATGCTGGTCCGCACCGCGCCGGACGCCGAGTTCGTTCTGCTCGGCAGCGTGGCCACGCCGAAGTACGTCGATGTCCTGGCAGGCATCCTGGGCGAGCGGCTGCTGTTCCCGGCGGCGTTCGTCGGGCGCGGCGACATGAGCCGGGGCGGCCTGCTGCTGCGGCACGCGGCGTCGGGCGTCGAGCTCGAGTACGTGCCGGTCCTGGGCAGCGTGCGGCGGGGGCGCCGGCCGCCGAAGCTCGAGCCGCTCTCGCGCCCGCCGGCCTGATGCCGCGATCCACGTCCGGCCGCCGCGCTCCGGCCGCTGACCGATTCTCCTCTCCCCGCCGCCGCCGCACCGCGCACGCGACCGCGCCCGCGCATCGATCCGTCGCGATTCCCGAGGCGGGCGACGCACGGCTGCGCATCGGCCCCCACGAGATCCGGCTGACGAACCTGCACAAGGTGTTCTGGGCGGAGCCGCGGATCACCAAGGGAGACCTGCTGCGGTACTACGCTCGCGTCTCGCCGGTGCTCCTCCCTCACGTGCACGGCCGGGCCATGGTCATGAAGCGGTACCCGCACGGCGCAGAGGGGCCCTTCTTCTTCATGAAGCGCGCGCCGACGCCGCGTCCACCGTGGGTCGAAACCTGCGCCGTCGCGCACGGTTCGGGCAGCGTGATCCACTTCCCGATGGTGCAGGACCTCGCGTCCCTCCTCTGGGTCGTCAACCTGGGGTGCATCGACCTGAACCAGTGGTTCGCGCGCTGTGACGACGTCGATCGGCCGGACTACCTCCACTTCGACCTGGATCCCGGAGACGGCGTGCCGTTCGACCGCGTACGAGACGCCGCGTTCCTCGTCCGGGATGCGCTCGAAGCGCTGCGGATGCGCGCTCTCGTGAAGACCACCGGATCGCGCGGCCTGCACGTGTACGTGCCGATCGTCCGCGGCCCGGTGCAGAAAGACGTCTGGCGGTTCGCGAAGGCTCTCGCGCTGGAGCTGGCGGCGCGCCATTCGTCGCTGCTGACGTCCGAGTACCGCGTCGCGAGCCGCCCGCGCGGACGTGTGCTGGTCGACTACAACCAGAACGCCTGGGGACGCACGCTGGCGTCGGTCTACTCCGTCAGGCCCCAGCCGCGCGCCACGGTGTCGGCGCCCGTCGAGTGGGACGAGCTCGCCGCCGGCGCCGCCATCGAGGATTTCCGGATCGACAACATGCCTTCGCGGCTCGAGAAGGTGGGCGATCTGTGGAGGACTCTCCTCCGTGCGCGCGGCCGCTTCGATCTGGGCTCGTACGTCTGAGCGCCGGCTCACTCGCCGAGCAGCTCGCCGAGGGGCTGAAGATCCTCGATGCGGTCGCAGATGGCCTTGGTGACCGTCAGCATCGGAACCGCGAGCAGCGTTCCCCAGATGCCCCAGACCCACGTCCAGAAGAGCAGTCCCACGAAGATCGCGACCGCGTTCATCCGCGTGGCCCGGCCGGTGAGCCAGGGCGTCAGCAGGAAGCCCTCGACGCTCGTGATGACCGCGGCAGTGCCGGCCAGCAGCAGCGCCATGGACACCGTCCCGAACTGCAGCAGGGCCACGACCGAGATGCCCCCCGTCACGACCACGGGGCCGAAGTACGGAATCGAGTTGAACAGCCCTGCGGCAAGTCCCCAGATGGCGGCCTCCTCGAGTCCCAGCCACGCGAACGCGAGCCAGCTCGCCACCCCGACGATGGCGCTCGTGACGAGCCGCACGATCAGGAATCGCTCGACCTGCAGGTTGATCTCGTCGAGGATCTGAACCGTGATCTTCTTCTTGCTGAACGTCGGCCCGGAGATCTGGACGATCTTGCGCTTGAAGAGATCGCCCGAGGCCAGCATGAAGTACACCAGGAAGAGCACGACCACCAGCTGCGCGCCGATCGTGACCACGCCGGCCGATCCCCACCGGACGTAATCGCGGACGCGGAGCGGCGGCTCCTCGATCTGCACGCGCATCACGCCGCGGGGGGCCGGCGACGGCGTCGCCGCGACGCTCGCGGCCTTCTCGAGTTCCTGGGTCGCCTCCTCGAGCTCGCTGATAGTGCTGTCCCGCTGGCGCTTGCCGCGCTGCATCTCGAGCCGCAGCTTCTGCGCCGCCTCGGGAATCCGCTCGATGATCGATGTGGCCTGCCCGCGCAGGCTGTACAGACCCCAGGAGGTGCCGCCCACGATCAGCGCCAGCACGACCGCGGCGCCGAGGGCACGCGGCAGGCGCCGGCGCTCCAGCCAGTTGACGACGGGTGCGAGCGCGTAACTGAGCAGGATGCTCAGCACCAGCGGGATGAAGAACTCCTGGCCGGCCCGCAGCGCGAATGCCGCCGCGACGATCGCCAGCAGCGTGAGGCTGATGCTGCGGACGCCGATCGGAGACTCGATGACCGCCGTCCGCTCGGCCGCATCGGCGGTGGTGGGAGGCGGCTGGTTGGAAGCCATGGTCCTGACCACCGCGCCTCAGAGGCGCTGTCCGGCTTCATCCTGGAACTGCCGGTTGATCGCCACGGCGGCCTTCGCGCCCTCGGCCGCGGCGACGACCACGAACTGTACGTCGAACGACGCGTCCCCGACGACGAAGAGGCCCGGGACGCAGGTCTGGCCGTGGCGGTTCGTGCGGACGGTGCCTTTGCTCGTGAACTCGCAACCGAGCGAGCGCGCGAACGCCGACTGCTGCCGCTGACCCGTGGTGAAGAACAGCGCATCGCGCTCGAGCCGCTCGCCGGAGGCGAACTCGATGGCCCTGAGGCAGCCGCCCTCGTGGCACAGCCGGGCGACAGGCGCCTCACATGTCGCGATGCCCTGGCCGTGCAGGACGGCGCGTTCCTTCCGGCCGAGCCGCGCCGGGCCGTCGCTCACCAGGGCGACATCCGTGCTCCAGGTGCGGAGGGACAGCGCCAGCGCCGCGCCGGCGCGGCCCTGGCCGTAGATGCCGATCCGCCGGTCGCGCCACTCCCAGCCGTCGCAGTACGGGCAGTGGAACACGGTGATGCCGTAGCACTCGGGCAGGCCCGGTATGCGCGGGTGATCGTCCTCGACGCCGGTCGCGATCAGCAGCTTGCGGCAGGACAGCGGCTCGCCGCCGGCCGTGCTGACATCGAATCGGTCGGCTCCGCGATGAACCGTCTCGACGCGCGAGCGGCGGTACTCGACGCCGTAGGGCGCGAGCTCGTCGCGCGCCAGCTGGAGGAAGTCGCCGGGGGCGATGCCGTCGCGGGTCGAGTAGCCGTGCAGCGCCCGGGAAGCGGCATTCCGCGGCGCGCCGGCGTCGCAGACCATGACCGACCGGCGGCATCGGCCCAGCATCATCGCGGCGCTCAGGCCGGCGGGGCCGCCCCCGATCACGATCACGTCGATCATTGCGGCGCGACAGGGTGCAAGAGGATGGCCATGCCCCGGAGCGGCACGTGTCCGTGTGCCGAAGCAGCACACGCATGTCCCGTCTTGTCACAGGCACGTAAGCGACTGAAATAGCGCCACTTAACACGCGCGGTCGCAGTTTCTGCGATTCCCGACGTTTCATTTTTCGCCACCCCGCCCCTCGCTCACAGCGGCGCTCTCAGCCTCTCGCAGCTATAAGGCCTGTGCCTTCACCAGGTTATCAGCCGCCGGCATGCCACGGACGTGCTGGCGGTTCGCTTGCTGTTGCGGAGGCAGGCGAAGGCGACCGCACGTGCGCAGGACGGCGTGTTTCTGCCTGTCACTGCGCCGATGCGAACGCCGGAACCAGCGACGTCATCGGGCGGCGCTGCGAGCCTCGGAACCTTCTGCCATGGACAAGAGCCTGATTTCCCTCGCCGGCGGGACTGTGGTTCCCGCTGCTCCGGCCGCCGTTCCCGCGCGTGACGCGTGGCGCCACGGGCTGCCTGTACTTCGCGGGGCGCTGTCGTCGCTCCGCGAGCTCGAGCGCGAGGACGCGCCGAATCTGCTGCCGCTGCTCTCGGCGCCGGAGGTGGCGCGCTTCATCTCGCCGCCGCCGCACTCGCTCGAGCAGTTCGCGTGGTTCATCGAGACGAGCCGCGGCGAACGAGCCGCAGGCCGGTATGCCGCCTTCGCGCTCGTCCCGCACGGCTACCACGCCGCGGTCGGCGTCGTGCAGCTCCGGCAGACGGAGCGCGGCTTCGTCACCGCGGAATGGGGCTTTGCGATGGGCTCGCGCTGGTGGGGCTCGGGCCTCTTCATGGACGCGTCGCGCCTGCTGCTCGACTTCGCCTTCGACACCGTCGGCGTGCATCGCCTCGAGGCACGGGCCGCGCTGGCGAACGCGCGCTGTCAGGCGGCGATGCAGAAGCTCGGCGCGGTCCGCGAGGGCGTGCTGCGGAAGTCGCTCACTGCGGCAGACGGCACCCGGCTCGACCAGGTGCTGTGGTCGCTCCTCGCCGACGACTGGCGCGAGTTCTCCACGGTCGTTCCCGTTCCGGTGCACTGAGGAACCGACATGTTCAATCCGTCCGACTCTCTCCGCCGTGCGTGCGTCGCGATCGTCGCGGGGCTCGTGTTCTTCGCGACCATCCCGCTGCACGCGGGCCCCGCGAACCGCAAGCTCGATCGGACGCTCCAGGCCCGCGCCGAGCGGCCGCAGGGCGAGACGCAGGTCATCGTGCGCCTGAAGCGGGGCGCGGACGGCCGCGCCGTCGTCGGCCGCGCGAAGGGCCGGGCAGGCGCGCGTCTCAACCTGCTCAATGCACAGGTCGCCATCGTGTCGGATACGGAGCTCTCGAGGCTCGCCGCCGATCCGCAGGTGGACAGCGTTCACCACGATCGGCCGCTCGTCGCGAGCGCCATCGGCATGTCCGTGAGGGAAGGCGCGGCCGGTGCCGGCGGGCTGCCGTTCGACAGCGCCTTCGATGGCAAGGGCGTCGGCGTCGCCGTGATCGACTCGGGCGTAGCCGCCCACAGCGATCTGTCCGGCAGCGGCCAGAGCTCGCGCGTCAGCAGCGTCGACTTCGTCAACGGCCGCTACGACCGGTACGACGACTACGGCCACGGCACGCACGTCGCCGGCATCATCGCCGCGAACGGACGCGGCTCGGGCGGCGAGTACTCCGGCATGGCCCCCGGCGCCCACGTGCTCTCGCTGAAGGTCCTCGACGGCCAGGGGCGCGGCACCGTCAGTGCGGCCATCCGCGCGCTCGAGTACGCCGTTGCCAATCGCGATCGCTTCAGCCTGCGGGTCGTCAACCTCTCAGTCGGCGCCGCCGTGACCGAATCCTTCGCCACCGATCCGCTCACCCTCGCGGCCAAACGCGCCGTCGACGCCGGGCTCGTGGTCGTGGCTGCGGCGGGCAACCTCGGCAAGAACGCCGACGGCGAAGTCCAGTACGGCGGCATTACCGCTCCCGGCAACGCGCCCTGGGTGCTCACCGTCGGCGCGTTCACGACGATGGGGACGCCGACGCTGGAGGACGACCGTGTGGCGGGGTACAGCTCCAGGGGGCCGACGGCGGTCGACTACATCGCGAAGCCCGACCTGATCGCGTCGGGCACGCGCGTCATCTCCCTCGCTTCCGAGGGCAGCACGCTCACCAGCGAGCGCCCGGAAGATCTCGTGCCCGGCGGCGGCAGCGCCTCGGGCCTGCCGTACTTCGTCCTGAGCGGCACGAGCATGGCCGCGCCCGCGGTCAGCGGCACGGTGGCGCTGATGCTGCAGGCGAATCCGGCTCTCACGCCGAACGCGGTCAAGGCGATCCTGCACTACACCGCGCGGTTCGACGCCGGCACCACGGCGCTCGCGCAGGGCGCTGGATTCCTGAACGCGGGCGCCGCCGTCCAGCTCGCGCAGTTCCTGTACAAGCCGCGTGACGGCGCCGTGTACCCGCTCGACGAGTCCTGGAGCCAGCACCTCCTCTGGGGTAACTACCTCGTCTCGGGCGGCGTGCTGCGTGCCGATGCGCCCGCCTTCGCCACCAACATCGTCTGGGGCAGCGGCATCGGCGACAACATCGTCTGGGGCTCCGGCAAGGACAACATCGTGTGGGGCAGCTCCTGCGAGGGTCCGTGCGACAACATCGTCTGGGGCTCCGCGCTCGATGACAACATCGTCTGGGGCAGCCGTGGCGACAACATCGTCTGGGGCTCGAGCGGCGACAACATCGTCTGGGGCTCAGCCGGCGACAACATCGTCTGGGGCTCGAAGGGTGACAACATTGTCTGGGGCTCCAACATCGTCTGGGGCAGCGCGGCCGAGAATATCGTCTGGGGCAGCGACTGCAGCAACCTCGATTGCGGTGACAACATCGTCTGGGGCTCGAAGAGCGACAACATCGTCTGGGGCTCGGCCAAGGCGGGTGACAACATCGTCTGGGGCTCGAAGGGCGACAACATCGTCTGGGGCTCCTACGGTGACAACATCGTCTGGGGCTCGAAGGACGACAATATCGTCTGGGGCTCGGCGGTCCCTGACAACATCGTCTGGGGCAGCTAGCGACTGGTAAGGCACCGGCCCTCAGGGTCGGCGATGGAGCGAGCATGGCGGAACGGATGCGAATCGACGACATCAGCCTGTGTGTGGACGCGGCCGTCCCGTCGCGGTCTGCACTCGAGCGGTGGCGCGAGGTCTCACCCGTCCTGCTCGGCCCCGGAGTGCTGCTGCGCGAGCCGCGGATCTCCGACGCGCCGATGCTCTTTGCCTCGCTGTCGTCCGACGAGGTCGGCCGGTTCATCACCTCGCCGCCCTCGACGCTGCATGGCTTCGAGCGCTTCATCATGTGGACGCACGAGCAGCGCGCCGCCGGCAGGTCCGTGTGCTTCGCGATCGTGCCGCAGGGCGCCCAGGGGCCCGTCGGTCTGTTCCAGATCCGGCGCCACGAGCCGGACTCCACCATCGCCGAGTGGGGCTTCATTCTCGGCAGCCCGTTCTGGGGCAACGGCACGTTCTTCGGGGCTGCGCCGCTCGTAATCGATTTCGCCTTCGACGTGCTGGGCGCCCGGCGCCTCGAGGCGCGTGCCGCCGTCCTCAACGGGCGCGGCAACAACGCGCTCCGGAAGCTTGGCGCCGTGCAGGAGGCGCTGCTTCGCAGGTCCCTCGACCGCAGCGGCGACTATCTGGATCAGGTGCTCTGGTCGATCGATGCCGACGACTGGCGCACACGTCGCCCCGTCCCCGATCTGCGCATCCATTGATGTTCCGGGCAGGCGCCGCCTGCGCGACGCGCGTCTGGTACG
>Ga0299913_10000571_pt1 | contig 23974 bp, 23 predicted proteins | sample RVTome_9_FD_201360 | JGI IMG/M metagenome (GOLD analysis project Ga0299913, IMG submission 201360) | Soil microbial communities from uranium-contaminated site in the Upper Colorado River Basin, Wyoming, United States - RVT155D38 (version 2) ... | reverse complement strand
GCGAGCCCGACATGATCCCGGTGCGCAGCGAGCCGAGGTCGTAGGAGCCGAAGTCGGGCTCGGCCAGCTCCGCGATGAACATCGTCGGCACGCCGTACAGCGAGGTGCAGCGCTCCCGGTCGATCGCGCGCAGGGTGGCGGCCGGGTCGAAGCTCGGCGCCGGGTACACCACGCACGCGCCGTGCGTGGTCGCCGCGAGGTTGCCGAGCACCATGCCGAAGCAGTGGTACAGCGGCACCGGCAGGCAGATGCGGTCGCGCTCGGTGTAGCCGCACAGCTCGCCGACGAAGAACCCGTTGTTCAGGATGTTGTGGTGGCTGAGCGTGGCGCCCTTCGGAAAGCCCGTGGTGCCCGAGGTGTACTGGATGTTGATCGGGTCGTCGGCGGACAGCGCGGCCTGCAGCGCCGCGAGCCGCGCCGGGTCCGCGCTGGCGCCCTGGCCCAGCAGTTCTGTCCACTGTGGACTGTCGAGCAGCACCACGTGCTCGAGCGCCGCGCTGCGCGGGCGCACCTCGTCGATCATGGCCGGGTAGTCGGACGTCTTGAACCGCGGCGCCGCCACCAGCATCCGGACCCCGGCCTGGTCCAGCACGTACTCCAGCTCGTGCACCCGGTACGCGGGGTTGATGTTGACGAGGATCGCGCCGATCTTGGCGGTGGCGTACTGGGTGATCGTCCACTCCGCGCGGTTGGGTGCCCAGATGCCGACGCGGTCGGCCTTGCCGATGCCGGCCGCCGCCAGGCCGAGCGCGAGCGCATCCACCTCCGCGCGCAGCTCGCGGTAGGTCCAGCGCCGCCCGGTGGCCAGCTCGACGAGCGCGTCGCGGTCGCCGAACGCGGCCACCGTGCGGTCGAAGTTGTCCCCGATGGTGTCGCCCAGCAGCGGTGTGTCCGAGGTTCCGGAGGTGTATGACGGCAAGGCGCTCATGGCCTTCATCGTGGGTCGGACGGTCGGCCCGTCGACCCAACCTTGCGGGCTGGTGACACGTCTTCTCAGTATCGGACTTCTCAATATCGGACGCGCACGACCGATCGTGGAGGTGGCACATGGCCCCGTTGCGGATCGCACTCTGGGTGGCCGCCGGCCTCGCGCTCGCCGGGTGTACGAGCCAGGGCACGCCGACCGCGGAAAGCAGCACCAACGCGCCGAGCCCCAGCCAGCCGTCGGTGACGACCGCGACCGGCGAGCCGTCCAGCCCACCGACCAGCGCGGCCGGGCCGGCGCGGTGCACGGCCGCCGTGCTGAGCGGCACCGTGCAGCAGTCCGACTCCGCCGCCGGCAACCGGTACGCGCACCTGGTGGTGACCAACACCGGATCGGCCACCTGCACGCTGTACGGGTACGGCGGGCTGCAGCTGCTCGACGAGAACGACCAGCCGCTGCCGACCAGCGGGGCACGCGACGAGAAGCCCGGGCCGTCGCTGGTGACGGTGCAGCCGGGTGGCACGGCCAGGAAGCTGCTGCACTGGACCGTGGTGGCGACCGGCAACGAGCCCGTGGACCAGCCGTGCCAGCCGCCCGCGGCCAAGCTCAGCATCATCCCGCCGGACGAGACCGAGCCGTTCGTCGTCGCCTGGGAGCTCGGCCCCGTGTGCAACGCCGGCACCTTCCACGACGGCGCCTACCAGGCCCCGTAGGCCCCCTAGCGCGGCACCTCGCGGGTGGCGGCCCAGTGCACCAGCTGCTCCGCGGGCCAGCTGTTCACCACGCGCGTCGCGTCCGCGCCGCACAGCGCGGCACGCTCGCAGCCCAACCACTGCCAGTCGAGCTGGCCGGGGGCGTGCGCGTCGGTGTCGATGGCGAGCAGGCAGCCGGCCTCGATCGCCAGCCGCAGCAGCCGCTTCGGCGGGTCCAGCCGGTCCGGGCGGCTGTTCACCTCCACCGCGACCCCGTGCTCCGCACACGCCGCGAACACCGACGGCGCGTCGAACGCGCTCTCCGGCCTTGGCTTGCCCTTCACCCTTCGCCCTGTGCAGTGCCCGAGCACGTCGACGTGCGGGTTTGCGACGGCGGCCAGCATCCGCGCCGTCATCCGGTCCGACGGTGCGCGCAGGTCGCTGTGCACGCTGGCGACCACCACGTCCAACTCGGCCAGCAGGTCCTCGTCCTGGTCGAGGCTGCCGTCGGCCAGGATGTCCACCTCGATGCCGGTCAGGATGCGAAACGGCGCCAGCTCGGCGTTCAGCGCGGCCACCTCGGCCAGCTGGGCCCGCAGCCGCTCGGCGGTCAGCCCGTTCGCCACCTTCAGCCGCGGCGAGTGGTCGGTGAGCACCAGGTACTCATGGCCGAGGCTGCGGGCGGCGAGCGCCATCTCGTCGATAGGCGAGCCGCCGTCCGACCAGGTCGAGTGGGTGTGGCAGTCGCCCCGGAGGGCGGCCCGCAGCCGCTCGGTGGCCTGGTCGACGGGCCCGGTCTCGGCGACGGCCTCCAGGCGGCGCAGGTACACCGGCTCCTCGCCGGCGAGCGACTCGATGACGCAGCGGGCCGTCACCTCGCCCACCCCGGACAGGTCGGTCAGCGTGCCGGCCGCGGCGCGCCGGGCGAGCATCGCCGGGTCCAGCTTGCCGAGCACGGCCGCCGCGCGCCGGAAGGCCTGCACCCGGTAGGTCGCCTCCTGCGCCCGTTCCAGCAGGAACGCGATCCGTCGCAGGTCTGCCACAGCGTCTCTGGCGTCGCTCACGAGTGCTGAGTATCGCCGAGGCGGCAGCGGTTCCGCAGCGGGGCGCCACTGCCATCGATCAGCAACTACCCTCGACACCGTGACAGTCGTGTCCCTTGGCCTGCCGGTCGTGCCGGCCGCCACCGGCGGCCCCGACGCCGACCGGCCGAGGACGCCGAGGCTCGTCGACAGGTTCGGCCGGGTGGCGACGGACCTGCGGGTGTCGCTGACCGACCGGTGCAACCTGCGCTGCGACTACTGCATGCCGGCCGAGGGCCTGGACTGGCTGCCCCGGGACACCGTGCTGACGTCGGAGGAGATCAACCGCCTGGTCCGCATCGCCGTGCTGGAGCTGGGCGTCGACGAGGTCAGGTTCACCGGCGGCGAGCCGTTGCTGCGCCGCGATCTGGAGTCGATCGTGCACGCGGCGAGCTCGCTGCGGCCGCGCCCGCAGATCTCCGTCACCACCAACGGCATCGGGCTCGCCAAGCGCGCCCCGTCCCTGCGCACCGCCGGGCTGGACCGGGTCAACGTCTCGCTCGACACCCTGCGCCCCGGCACCTTCCGGACGATGGCCCGGCGCGATCGGCTGGACGACGTGCTGGCCGGCCTGGCCGCGGCGCGCGACGCCGGCTTCCACCCCGTGAAGGTCAATGCCGTGCTGCTGCGCGGCCGCAACGACGACGAGGCCGCGTCGCTGCTGCAGTTCTGCATCGAGCACTGCTACCAGCTGCGGTTCATCGAGCAGATGCCGCTGGACGCGCAGCACGGCTGGGACCGCGAGCAGATGGTGACGGCAGGGGAGATCCTCGCGCTGCTCAGGGCGCGGTTCCGGTTGGACCCGGACCCGGCGGAGCGCGGCGCGGCGCCGGCCGAGCGCTGGCTGGTGGACGGCGGACCGGCCACCGTCGGCGTCATCGCGTCGGTGACCAGGCCGTTCTGCGCCGCGTGCGACCGCACCAGGCTCACCGCGGACGGCCAGCTGCGCTCGTGCCTGTTCGCCACCACGGAGACGGACGTCCGCACGCCGCTGCGGGCCGGCGCGTCGGACGCCGAGCTGGCCCAGATCTGGCGCGACGCCATGTGGCGCAAGGCGGCCGGGCACGGCATCGACTCGAACGGCTTCGCGCAGCCGGATCGGCCGATGAGCGCGATCGGCGGCTGAGGTGGCGTCGCTGACCGTCCGGTACTTCGCCGGGGCACGCGCAGCGGCTGGCGTCGACACCGAGGTCGTCGCGCTGCCGCCCGGCGTCCGCACCGTGGACGATGCGCTGCGCGAGCTGTCCGACCGGCACGGGCCCGAGCTCGCCAAGGTGCTGGCCGCGTGCAGCTTCCTGCTCGACGAGGTGGCGGTGCGCTCGCGGGAGGCGCCGCTGGCGGACGGCTCGACCCTGGACGTGCTGCCGCCGTTCGCGGGCGGCTGACGGTGCCCCGACACAGTTGTGCCAGAGAGTAACGTTCCGCCATTCGAGGGATAGCCGAGGTGACCCACATCTCACTTTTGGTCATCTATTTCGAATTGATCACAGCGGCGATTCTCGGCCTGTTTACGCGCTACGACCTGCGCAAACAGTAGCAAGCGCGGACTGTTACATTTCGTCAGGTGACGAGGGCCACACCCTTCTGCGTTTCTTCGACCGCCGGTGACTACGTAGCGTCGCTTCCCGGCCGGCACCGTCGGTCACCGAAATACCCAGGAGTTCGTCACGCCGAGCCTGTCCAGCGGACTCCTGCCTGACCCCAACCCGCTGGACAGGGCACCAAGCAGGCGTGGTGAGGAGATAGAAATGGCAAAGCTCCGCTCAAGTACCGGGCGCAACGTGGCCCGCATCGCGTTGGCGGGCATCGTTGTCGGCGCACCAATCGCCCTTGCCGCGCCCGCCCAGGCCGCGCCGAACTGGGACGCTCTCGCGCAGTGTGAGAGTGGTGGCAACTGGAGCATCAGCACAGGCAACGGCTACTACGGTGGCCTGCAGTTCTCCCCGTCCACCTGGGCGGGATACGGCGGCACGCAGTACGCCTCGACCGCCGCCGGCGCCACCCGCGAGCAGCAGATCGCGATCGCCGAGCGCGTCCTGGCCGGCCAGGGTGCCGGCGCTTGGCCCGCATGCACCCGCAAGACCGGCTGGAACAACGGCGGCGGCGCCGTCGCCGCGAAGCCGGCCCCCCAGACCAAGGCCGCCAAGAAGGCCGCGCCCAAGGCCGCCGCACCCAAGAAGGCCGCTCCGGCCGTGGCCCCGGCCGCGCCGCGCAATGGTGCCGACTACACCGTCAAGCCGGGCGACACCCTCTCCGGGATCGCCAAGGAGCTCGGCGTCGAGGGCGGCTGGACCGTCGTCTTCGACCGCAACCGGGACATCATCAACGACCCTGACCTGATCTTCCCGGGTCAGCAGCTCGACATCCGCTAGTAGCTCGTCCAAGGGGCGGCGGGGCACGCCCCCGCCGCCCCTGCCCTTTCCCAGCCCCGGCGTGTCCGCCGCCCACCAACCGCGTGTCCGCCGTTTCGACAGCCCGTGTCCGCCGTTTCAGAAGCGCGTGTCCGCCGTTTCGACACATTGCAACAGGGCCGCATCGCATGAAGCGACGGACACGGGCTTACCGAACGGCGGACACGGGCTTACCGAACGGCGGACACGCCGGATTTGGGGCGCGGTCGGTTAGGGGCAGTTGACCCACTCGGTGGTGCCGTCGGTGAAGACCTGGCGCTTCCAGACCGGGAGCACGCGCTTCACCTCGGCGACCAGCTCGGCGCAGGCCGCGAAAGCCTCGGCGCGGTGGTCGGCGGCGACGGCACAGGCCAAGGCCACGTCACCGACGGCCAGCACCCCCAGCCGGTGCGACACCGCGAGCGCGCGCACCCCGGCCGCGCCGGCGGCCACCCCGGCCGCCGCGTCGGCCAGCACCCGCGTCGCGCTCGGGTGGCCGCTGTACTCGAGCTCCACCACCCCGCGCCCGTGGTCGTGGTCGCGCACCACGCCGGCGAAGGTCACCACCGCGCCGGCCGCCGCATCGCCAACCAGCGCGGCGTGCTCCGAGACGTCGAGCGCCGAGAAGCTGACCTCGGCACGCAGGACCGCGGCCGTCATGAGTGGTCGCCGCCCCTGAGCTGGTCGACGGCGTGGTCCAGCACGCCGGCCAGCACGCCCAGCCCGTCCCGCACGCCACCGGGCGAACCCGGCAGGTTGACCACGAGCGTCCGGCCGGCCACCCCGGCCACCCCGCGGGAGAGCACCGCGGTGGGCACCGCCGGCAGGCCGGACCTGCGGATCGCGTCCGCCAGCCCCGGCACCTCGTAGTCCAGCACGCTCCTGGTCGCCTCGGGAGTGCGGTCGGTGGGCGAGATACCGGTGCCGCCCGTGGTGATCACGACCTCGATCTGCGACGACACCGCGGTGCGCAGCGCGTCGGCGACCGGCTCGCCGTCCGGCACCACGATCGGCTCGTACACGGTGTAGCCGCAGTCGCGCAGCCAGCCGACGATGAGCGGGCCGGCGCGGTCCTCGTACTCGCCGGCCGAGGCGCGGTTGGACGCCACGATCACCCTGGCCAGCCCCTTGCTCGTCACGTCTGCCCCCGTACCCACTCGCCGGTCTTGCCACCCGCCTTGCGCTCGACTTGCAGCTGGGTGAGCACGGCGGCCGGGTCGACGGCCTTGACCATGTCGTGCAGCGTCAGGCCGCACACGGCGGCCGCCGTCAGCGCCTCCATCTCGACGCCGGTCCGGTCGGTGGTCCTGGCCGTCGCGGTGATGAGCACCGCATCGTCCCGCAGCGCGAGGTCGACGGCCACCGAGGACAGCGCGATGGGGTGGCACAGCGGGATGAGGTCCGGGGTGCGCTTGGCGGCCATGATGCCGGCGATCCGTGCGGTGGCCAGCGCGTCGCCCTTGGCCAGCCCGGACGTGCGCAGCAGCTCGATCACGGCCGGGGTGGTGCGGAACACCGCGGTGGCCACCGCCTCGCGGGCGGACGGCGCCTTGTCGGACACGTCCACCATTCGCGCGGCGCCCGTGGCGTCGACGTGGGTGAGCTGCTCGGCCATTGCGCACGATCGTAGGCGCCCGGCGGAACGGCTGCGGTTAAAGGCCTATCAAGGGCGCGATGGTGGTACTTGAAGACAGACCATCACCGCTCCACGACCTCGACGGCGGACAGCTTCTCCACGGCGGCGGTGCGCACCGCCTCGGCGACGGCCGGCACCACCACGGGGTCGAACACGCTCGGGATGATGAACGACGCGTTCAGCCGGTCGGAATCGACCACGTCGGCGATGGCGTTCGACGCGGCCATCAGCATGCCGTCGGTGATCTCGTGGGCGTGCGCGTCGAGCAGCCCGCGGAACACACCCGGGAAGGCCAGCACGTTGTTGATCTGGTTCGGGAAGTCGGAGCGGCCGGTGGCCACGACGGCCGCGTACTGCTGCGCCGCCAGCGGGTCGACCTCCGGGTCCGGGTTGGCCAGCGCGAACACCACGGCGTCACGCGCCATGGTGGCGACCTCGGCGGCCCCGAACAGGTTCGGCGCGGACACCCCGATGAAGACGTCGGCGCCGCGCAGCGCGTCCGGCAGCGACCCGGTGAGCCCGGCCGCGTTCGTGCGCGCCGCGATCCGGCGCCGGTTGTCGTCCAGGTCCTGCCGCCCGCCGTGGACGATGCCGCCGATGTCGACGGCGATGATGTCTCCCGGCGCCTGCGGCAGCAGCAACCGGATGATCGCGCTGCCGGCCGCGCCGGTGCCGCACACCACGATGCGGCAGTCGCCCATCCGCTTGCCGACCACGCGCAGGGCGTTGCGCAGCGCGGCGAGCACCACGATCGCGGTGCCGTGCTGGTCGTCGTGGAACACCGGGATGTTCAGCGCGGCGCGCAGCCGTTCCTCGATCTCGAAGCAGCGCGGCGCGGCGATGTCCTCCAGGTTGATCCCGCCGTACACCGGGGCGATCAGCTCGACCGTGCGGACGATCTCGTCGGTGTCCTGCGTGTCCAGGCACACCGGCCAGGCGTCCACGCCCGCGAAGCGCTTGAACAGCGCGGCCTTGCCCTCCATCACGGGCAGCGCGGCGGCCGGGCCCAGGTTGCCGAGGCCGAGCACGGCCGAGCCGTCGGTGACCACGGCCACCGTGTTGCGCTTGATGGTCAGCCGGCGGGCGTCCTCCGGGTTGGCCGCGATGGCCTGGCAGATCCGCGCGACGCCGGGCGTGTACGCCCTGGACAGGTCGTCGCGGGTGCGCAGCGACACCTTGGAGGTGACCTCGAGCTTGCCGCCGAGGTGGACCAGGAACGTCCGGTCCGACACCTTGCGCACGGTCACGCCCGGCAGTGCCTCCAGCGCCGCGGTGACCTGCGACGCGTGGTCCTCGCTGTCGGCGTTGCACGTGATGTCGACGACGATCGCGTCGGCGTGCGACTCGACGACGTCGAACGCCGTGATCACGCCGCCGACCTTGCCGACCGCGCTGGTCAGCTCGCCGGCGGCCGAGGCGGACGGCGGCGCCTGCAGCCGTACTGTGATCGAGTAGCCGGGGCCTGGCACTGGCATGCCGGTGGACTACCTGTTGATCTTCGTCTCGGGGTGCACGTACGGCAGCTCGTCGGCCGGCAGCGGGAAGGTGACCTCGCCGAACGGGGACAGCGCGCCCTGGGTGGGGCTGGCCAGCTCGCTGACCGGGGGGTCGCCGCCGGGGATCTCCGGCCACGCCGGATCGGTGCGCTCGCTACGAACCTGCTTGACCACGGGTGCAGCCTAGCGGCTACCCGTGAGTGCGGATGGGTGCTATAGCACCCATCGCCACTCACGGGCAGCCGTAGGCTGCACTTGATGCTCGCCGACTGGTTGCGGTCGCTGGACGACGCCGCGCTCGCCGCGCTGCTGCGCGCCCGGCCGGATCTCGCCGTGCCGGCGCCCGCGGACAGCTCGGTGCTGGCGACCAGGGCCGGCATCCGCGCCTCGGTCCTCAGGGCGTGCGAGGACCTGGACGCCTTCACGCTGAAGGCGCTGGAGGCGCTGGTCGTCGCGGAGGCCGACCGGCAGCCGGTGCCGCTGGCCCGGCTCGTCGAGCTGCTCGGGCCGGGGGTGCCTGCCGGACGCACCGAGGCGGCCGTCCGCGCCATGAGGGAGCGCGCGCTGGCCTGGGGCGACGACACCGCCATCGCGATCGCGCCGGCGGCCAGGGATGCCATGCCCGCCTTTCCCGGCGGGCTGGGCCGGCCGTCGCCGAGCCTGAACGGCACTGACCTGCGGGCCAGGCTGGCCACGATGGACGCCGAGGCCAGGCGCGTGCTCGACACCCTGGCGGCCGGGCCACCCATCGGCCGCACCAGGTCCGCCGCCAGCACCGCCGGCCCGGACAGCCCGGTCCGCCGGCTGCTCGCCGCCGGGCTGCTGCTCAGGCGCGACGAGGAGACCGTCGAGCTGCCCAGACAGGTGGCCATCGAGCTGCGCGGGCCGCACCCGATGGGCGCGGTGCCGGTCGGCGAGCCGGCCATTGCCACGGTCGCCCAGCAACCGTCCACAGTGGACGCCGCGGCCACCGGCGACGTGCTGGACCTGCTGCGCCGCACCGAGAACCTCGTCGCGCTGTGGTCGGCGGAGCCGGCGCCGGTGCTGCGCTCCGGCGGGCTCGGGGTGCGTGAGGCGCGCCGGGTGGCCAGGCACCTCGACGTCGACGAATCCGCGGCCGCGTTCGTCGTCGAGCTGGCCAGGGGCGCCGGCCTGGTGGCCTCCGACGACGGCGCCGACCCCGAATGGGCGCCGACCACCGCCGCCGACCTGTGGCTCGCGCAGCCGCCGGCGCAGCGATGGGCGACGCTCGCCGAGGCCTGGCTGGAGCTGCCGAGGCTGCCGGGGCTGGCCGGCACGCGCGACGACCGCGACCGGCCGCTCGCGGCGCTGTCGGAGGACCTTCGGCGGCCGCTCGCGCCACGTGACCGCCGGTGGATACTGGGCGTGCTGGCCGAGCTTCCACCCGGCACGGGCGTCGCGGCCCAGGCCGGACTGACGGCCGAGCTGACGGCCGTGCTGGCCTGGCGGGCACCGCGCCGCGGCGGCCGGCTGCGCACCGAGCTCGTGGACTGGACGCTGCGCGAGGCCGCCGCGGTCGGCATCGTGGCCGGCAGCGCGCTGACCCGCGCCGGCCGGGCGCTGCTCGCCGGCGACCGGGCCACCGCGGTCGCGGCGATGCGGACCGCGCTGCCGGCACCCGTCGACCACGTCCTCGTGCAGGCCGACCTCACCGTGATCGCCCCCGGCCCGTTGCAGCCCGAGCTGGCCCGCGACATGGCGCTGGTGGCCGACGTCGAGTCCGCGGGCGGCGCGACCGTGTACCGGATCACCGAGGCCACCGTGCGGCGCGCGCTCGACTCCGGCCGGTCGGCCGTCGAGCTGCACGAGCTGCTGTCGACGCGCAGCGCCACCCCGGTGCCGCAGGCGCTGACCTACCTGGTCGACGACGTCGCGCGCAGGCACGGCCGGCTGCGTGGCGCGGCCGCCGGATCCGTGCTGCGCTGCGACGACGCCGCGCTCATCGCGGAGGTGCTCGCCGACCGCCGCACCGCCGACGCGCAGCTGCGCCGCATCGCGCCGACCGTGCTGATCAGCCCGCGGCCGCTGTCCGACGTGCTCGACGTGCTGCGCGCCGCCGGGTTCGCCCCCATCGCCGAGGGCACCGACGGCCAGGTGATCGACCTGCGGCCGCAGGGCCACCGGATCGCCGCACGGCCACGGGTGTCCCGGCAGCCGGCCGTCGCCGCCGTCGACGAGGAACGCGCCGCGCAGCTCGTGCGCCAGATCAGGGCCGGCGACCAGGCCGCCGTGGTGCGCCATGGCCCGGCCGTGCACGCCGACTCGTCACCGACCAGCACCGCGGCCACCATGGCGCTGCTGCAGGGCGCAGCGAGGGCCCGGCGCAGCGTGTGGATCGGGTACGTGGACGCCTACGGGGTGGCCAGCCGGCGCATCGTGGAACCGGTCAGCGTCGGCGGCGGCATGCTGGAGGGCTTCGACCACGCGCACGGCAGCATCCGCCGCTTCCCGCTGCACCGGATCACCTCGGCCGCGGTGGTCGAGCACTCCTAGGACGTCTGCGCCAGCCGCTTCTTCATGGCGTGCTCGACGAGCGTGATGAGGGTCTGCTTGGTGGAGACCCGCTCGCGCGCGTCGCACGTGACGATGGGGATCGACGCGTCCAGCTCCATGGCCTCGCGGATGTCCTCGACGTGGTGCAACAGCAGGCCGTTGAAGCAGTTGACGCCGACGATGAACGGCAGGCCGCGGTCCTCGAAGAAGTCCACCGCCGCGAAGCAGTCGGCCAGCCGGCGGGTGTCCACCAGCACGACCGCGCCGATCGCGCCGCGCACGAGGTCGTCCCACATGAACCAGAAGCGGTGCTGGCCGGGCGTACCGAACAGGTACAGGACCAGTTCCTCGTCCAGCGACACCCGGCCGAAGTCCATGGCCACCGTCGTCGTGGTCTTGTCCGGTGTCGCGGCGAGGTCGTCGACGCCGATGCTGGCGTCGGTCATGACCGCCTCGGTGGTCAGCGGCGCGATCTCCGAGACCGAACCGACGAAGGTGGTCTTCCCCACCCCGAAGCCACCAGCAACGACCATCTTCGCCGAGATGGTCGCTGTTGCGCTCGGCCGCATTCGGCTAGAGACGTCGGAGTCCACTCAGCACCCTTTCCAAGAAGGCGACGTCTGGCAGCTCCCCATTGCCTCCGATCGTCTGATGAACGATGACCAGGCCCATACCGGCCATGTCGCCGACCAGAACCCTGGCCACCCCGAGCGGCAGCGACAATAGCGCGGCCACCTCGGCGACTGAACGCGTCTGAATGCACAGGCCGGCGATCGACCTGTATTCCGGCTGCATCAGCGCCGCCTCGTTGCGGCCGAGATCGCTCGTCTCGATGAGGGCCTCGATTGCCAGGTCGTACATCGGCCGTGTACGCCCCCCCGTCCAGGCATATGGCCGGACGATCGACGCCATCTCGTACTCGCTGTCGAAGCTCATCGTGACACCTCCCTTCGACCACCAACTATGCGCCGCCACCGTCGTAATCGTTACCGCCGAAAGCCGCCTTGTAGCTGCGCTCGCAGCTCGGGAGTGAGCAACTGACCGACCCGGTCGACCAGCAGGGTCATCTCGTACCCGATGAGCCCGATGTCGCAGTTGGGCGACGCGAGCACCGCAAGGCAGGAACCGTCGCTGATCGACATGAGCAGCAGGAAGCCACGCTCCATCTCGACCACCGTCTGCACCACGCCGCCGGCCTCGAAGCAGCGCGCCGCGCCGGCGGTCAGGCTCACCAGGCCGGACGACACCGCGGCGAGCTGGTCGGCGCGGTCCTTGGGCAGGCCGGTGGACGAGGTCAGCATCAGCCCGTCGGCCGAGACCACGACGGCGTGGGCCACGCCGGACACCCGCTCGACGAAGTTGGTCACCAGCCAGCCGAACCTGTTCGGCGTCGCCGCTCCGGCCGGCGGACCCGCCGCGGCGACCGTCGCTGCGTGCGCCGCACCGTTGGGCCCCTTGTTGGTCTGAGGCTGCCCTGCTGCCGTCACTGACTCTCCTCGTTCTTGCCGTGCTGGGCTGCGTGCTCGGTACCAGGATCCAGGCTCGCATGCGCCACCGCGCGCCGCGCGTCCCGCCCCTGGCGGAGGCCCTGCTGGTAGTTGGCCAGCCTGCCACGCACGTCGTCGGCGCTGCGGGCCCGGCGTCCGGCGAGCGGCGCCGGCTGCGAGGACTGCCCGGCCGCGCCCGGCACGAGGTGCGCGCCGCGCTTGCGCTTGGGCAGGCCGGCCGCGGTGAAGCCGTTGTTGGCCGGGTTGGACAGCGCCTCGGCCGCCAGCCAGCCCTCGTCCGCCGGCGAGCGCCACTGCTCCCCATCCTCGACCGGCGGCTGGTAGTCGGCCGCCGGCGGCTCGTCGACGGTGGGTGGCGGCTGCGCCGGGGCGGCGTGCTTGCCACCACCGACGGCCGATGGCGGCGGCACCGCGGTGGCCGACGGTGCCGGCACCGGAGCGGGCGGCTGCCCGGCCGCGTGCGCCACGGGTGCCGGCGCGGACCGGGGCTGCTGCGCCGCGGCCTGCTGCCCTGCGGCCTGACGTGCTGCGGCCTGATGCACTGCGGCCTGATGCGCTGCGGCCTGATGCGCTGCGGCCTGATGCGCTGCGGCCTGATGCACTGGGGCCTGATGCACTGGGGCCTGATGTGCTGCGGCCTGTCGCGCCGCGGTGGCCTGACGCGCCGCCGCGTAGCTGTCGGCCGACAGCTCGGGCACGGCCTGGCGCGCCGGGGCGTAGTCGGCCACCGGCATCTCGAACGGCGGCGGCTCGACGTACGCGGGCGCCGGTCGTGCCGCGGCGGGCGCCGGCGGGCTCAGCTCACGGAACCAGGCGGACACCATCTCCTCGTAGATCGGAGTGGTCTCCTCGCGCACCGGCGCCACCGGCTGGCCGGCACCGAACTCGCCTGCGCCGAACTGGCCTGCGCCGAGCTGCCCTGCGCCCAGGTGGTCTGGGCCCAGGTGGTCTGCGCCGAGGTGGTCGGCGGCTGGCGCGGCCGGCGAAGGCTGGGCGGGAACCTCGGTGGGCGGCTCGTGGCGAACGGGCGGCCTTGCGGCGGCCGCCGGGGCACCGTAGTGCGCGTCCTGGTCGGTGTCCGGCCACACGCGCGGCTCGGCGTCAGCGGACGGGAAGTCGTCGCCGAAGATCTCCCGCAGCGCGGCCTCGGCGGTGCGGTCGACGTCGTCGCCCGAGTCGGCGATCTTCGGCACCGCGACCGGGGTGAACAGGTCGGCCCCCGACATGGAGTCGACCATGCTGACCTGCATCGGCGCGGCCTCACCCGTACCGAACTGCGGCGCCGGCTCGGCCTCGGCATCCTGCGCCGGGTCCACGTCGGCCGCCGGCCAGTTGGCGGCGACCGCCCAGTCGGTCCGGTCCGACCACTGCGGCTGCACCGGCAGCACCTCGGTCGGCAGGAAGTTCTCGCCGGTGCGCGGCGCCGGAACCTGGTCGGTGCGCGGTCCGAAGTCGGTGATCTCGCCGGCCTGCACGAGGTCGGCCGGCACCGTCACCAGCGCGGTAAGGCCCGGCTCGCCCTCGTTGCCGCCCAGGCGGATGGTCACGTCGTGCCGTGCGGCCAGCCGGCCGACGACGAACAGACCCATCCGGCGGGACACCGACACGTCGACGGTCGGCGGCTCGGACAGCCGCTGGTTGGCCTCGACGAGCTGCTCGTAGGCCATGCCAACGCCGCGGTCGTTGATGTCGATGATGAGGTCACCGCGGTCGGTCAGCGAGCTGCGGACGACGACCCGGCTGTCCGGCGGGGAGAACGTGGTCGCGTTGTCGAGCAACTCGGCGACGAGGTGCACGAGGTCGTTGACCGCGAGGCCGACCACGTTCACCGGCGGCGGGGTCTGCACGACGATCCGCTGGTACTCCTCGACCTCGGACACCGCGGCGCGCAGCACGTCGACCGCCGGCACCGGCCGGGCCGACCGGCGGGCCAGCTCGGAGCCCGCGAGGACCAGCAGGTTCTCGCTGTTGCGCCGCATGCGGGTGGCGAGGTGGTCGAGCTGGAACAGGTTGGACAGCTGTTCCGGGTCCTGCTCGGAGTTCTCCAGCTGGTCGATCAGCCGCAGCTGACGCTCGACTAGGCCCTGGCTGCGCCGGGAGAGGTTGACGAACATGTCGTTGACGTTGCGACGCAGCATCGACTGCTCGGCGGCCAGCCGGACAGCCTCGCCGTGGACCGCGTCGAACGCCCTGGCGACCTGCCCGATCTCCTCCCTGGTGTGCACCGCGACCGGCGCCACCGCGATGTCGGGGACGTCCTCGGTGTCCCTGATCCGGCGGATGGCGTCCGGCAGCCTGCGGTCGGCGACGTCGAAGGCGGTGTCGCGCAGCGTCCGCAGCGGCACCAGCATCGACCGGGCGACCACGACGACCAGCAGCAGCGTGGCGAACAGCGACCCGAGCAGGATCGTGGCGTCACGCACCGCGTCCGCACCTGCCTGCTCGCGCAGGTTCAGCGCGGCACCGCGCAGCTGTCCGTTCAGGCCGGACTCGACCCTGTTGATCAGGTCCGAAGTGGTGTTGGACGACTCTTCCCACTCCGAGATGTTGACGTTCAGTGCCCCGGCGCCCACTGCGGCCTGCACGGCGCCCTGCTTGATCCGCTCGCGCTGGTCGACCAGCGGGCCGGTCACGGTGTCGGCGAACTTCTGCCGCTCCTGCGAGCTCGCGGTCGAGAGGAACTCGGCGAGCGCGGCACCGTAGCGGGAGTCGGCGACCCGGACGGCCTGGATGTCGTTCGGCGGTAGCTCCCTGTGCACGGCGGCCACCAGCAGCACGGCGTGCTGCTGCGAGACCTGCTCCTTGGCGCGGCCCAGCGCGTCGGCGGCACCGGCGATGTCACCGACGTCGCGGCTGCTCGTCGACCTGGTGACCTCGCGGCGCAGGTCGAGCAGCGTCTTGATCATCGCCGAGTACGAGGTGACCACGGCCTGGTCCGAGTAAAGCGTGGTCTCGGCGACCTCACGGAGCGCGCTGAGCCCGGCCAGCGCGGCGATGGACTGCTCGTACGTCACCCGGACCAGCTGGTCGAGGCCCTGCAGCTGCCCGCCGGCCGCGCGCACGCTGCTGGCCAGGGCGTCCACCCGGCGCTTCTGCACGTCGAGCGGCGTCTTGATCTGGGGGTCGCGGCCGGCCGCGACGAAGAACGCCATCAGTTCGCGCTCGCGCTGAACCTCGTGCACCAGGTCGGAGGCGCGCACGCCCAGCTCGACCTGCCGCACGGTGCGACCCAGCTGCTGCACGCCGGACAGCTCGGAGCTCACCTGCAGGCTGCCCAGCACCACGGCGGCGATCGCCGGGATCAGCAGCACGGCGAGGAGCTTGCTGCGAACCTTCCAGTTCCACAGGTTCCAGCGGTCGCGCTTGTTCGGCAGCGGCCTCGCGGTGGACAGGACCGGCGCGCCGGGGAACTCCCGCGGCCGTGATCCTGAGCCCTGCGCAGTCAGGCTGTTACCTTCTGTGAGGTCGTGAGGCAGTGCCTGGTGTGGAACTGCCCCTGGGACCTTCTTGGTGCCGTCGGCCACGACTAGCACTTCCTCCACACCGGCGCAGGGTCCGCCCCCCGCGCGCCATCGCTAGGCGCGCAGCCCCGCTGACTCGCCACGCCAACGCAGGATTTCAGCACAGTAGGACTCCTCCCCGCTAGCTGCCGACGGTAGGTATTCGCCGCCGTCACCGCGAGTAACGCGACAGCGCGGTGGTCGACCGCGCGGTCGATGATCTGTTCTGGAACGGCCCCGGTGCCGAACATTCCGCAAACACGCTGCGCATATCCATGGTCACGCCATACATTCCGCCCAGTGAGCACGGCCGCACAACCAACCACGGCCGAGGTAACTCGACAGTGAAGCAGCGTACGCAAATTGTGACGAGCATCACAGTTGCGCCGGGCGTACAGGGAGGGCAACCGGACGCCGGCCGAGGCCGGTACTGTCATCCGGACCCTCCTCCCTTGACTCACGCGCGCGTACTAGGCCGAACGGATGGACGGACGGTATCGACTCTCAGCACGAGATGACACCCATTCGGGTAGCCGGTCTTAACTGTGATGACCAACCGTCGCTCGAATGGAGTAGCTGAGAACCGGTGCAACCCGACCGAGCCACCACCCAGCGGCACGTCGCCACGCGAAAGGCCAACCGTGTCTTCCATGCTCGAGGTGACCGGCCTCGGTCACGACTACGGCCCGCACCCCGCCCTGGAGAAGGTCTCCTTCACCGTCGCTGAGCGTGAGCTGGTGTGCATCGTGGGGCCGTCGGGCTGCGGCAAGTCCACGCTGCTGCGGGCGATCGCCGGGCTGCTGCGGCCGACCAACGGCGAGGTGCGGCTGCACGGCGACGTGGTCGACGGCGTTCCGTCCGACCTGGCCGTGGTGTTCCAGGACTACAGCCGCTCGCTGTTCCCCTGGTTGAGCGTGCTCGGCAACGTCCAGTTCCCGCTGCGCGGGCTCCCCCGCGCGGAGCGCAGGGCACGGGCCGAGGAGGCGCTGTCCTCCGTCGGCCTCGGCGCGACGGCGCACAAGTACCCGTGGCAGCTGTCCGGCGGCATGCAGCAGCGGGTCGCCATCGCGCGGGCGCTGGCATACCGGCCGGCGCTGATGCTGATGGACGAGCCGTTCGCCTCGGTGGACGCGCAGACCAGGGCGGAACTGGAGGACCTTTTGCTGGTGGTGCGCCGCGAGCACGGCACCACGGTGCTGCTCGTCACGCACGACATCGACGAGAGCGTCTACCTCGGCGATCGGGTGCTCGTGCTGTCCACGGCACCCGGCACCGTGGTGGCGGACCTCACCGTTGACCTGCCGGCCAAGCGCGACCAGATCACCACCAGGGAGTCCGAGGCGTTCGTGCACCTGCGCGCCGAGACCGCCCGCCTGCTGCGGCACTGACCCGCCGTTCGGGCTAGACCTCACCGAGGCAGATGGTCCTGGCCGGATCGGGGTACACGTAGACGGCGACGGTGCCCGTCAGGTCGCCGCACTCGTCCTCGTCCGACACCCCGTCGACGACCTTGAGCACCTTGCGGGTCCCCTCGCCGGTGCAGACGAGCGCCCGCTTGATCAGCTTGTCGAGCCGGAAGCACGCGCCCTCGGTGGCATCCATGCCGAGGCAGTAGAACTTGCCCTCACCCGGGTCGAAGCTGAGGAACGGATCGGCGCACTCGCTGTCCTCGATCTTGGCGATGACCACGTCGGACATCGCGGTGCCGCAGTCGGTGACGCGCATCGTCGCCCGGTTCGCGCCCTCCGCGGTCAGCGTGGCGCACTGGCCGACCTCGAAGTCGTCGTTCGCCGGCGCGGTGGCCGTGGGCTGCCGGGTGGTGCTCTGCCTGCGCGAGGTGGTCGGCGCGGGCTCCGAGGTGGTGGCTGCCGAGGTGAGCGGCGCGGAGACCGGGTCCCGGTCGCCGTTCACCAGGAGCGCGACCGCGAGGCCGCCGCCGACCAGGATCACCGCCGCCAGCAGCACGATCAGCATGACCGGCGCCTTCGACTTCTTCGGCGGCTCCGGCGGGAAGCCGCCACCGCCCCACCCGGTCGGCTGGCCGTAGGAACCCTGGTACGGCTGCTGGCCGTACGGGTCCTGGCCGTACGGGTCCCGGCCGTACGGGTCCCGGCCGTACGCGTCGAACTGCCTCGTGGCGTCCGGCGGCGGCTGGCCCCCCTGGTAACCCTGGTAACCCGGGTGACCCGGGTACGGCTGGCCCTGGTACGGCCCCGGCTGCTGCGGCCCGTACTGGCCCCCGTACGGCTGCTGGCCCGGCTGACCCTGCTGCCCGTACCAATCATTCGGCGGGTCGTTCGGGTACTGCCGGTATGGGTCGTACGGGTCGGTCATGCTGGGTCCACCTCCGCGCGCTGCCGGCTCGTGGCCGGGTTGCCACGGCCCCGACACGACCACCCGCACAATAGACGGTGTGCCCGATGGCCCATTGATCGTCCAGTCCGACAAAACACTGCTGCTAGAGGTCGACCACCCGGCCGCTGACGACGCGCGCATGGCGATAGCTCCGTTCGCCGAGCTGGAGCGCTCGCCGGAGCATGTGCACACCTACCGGGTGACGCCGCTGGCGCTGTGGAACGCGCGCGCAGCCGGCCACGACGCCGAACAGGTGGTGGACGCGCTGGTGCGGTTCTCGCGCTACGCGGTGCCGCAGCCGCTGCTGGTCGACGTCGTGGACACCATGAGCCGCTACGGCCGGCTGCAGCTGACCAACCACCCCGTGCACGGCCTGGTGCTGCTCTCCAACGACCGCGCCGTGCTGGAGGAGGTGCTGCGCCAGAAGAAGATCACGCCAATGCTCGGCGAGCGCGTGGATGGCGACACCGTGGTCGTGCACCCCTTCGAGCGCGGCCGGCTCAAGCAGGCGCTGCTCAAGATCGGCTGGCCGGCCGAGGACCTGGCCGGCTACGTGGACGGCGAGCACCACCCGATCTCGCTGCGCGAGGAGGGTTGGTCGCTGCGCTCGTACCAGCGCGAGGCCGTCGCCGGCTTCTGGGCCGGCGGCTCCGGCGTGGTCGTGCTGCCGTGCGGCGCCGGCAAGACCCTGGTCGGCGCGGCCGCGATGGCCGAGGCGTCGGCGACCACGCTGATCCTCGTCACCAACACCGTCGCCGGCCGGCAGTGGAAGCGCGAGCTGGTGGCCCGGACGTCGCTCACCGAGGACGAGATCGGCGAGTACTCCGGCGAGCGCAAGGAGATCCGGCCCGTCACGATCGCGACCTACCAGGTGATGACGCGCCGCTCGAAGGGCGAGTACCGGCACCTGGAGCTGTTCGACTCGCGCGACTGGGGGCTGGTGATCTACGACGAGGTGCACCTGCTGCCGGCTCCGGTGTTCCGGATGACGGCCGACCTGCAGTCCCGGCGCCGGCTCGGGCTCACCGCCACGCTCATCCGCGAGGACGGCCGCGAGGGCGACGTGTTCTCCCTGATCGGCCCGAAGCGCTACGACGCGCCGTGGCGCGACATCGAGTCGCAGGGCTGGATCGCGCCGGCCGACTGCGTCGAGGTGCGGGTGACGCTCACCGACGCCGAGCGGCTGGCCTACGCGATCGCCGAGCCGGAGGAGCGGTACCGGCTGGCGTCGACGGCACGCACCAAGCTGCCGGTGATCCGCGCCATCCTGGACAAACACCCGGACGAGCCGGCGCTGGTGATCGGCGCGTACCTGGACCAGCTGGAGACCCTCGGTGCGGAGCTCGACGCGCCGATCATCCAGGGCTCCACCCGCAACGCCGAGCGCGAGGCGCTGTTCGACGCCTTCCGCCGCGGCGAGCTGCGCACGCTCGTGGTGTCCAAGGTGGCGAACTTCTCCATCGACCTGCCGGAGGCCTCGGTGGCCGTGCAGGTGTCCGGCACCTTCGGCTCGCGACAGGAGGAGGCGCAGCGCCTGGGCCGGCTGCTGCGCCCCAAGGGCGACGGCCGGCAGGCGCACTTCTACTCCGTCGTCTCCCGCGACACCCTGGACACCGACTACGCGGCGCACCGGCAGCGGTTCCTCGCCGAGCAGGGCTACGCGTACCGCATCGTGGACGCCGACGACCTGCTCGGCCCGGCCATCCCGGACGTCGGCTGACGCCCAGGCCTACCAGCCGGGGGCCGATAACATATGCCGACAACGGCCGTGTGACATCTTGACGCTGGATGTCACATCGCGACAGCGTCCGCTGATGAGATCACGCCTGGTGTGGGTGCTACCCGCCGCAATGCTGCTCGGCGCGCTGCTCCCGATGACCGCCGCGCAACCCGCGGCCGCCGCCACCCTGCCACCTCCGACCGTGCTGCCGGCCGACCGGCGCGCCCGCGCTGTCCGGTCAGCCCCATCGGCACGGACACCATCAGGCTGTTCGCTCCCCGCGTCCTGCTCCATCCGCAGGAGCGGTTCTTCCCGTCCACGCCCCAGTTCCATCTCGCCAACGTGCACGAGTCGAACGGGTTTCTCGTCACCGACCAGCCGCTCGGCTGTGACGACTGCACCGACCCGCCGTTCCTCGACGGGTCAACGGCCAGACCAGGCGGCGGTGAGCGCCTACGCCGAGATCCTGCCGCGGACCCGCGGCGGCGCGCCGACCAACGTCACGGACGTCATCTACTGGATGTTCTACCCGTACAACAACGGCAAACGGGTGTGCATCGGCCTGGAGACCCCGTGGGGATGCGCCGGCGGCTACGTCAGGTTCGGCAACCACTTTCCTGGCTCAACATCACCAGCCGCTGGGGCAACCCGAAGTCCGGTTGCGAGGTTTCCGAGCCGATCGCGGGTGAGTGCGTCCTCAACGACGGGCCGCAGGGCCCCATGCTCAAGAGCTACGCGCAACCGCCCCTGGGACCCCTGGAGTAGCCGGGTTCCGCGTGGTGCCGCCGGCCCGTGGCGGCACCACGCGCCGGACGCCGGCCGGAGTGCGCGACATCAGGAGTGCGCGACATCAGTGGCGCGCGCCGCCGACTCGTGCCAGCGCGGTTCGAAGCCGCGGCGCAGGATGTCGACGTACAGCTGCGGGGTCAGCGGGCGTGCCGTCGGCACCTCGGCGCGCGGCACCGCGTCCAGGTAGCCGTCGAACGACCAGCGCAGCAGGTGCTCGCCGCGCACCGCGTACGCGACGTCCCCGACGGCGACCATCGCGCCGTCCGGCAGCCCGGCCACCGGCCGGTCGTCCTGGCGGGTGCGCCGCTGCACGTGGACGATGCGGTCGGCCTCGTCGGCGCGCAGCGGCGGGTCGGCCAGCGAGAGGAACCGCTTCGCGTCCTGCCGCCGGCAGAAGAAGCACGGCCGGTGCCCCGCGGACAGCGCCGTCACCTCGTCGAGGAAGAACACCGACGTGTAGTACTTCCCCATCGCGTCGTGATGCTTGTTCTTGTAGTGCAGATCGCAGCAGATCCAGTGGTGGCTCGCCCACCGGCGCCTGCTCAGCGTCTGGTCGTCGCGATGGAACTTCCCGCCACGATTGCCCATGATCGTGCCGCGCGCCTCGACCGCGACGAGCTCACCGAACGGGTTCACGCGATTCTGCAGCGGCATGCCGTAGCTAATAACACACCCGGCCGCTCAGGAGTCAGCGGCCGGGGCGGGTGAGAGCGGCGCCGCGGCTGAGGACGACCCGCTCGGTGCGCTGGATGGCCTGGGTTCTGCGCTCGTCGAGCTCGACCGCGGTGAGGTCGACCAGCCGGATGGGCGGGCCGAGCTCGATGAGGGTGGGGACGTAGTCGACGCCGTTCACCCGCCATCGCCCGTCGTCGCCCTTGGCGAAGTGGAAGCGGCCGATCACGCCCTCCTCGGACGTGCCGCGGGGTTCGGCGTGCCGCGCCACGTGGTTGCCGAGCCCGTAGGCCACCCACTCGCCGTTGATCTGCTCGAAGGGCTGCACCACGTGCGCGTGGTGGCCGATGATCAGGTCGATGGCGTCGTCGGCCAGCAGCGTGGTGGCCAGCGTGCGTTGCTGCGCGGTCGGCTGCGACTGGAACTCGTTGCCCCAGTGCAGGCTGGCGATCACCACGTCGGCGCCGGCCTGCTTGGCGGCCTGCGCTGCGGCCAGCACCTCGGCCTGGTCCAGCTCGTTGGCCAGCCACGGCATGCCACGCGGTTCGGTCAGTCCGTTGAGGCCGAAGGTGAACGACAGGTATCCCACCTTCGCGCCGTTGACGTCGAGGATGCGCGGGGTCTGCGCCTCCTCGGCGCTGCGGGCCGAGCCGGCGTGCGCGATGCCGGCGGCGTCCAGCGCGTCGAGCGTGCTGCGGACCCCGTCCGGGCCGGCGTCGAGCGTGTGGTTGGACGCCGTAGAGCACGCGTCGTAGCCGACGGCCGCGAGCGCGTCCGCCAGCTCCGGCGGCGAGCTGAACCTCGGCCAGCCCGAGAATGGCCCTTCCGGGCCGGCGAGCGGCACCTCGAGGTGGCAGATCGCCAGGTCGGCGGCGGACACCACCTGCTTCACGCCCTCGAGCAGCGGCCGGTAGTCCCGCACCCCGCCGCCGTCGGCGAGCGCCTGCTCGGTGAGCGCCGGATGGATCAGCACGTCGCCGCTGGCCACGACCGTGAACGTGGTCGGTGGTGGCGCGCTCCAGCTCGGCAGCGGCTGGCGTGAGGGCAGGACGTCCGGCTCCGCCTGCGGCGCCCCGACCCCTGCCGGCTGCTCCGAGCAACCCGCCAACACCGCCCCGGCCATCGCCGCCGCCACCGCCATGGCTGGGGCCGCTGGTCGTCGCATGGGCCTTCCCCCTCGCATCGACGTCGGCACATCATGCCCTGCGGGCCCGTGAGTGGCGATAGGTGCTATAGCACTCATCGCCACTCACGGGCGCGTCAGCGCATGCGAAGGGACCCCGAGCAAAGGCCACGGGGTCCCTTCGGTGCGCCTGCCGCCGGCGGGTCAGCCGCGGCGGCGCAACCACCGGAGCACGAGTAGCAATGCGAGCGCGGCTGCCGCCGCCGCGACCGGCAGCAGCCGCTTGAGCACCGGCTGGCCGGCAAGGTCGATCAGGTCGATCTCGTCGGCGGCGGCGGCCGGCCGAGGCGCGGCCCCGACCGGCCGGCTGGATGGACCATCTGCCCGGTCTAGCCGTGGGGATGGTCCATCCAGCCGGGGCGGTCCGGGTCCGGAGGCCGGTGTATCGGCGGGTCCGGCAGCGGCCGGAGCCGCCTTCGGGCCGCCGAGCTCGGTGGCCAGGCACGCGGCGAACGCGTTCAGGATCCTGCCGCCGACCTCACCGACCAGCCCGCGCCCCAGCTGCGCGGGCCGGCCGGTGATGGTCAGGTCGGTGATCACGCCGACCGTCGTGCTGTCGCCCTCGGCCTGCCCGGGTCCGGGTGTCCCGGATGGGCTGAGCGTCGCGGTGACCGTCGCGGACGCGGTGCCGTTGCCGCGGGAGTCCTTGCCCATGGCGTCGAGCACCACGCGCCGCGCGCTCTCGTCGATCGAGCTGAAGCGTCCGGTGCCCTTGTACAGCAGGGCAATCGGGCCCATCCGCACCTTCACGGTCCCGCTGAACTCGGAGCCGTCGACGCCCGTCAGGGTGGCGCCGGGGAAGCACGGCGCGACCCGCTCGGGGTCGAGCAGCGCCTGCCAGGCCGCCTCGACGGGCACCGGCACGGAGAAGCTGTGCTCCAGCTGCATCGACTCAACCTACGCCCGCTGCCGCGGCCACCGCACGACGAGTCAGGACCCCCGCCAGGTGGCGGCGGTAGTCGGCGTCGGCGTTGGCGTCCGACGGTGGTGAGGTGCCGTCGGCAGCCCGCGCGGCCGCCGACCTGATCGCGTCCGCCGTCGCGGGTGCGCCGACGAGCGCCTCCTCGACGGCCCTCGCCCTGACCGGCGTCGGACCCATGTTCGTCAGCCCCACCCTGGCCTCGGCGATCGAGCCGCCCTCGACGCGCACCGCGGCCGCGACGGCGACGATCGACCACGCCTGGGCGGTGCGGTTGAACTTCTCGTAGTGCGCTCCCCAGCCGGTGAGCTTGGGCACCCGCACCTCGACGAGCAGCTCCTCGCTCATCAGCGCGGTGGTGAAGTAGTCGACGAAGAACTCGGCGGCCGGCACCACCCGCCGCCCGTCCATGCCGGCGAGCACCAGCTCGGCGTCCATGGCGACGACCGCGGCCCCGAGGTCGCCGGCCGGGTCGGCGTGCGCGAGCGAGCCGCCGAACGTGCCGCGGTGCCGGATCTGCGGGTCCGCCACGGTCGCGGTCGTGCGGGCCAGCAGCGCGGCGTGCTGCGCGACGAGCTGGTCGCGCAGCACGT
>Ga0299913_10000570_pt1 | contig 23975 bp, 19 predicted proteins | sample RVTome_9_FD_201360 | JGI IMG/M metagenome (GOLD analysis project Ga0299913, IMG submission 201360) | Soil microbial communities from uranium-contaminated site in the Upper Colorado River Basin, Wyoming, United States - RVT155D38 (version 2) ... | reverse complement strand
TCGGCGAGGAGCGCCGCGAGGGCGAGCGACGGGTGGACCTCGGGCTCGGCCGTCTCGTCCGGCGGCGCCGCGGCCGGCGCTGCCGAGCGGGAACCGCGGAACCAGCTCACGGCGCGGCCTCGGCTAGGTACATCGCTCCGAGTGTACGGTCATCGGAAGAAGGGCTAGGCCTTCGCGCCGGCCGCCATCGGCGAGCCCGACCGCCCGCGCTCGGCCGAGCCCGACCCGCCGGCCTCCGACGGGACGGGCTTCTCGCCGCTCCCGGTACCGGGGCCGCTGCCGGGAGCCGCCCCCGCGGACCCGGCCTGGGCCGCCTCCCGCGCCTTCGGCTCCGCGTCGGACCGCCCCCGGGACGCCGCCTCCGGCCGCGCCTTGGGCTCCATGTCGATCGAGCCCTTGAACTTCGCGCCGTCCTCGAGGCTGACCCGAGGGGCGGTGATGTTGCCGCGCACCTCGCCGGACTCGCGCACGACGACCTGCTCGTCGGCGAACAGGTTGCCCTGCACCTTGCCCTCGACGCTGATCGAGCGGCCGTGGATGTCGGCCTTGACCCGGCCGGGGTGGCCGACGGTCACCTGGTTCTTCGGCAGGTCGATCTTGCCCTCGACCTGCCCCTGGACCAGCAGGTCCTCGTCGCCGCTGACGTCGCCCTCGATGCGGATCGACTCGCCGATCACCGCGCGCCCGCGGGGCTCCGCGGCGGCCGGCCGGGGCGGGCTCGGGGAGGAGGGCTGATAGGGGGTGCCGGTCTCGTCCTCGGTGCGCTTCCACATGACGGAGTCTCCTCGTGCTCTGGGGTGGTCAGTGTACGCCGGTACGGCGGGTCGACGTATAGACGGTATTCTATGAGTTCAGCCGCGTCAACCGTTTTGCGGCGTCCGGGGGAGTGTGGGAGAGTCTCCCACGTGGGACCGCAACGCTCGAACTGCCAAGGAGGACATCGCTCGATGTACAGGACCTTCGCCGTTTCCGTCGCCGCGTGCGCCGCGCTCGTCGCGGCCGCCGCGCTCCCGTCCCCCGCCCTCGCGGGTATCCACTACGAAGCCGTCACCTCCAGCGAGGGCGCCGGACAGAACCAGCGTACCGCGGTCGAGGCCTGGATCGACGGCGAGAAGGCCAAGATCGCCTTCACCGAGTCGGGCACGCCCGGCCTGCGGCAGGGGCAGTACCTGCTGACTCGGGACGGCGGCGAGACCCTGCTGCTCGTCGACCCGAAGGAGAAGGCCTACGCCGAGTGGGACCTCGCGGCGATGCTCCAGATGTTCGGCAGCGTGCTGCAGGCGATGGGGCCGGTGCTGAACTTCAAGATCGAGAACGTCGAGGTGGAGAAGCTCGGCCAGGAGCCGGGCGGCACGGTCGCCGGGCTGGCGACCACGAAGACCCGCTGGCGCACCGAGTACGACCTGACGATGAAGATCCTCGGCATGGGGCGGACGAACCACGTCGAGACCGTCCAGGAGGTGTGGACCACCGACGAGCTCGCCGACCCGGCCCTGGGGGTCTGGCTGCGCGGCGCCTCGCCCACCGGCTTCGCGGAGCTCGACCAGCTGTTCTCCGCCGAGATGGAGAAGCTCGACGGCTTCCCGCTGAAGTCGGTCGCCACGACCACCACGACCGGCCAGAAGGGCAGGCAGAGCCAGGAGTCCCGGATGACGACCGAGGTCACCTCGCTCGACCGCTCCGCGGCGATCCCGGAGTCGACCTTCGAGATCCCGGAGGGCTACACCCGGAGCGAGGCGCTCGTCCCGCAGTCCGCCCAGGGCGAGGGCGAAGAGGAGGAGGAAGGCAACCCGTTCGGCCGGCTCCTCGGCGGCGGCTGATCGCCGGCGAACCCGCTCAGGAGGCGGACGGGGAGGCCATCCGGCCGTCGAGGCCGAGCTCGGCGGCCGCCCCCTGCATCGCCGCGAGCACGTTGCCGACGTGCTCCCACAGCTCGAGCTCCCCGTCGAAGCACTCGCGGCTGAAGTCGTCGGTCGCCTCGCGCACGTGCTCGCGGTCGATGCCGGCCGCGAACAGCTTGTCCTTCCAGTTGCGCTTGATCGACTTGACCGCGAGCTGGCGGACGTCCTTGTGCGGGCGGACGAGGGCGGCGGCGATGATCAGGCCGGTGATCTCGTCGCAGGCGAGCAGCGCGTAGTCGATCGGCTCGCTGCGCTCGACGCCGGTGCCCTCGGTGTTGTGGGAGAGGATGGTCCGGATCGTCTCCTCGTCGACGCCGCGCTCGCGGAGGATCGGCGCGCCCTCCTTCGGGTGCGCCTCGAGGGTGGGATGGATCTCCCAGTCGAAGTCGTGGAGCAGGCCGGCGGTCCCCCAGCGGTCGGGATCTCCGCCCAGCCGCGCGGCGTACGCCCGCATCGCCGCCTCGACGGCCTTCATGTGGCGCTTCAACCCCTCGTCCTCGACGTGCTCATCCAGGATGGCCGACGCCCGCTCGCGTTCCATGGTCGGCCAGGATAGCAGCGGCGAGCGCGCGGGTACCGCGCTCCCGTCGTAGACCGCGCGCGCCTCGTGCCTGAGGCGCGGTCGCGGCTCAGAACAGCTCGAGGAACCGCCGGGCCATCCGCGGTCCCGCGGCCTCGTCCTCGTGCTTGAAGAAGACGAGCCCGCGCCGCCAGCCGGTGGCGCGCAGCCGCTCGGCCCAGGCGGCGAGCTCGGCGTCGGTGTAGTCGGTCCGCCGCAGGCGCAGGTAGCCCCAGCTCGCCGTGTCGGGCAGCGGGTCGTCCACCGGGGCGTCGTCGGTCTCGGAGGCGACCAGGGCCATGTCCCGGGCGCGGAGCAGCTCCGCGGTCCACCGGCCCGGCTCGCCTTCGTGCCAGCCCGGGTGGCGGAGCTCGAAGGCGGCCGGGAAGCCGGCCGGCAGCAGCTCGAGGAACGCCGCCAGCCGCTCCGGGTCGGCCGCCAGGCTCGGCGGGAGCTGGAAGAGGACCGCGCCGAGCCGCTCGCCGAGGCCGCCGGCCGTGGAGACCAGGAAGCCGGTCTCGTCGTCGGTCCCCTCGAGCTTCTTGAAGTGGGTGATCTTGCGCGACGCCTTGAGCACGAAGCGGAACCCCTCCGGCACCTCGGCCGCCCAGGCGGCGATCCGCTTCGGGGTCGGCAGCCGGTAGAAGGTGTTGTTGATCTCGACCGCCGGCAGTCGCTCCGCGTAGGCGGCGAGCATGCGGTCGTTCGGCAGGTCCTCCGGATAGAAGGAGCCCTTCCACTCCGCGTAGGCGAAGCCGCTCGTGCCGGCGAGGACCTCGAGCGCGGGCATCGGGCCGCCTCAGGCCGCTCCGCGGAGGGCCGCGGCGGGCCGCGCCGCTAGGTCGGCGAGGACCTCGGCGGCCGCCCGCTCGCCGGTCTCGCAGCCGCCCTCCATGAACCCCTGGGCCGCGAGCGAGCAGTGCTCGCCGGCGAACAGCAGGTTGCCGACGCGCTCGCCCTCCGCGCCGCAGATCGACGTCCACTGGCCGACCCGGTACGAGGCGTAGCTGCCGCGGGTCCAGCGGAACGACGGCCAGTGGAAGCGCACCGCCTCCATCCCCGAGTGCGCCGCGGCGGCGCCGGGGAAGACCCGCTCGAGGTCGGCGACGAGGCGGTCGGCCTGCTCGGCGGCGGTGCCCCGGCCGAGCTCCACCCCGTGCCGGCCACCGGTGAAGTTCGTCAGCACGCCGGCGCGGCCCTCCTGGCCGCGGCTCGTCTCCCAGACGAGCTGGAAGGGGAGGTCGGTGACGACGCTCCCGTTCGAGCCGTGCCGGGTGCGCCAGACCCGCTCGGAGTAACCGGTCATCAGCTTGGCGTTGGTGCCGTACCCGAGCTCGTCGATCGCCCGCCGCTTGGCCGCCGGCAGGTCGAGGTCGAGCTCGACGTCGCGCAGCAGGGTGAACGGGATCGCCAGGACGACGTGGCCGGCGGCCGTCTCGCGGCTCCTCCCGCCGGAGCGGAGCGAGCAGCGCAGCCGGCCGTCCGCGCCACGGCGCACGGCCTCGAGCAGGGTGGCCGTGCGCACCCGGCCGCCGAGCCGCCGCGCCAGCTCGCGCGGGATCGCGTCGTTCCCCTCGTGCACCCGGAACCGCTCGTCGCTCTCGCCGAAGATCCGGAACGGCTCGGGGTCGGGGTCGATCATCAGCAGGAGGTTGAGGGCCGACTGGTCCGCGGTCTCGAGCCCGTACTCCGTCGTGTACGCGACGTCGAGGAGGTCGCGGAACCAGCCCGAGACCCCGGCGCCGTCGAGCCATGCGGCGAGCGACGTGCGGTCGAGCGGCTCGGCGCCGGCCGGCGCGTCGTAGGTCACCGACCCGTCGCCCTCGATCGTCGCCAGCGCCGCCTCGATCCGCGGCACGAGGAACCGGAACGCCTCGACCACCTCGACGTCCGACCGCCGCCGGCCGCCGAAGAACCACAGGTCGGTCGACACCGCCGGGTCCTCCTGCGACAGGTCGTCGAGCCGGATCTCGAGCTCGTCGGCCAGCCGCCGGATCGCCGCGTGGCCGGTGTCGATCAGCTCGCCGCCGAGCTCGACCACCTGCCCGTCGGCGAACCGGTCGCGCAGGCTCCACATCCGCCCGCCCACCCGGTCCTGCGCCTCGACCACCTGTACCGGCACGCCGGCCTGGGCCAGCCGGTAGGCGGCGGTCAGCCCGGCGATCCCGGCGCCGACGACGAGGACCGGGTCGCCGCCGAGGCCGCCGGGCGAGCCGGCCCGGCGCGGGAAACGCGTGACGCAGCCGGGCAGCGCCAGCCCGGCCGCCGCCGTCGCTCCGGCGGCGAGGAACCGGCGCCGGCTCATCCCGGGCAGGGCCGCCGGCTCTTCGCCGCGCGCCTCCCGGTCCAGCTCCACCGCCTCCCGCGCCGGCATCCCGGCCCGCTCCGCGGCCCGCGCCAGCCGCAGCGCCCGATCCACCGCGGCGAACAGCGGCGTCCGCGCCATCCGTCGGCCCATCGTCGTCCTCCCCCGAGGTCCTGGCGAAATCGCGCGAGATCGTAGCACCCCGAGGGCCTGCCGGCACGCCCGCGAACCGCCTGTGTGACACACTGCGCCGCCGTACCCGCCGAGGCGGCGGTGGCACCCCCTTGGCACGGAGCCTCACCCCCGATGACCCGCGAAGTCTGGCCCGGCAACCCCTACCCGCTCGGCGCGACGTTCGACGGTGCGGGGACGAACTTCTCGCTGTTCTCCGAGGCGGCGGAGCGGGTGGAGCTGTGCCTGTTCGACGAGGAGGGGCGGGAGAGGCGGGTCGAGCTGCCGGAGACGACCGCGTTCTGCTGGCACGGCTACCTGCCCGAGGTCAAGCCGGGGCAGCGGTACGGGTTCCGGGTGCACGGGCCGTGGGCGCCGAAGCGCGGGCTGCGCTGCAACCCGGCGAAGCTGCTGCTCGACCCGTACGCGAAGGCGGTGGAGGGGCGGGTGGACTGGGGGCCGGCCGCCTTCGCGCACCGGATGGACGATCCGGAGACCGTCGCGCGGGACGACGCCGACTCGGCGCCGATCGTGCCGAAGTCGGTGGTCGTCGCCCCCTACTTCGACTGGGGGGAGGACCGGGCGCCGCGCACGCCGCTCCACCGCTCGGTGATCTACGAGGTCCACGTCAAGGGGTTCACCATGCGGCATCCGGAGGTGCCGGAGGGGCTGCGCGGCACCTACGGGGGGATGGCGCACCCGGCGGCGATCGACTATCTCCGGGAGCTCGGCGTGACCGCGGTCGAGCTCCTGCCGGTCCACCAGTTCGTGCACCAGAAGTTCCTCGTCGACAAGGGGCTGGTGAACTACTGGGGCTACGACTCGATCGCCTACCTGGCGCCGCACAACGGGTACTCGGCCGCCGGGCAGCGCGGCGAGCAGGTGGCCGAGTTCAAGGGGATGGTCAAGGCACTGCACGCGGCGGGGATCGAGGTGATCCTCGACGTCGTCTACAACCACACGGCGGAGGGGAACCACCACGGCGCCGCGCTGGCCTTCCGAGGGATCGACAACCCGGCCTACTACCGGCTCGAGCCCGAGGATCCCCGCTTCTACCAGGACTACACGGGCACCGGCAACTCGCTGAACATGCGGCACCCGCACGTGCTGCAGCTGATCATGGACTCGCTGCGCTACTGGGTGCTCGAGATGCACGTCGACGGCTTCCGCTTCGACCTCGCGGCGACCCTGGCCCGCGAGCTCCACGAGGTCGACCGGCTGGCGACCTTCTTCGACCTGATCCAGCAGGACCCGGTGGTCAGCCAGGTCAAGCTGATCGCCGAGCCGTGGGACGTCGGCGAGGGCGGCTACCAGGTGGGCAACTTCCCGACCCTGTGGTCGGAGTGGAACGGGAAGTACCGCGACACGGTGCGCGAGTTCTGGCACGGCGCCGAGCAGACGCTCGCCGAGATGGCCTTCCGGCTGACCGGGTCCTCGGACCTCTACGCCCACAACGGCCGCCGGCCGGTCGCCTCGATCAACTTCGTCACCTGCCACGACGGCTTCACCCTCGCCGACCTCGTCTCCTACGACGAGAAGCACAACGAGGCGAACGGCGAGGACAACGAGGACGGCGAGCGCCACAACCGCTCGTGGAACCACGGCGTCGAGGGGGCGACGGACGACCCGGAGGTGCTCGCCCGCCGCCTCCTCACCCGGCGCAACTTCCTCGCCACGCTGCTCCTGTCGCAGGGGGTGCCGATGCTGCTCGGCGGCGACGAGATCGGCCGCAGCCAGGGCGGCAACAACAACGCCTACTGCCAGGACAACGAGATCTCCTGGTTCGATTGGGCGGACGCCGACCTCGAGATGCTCGACTTCACCCGCCGGCTGATCGCCCTGCGCGCCGACCACCCGGTCTTCCGCCGCCGGCGCTTCTTCCAGGGGCGCTCGATCCGCGGCGAGGGGCAGGACCTCGGCTGGTTCACCCCCGAGGGCCGCGAGATGGGGGAGGAGGACTGGGCCGCGGGCTTCGCGAAGTCGCTCGGCGTCTACTTCAACGGCGACGGGATCGCCTCGACCGACGAGCGCGGCCGGCCGATCCGCGACGCGAGCTTCTACCTGCTGCTCAACGCCCACCACGAGGCGATACCGTTCGCCGTGCCCGCGCGTGAAGGCGTCCCGCGGCGCTGGCGGCGGGTGCTCGCCACCGCGGCCGAGCCGCCGTTCACCCCGGACGGCGGTGCGGAGGACGGCGAGGTGGCGGCGGGGGGGCGGATCGAGGTGCGGGAGCGGTCGCTGGTGCTGCTCGAGGCGGTGGCGGACTAGAGGGCGCGCCGGGGCGGCGCAGGGCTGCCGGCGAGCGGAGAAGGCCGGTACGACGGCCGGCTGCAGGCCGCTGGCTCGAGCGCCGGCTGGTAACCTGATCGTCCCGGACGCCCTCGCCGACCCGCGGCCCTCCCGCCGGGCGGGGCGTCCCGCCTGCCGCTCGACCGTAGAACCCCGGAGGCATCCATGTCGATCCGAGACGCCATGACCGTTCACCGCCGCCCCCATTCCACCCTCGGCGGTCCACCGGGGCCGTGGGCTCCGCGGACCTCTCTCCGAGCCCTGCTCGCCGCCGCCCTGCTCGCCGTCCTGCTGGCGGCCGCCGCGCCCGCCGCGACCGCCCAGGAGCCGCCCCCCGGCGCCGAGCCATCGGCCCCCGCCGCGGCCGCCGAGCCCCCCGCCGAGCAGGGACCCGAGGTCGAGGAGCCGCCTTACGAGTACCTCGACGCGCTGACCCGCGACACGCCGCGCGGCGCCATGCGCGGCTTCCTGGAGAGCGCCCGCGGCGGCGAGTGGGAGGAGGCGGTCCGCTACCTCGACCTGTCCCGCCTGCCCGAGGGCGAACGGGACGAGGCCGGTCCGGAGCTGGCGCGCCAGCTCAAGCGGGTGCTCGACCGCCAGGTGTGGGTCGAGCTCGACAGCCTCGCCGACGTCCCCGCCGGCGAGGCCGGCGACGGCCTGCCGCCCGGCCGCGACCGGATCGCCCGGCTGACCACCGCCGGGGGCGAGCCGGTCGACGTCCTCCTCCGGCGGATGGAGGAGGAGGGCGATCCGGTGTGGAAGGTCGCCGGCTCGACCCTCGCCCGGATCCCCGACCTCTACGCGGAGACGGGCTACGGCATGCTCGAGACCTGGCTGCCGGCGGTCTTCTTCGACTGGACGCTGTTCGAGGTCCAGCTCTGGCAGTGGATCGGGCTCGCGGCGGTGCTCCTGCTCGCCTGGCTCCTGTCCTGGCTCCTCGCCCGGGTGGTCGTGCGGATCGCCCGCCCCCTCGCCCGGCGCAGCGCGACGACGATGGACGACCGCCTGCTCGACGGCGGCGCGCCGCCGCTGCGGTTCCTGATCTTCCTCGGGCTCCTCTCGCTCGGGGTGCTCGCCCTGCGGCTGGCGATCGCGGCCGAGGCCTTCCTGCTCGACCTCGTCCAGGCCCTCGTCGTCCTCGCCGTCATCTGGCTGACCTTCCGGCTGGTCGACATCTTCAGCCAGTGGTCCCACGAGCGGCTCGCCGCCCGCGGGCGGATCGCGGCGACCTCGATGCTGCCGCTGGCGCGCAAGACGCTCAAGGTCTTCCTCGCCGCCCTCGGCCTGCTCGCCGTCCTCCAGAACCTCGGGGTCCAGGTCACCGCGCTGATCGCCGGCCTCGGCGTCGGCGGCCTGGCGCTGGCGCTCGCCGCCCAGAAGACGATCGAGAACCTCTTCGGCGGCATGACCCTGGTCACCGACCAGCCGGTCCGGGTGGGCGACTTCTGCCGCTTCGGCGACAGGGTGGGCACCGTCGAGCAGGTCGGGCTGCGCTCGACCCGCGTGCGCACCCTCGACCGCACCGTGGTCACCGTCCCCAACGCCGAGTTCAGCCAGATGCAGCTCGAGAACTTCGCCCTGCGCGACAAGATCCGGCTGATCGTCCAGCTCGGCCTGCGCTACGAGACGACCCCCGACCAGCTCCGCTGGGTGCTGATCGAGCTGCGCCGGGTGCTCCACGCCCACCCGAAGGTGTTGCCCGACCCGCTGCGCGTGCGCTTCGTCGGCTTCGGCGCCTACTCGCTCGATCTCGAGGCCTTCGCCTACGTCGACACCCAGGACTTCAACGAGTTCCTCGCCGTGCGCGAGGACGTCTTCCTGCGCTTCATGGACGTCGTCGCCGACAGCGGGACGAGCTTCGCCTTCCCGTCGCAGACGACCTACCTCGAGCGCGGCGAGAAGCTGCCCGAGGACAAGCTCGCCGCCGCCGAGGCGCAGGTGCGCGCCTGGCGCGAGGCGAACGACCTCGCCCTGCCCGACTTCGCCGCCGAGCGGCTGGCCGAGTTCGACGACAGCCTCGACTGGCCGCCGGCCGGCTCGGCGGTGCGGCCCGCCGAGGAGGGAGCGGCGGGTTAGGCGGGCAGCTCTGGCGCGGCGACCGCGGGGACGGCGCGCTCCGCACCGGCCGTCCGCGTCGCGGCCGCGCTGCGGCCGTGGCAGGGCGCTTGCTGGACATCCGCCGGGGGCGAGGAACGGACCCGGACCCGAGGAGGGACCATGAGCAGACGCGGAGGAGGGCGCGGGCGGCTGATCGTCGCCGCGATCGCGGCGCTCGTCGCGCTCGCGGGCTACTGGCTCGGTACCCGCGAGGTGGAGAACCCGGTCACCGGCGAGACCCAGCGGGTGTCGCTGAGCCCGGAGCAGGAGATCCAGCTCGGCCTGGCGGCGGCGCCGGAGATGGTGCGCCAGCACGGCGGCCTGCTGGCGGCCGAGGAGGACCAGGCGCGGGTCGACCGGGTCGGCCGGCGGCTGGTCGACTCGAGCGCCGCCGGCGACAGCGGCTACGCGTTCGACTTCCACCTGCTGGCCGACGAGGAGACGGTCAACGCCTTCGCCCTGCCCGGCGGCCAGGTCTTCCTCACCGCGGCGCTCGCCCGCCGGCTGCGCAGCGAGGCCGAGGTCGCCGGCGTCCTGGCGCACGAGATCGGCCACGTCGTCGCCCGCCACGGCGCCGAGCGGATCGCCAAGTCGCAGCTCATCCAGGGGCTGACCGGGGCGGCGGTGATCGCCGCCTACGACCCGGAGAGCGCCACCGGCGACGAGCGGGCACGGATGGCCGCCCTGGTCGGCCAGATGGTCCAGATGCGCTACAGCCGCGAGGACGAGCTCGAGTCCGACCGGCTCGGCGTGCGCTTCCTCGCCGAGGCCGGCTACGACCCGCGGGCGCTCGCCGGCGTCATGCAGGTGCTCGCCGAGTCGGGGGGCGGCGCGCCGCCGGAGTTCTTCAGCACGCACCCCAACCCCGACCGCCGGATGGCGCGGATCGACGAGGCGATCGCCGAGCGCTTCCCGGAGGGCGTTCCGGAGGGCCTGGAGCGCTGACCGGCGGCGAGGGAGGGCGGACCGTCTTCGTCGTCAACCCGCTCGCCGGGAGCGGCCGGGCGGCCGAGGTGTGGGATCGGCTGCGGTCCGACGCCGGGGAGCGCGCGGCCGGCGCCGCGGTCGTCCGCGCCGAGGCGCCGGGGGCCGCGGCCCGCGAGCTCGACGAGCTGCTCGCCGGCGGTGGAGTCGAGCGTGTGGTCGCGGTCGGCGGGGACGGCACGGTCCACTTCGCGGTGAACCGCCTGCACGCGGGCGGCCACCTCGGCGACGTCGCCCTGGGGGTGGTGCCGGCGGGCACCGGCTCCGACCTCGCCCGCACCCTGGGTCTGCCCCTGCGGCCCGCGGAGGCGCTGGCGACGGCGCTCGGCCCGGGGGAGCGTCGAATCGATCTCCTCGAGGTGACCACCGCCGCCGCCTCGCGGGTCGCCCTCAACGTCGCCTCGGTCGGCATCTCCGGGCTGGTCGCCGGCCGGGTCAACCTGCGCCGGCACCGGCGCCCGACGGCCTACCTCGGCGCCACCCTCCGCGCCCTCGTCCTCTATCGGCCGTTCTGGGGTCGCGTCGTCTGCGACGGCGAGACCTGGCACGAGGGCGGGATCTTCCTCCTCGCAGTCGCCAACGGCCCGACCTTCGGTCGCGGCATGCGGGTGGCGCCCGAGGCCGCGGTCGACGACGGGCTGGCCGACGTCGTCGTGATCCGCCCGATCCCCGCCTGGCGAGTGCCGCTCGAGCTGCCGCGCCTCTACACCGGCACCGTGCTCGCGAGCCCCTTTGCCGCCTGGCGCCGCGCCCGCACCGTCCGGCTGGAGACCGACGACCCGCTCCCCCCGCTCGAGCTCGACGGCGAGACCGTTCCCGGCGCACCGGCCGAGGTCGCGGTCCTCCCCGGTGCCCTGCGGGTGGCGGGCAGGGCCTAGAATGCGGCCTAGAATGCCCCCCGGAGGTACCGCCATGGGCCATCTCTTCGTCGCCGCCGGAGCCGTCTACGCCGCCCTCGCCGTCGCCGCCGGGGCGTTCGGGGCGCACACCCTGGCCGGGCGGCTCGACCCGCGGTCGCTCGAGCTGTGGGAGTCGGCGGCGCGCTACCTGATGTACGGTGGGCTCGGGCTCGTCGCCTGCGGGGTGCTCGAGCGGCTGTGGGCCGAGCGGCTGCTGATCGCCGCGGGGTGGTGCCTGGCGCTGGGCGCTCCGGTCTTCAGCCTCTCGGTCTTCGCCCTCGCCCTCGGCGGCCCGCAAATCCTCGGTGCGGTGACCCCGGTCGGCGGGCTGCTGCTGATCGCCGGCTTCGCCGTCATCGCCTGGGCCGCGATCGACCGCCACCTCGAGGCGGGGGAGGAGGCCGAGGAGGTACCGCGCGTCGAGGAGCCCGCCGAGCCCTGACCCTTCCGCGCACGGCCGCGTCCACCGTCCGAACACTCTACGAATCGACTTCCAGGAGCACCTTTCCAGCATGCCGAACGCCATCCCCCCGACCCCGTTCCCGGTCAACGAGCCGCTGCTCGACTACGCGCCCGGCTCGGCGGAGAGGCGGTCGCTCGAGAAGCGGCTCGACGAGATGCTCGACGAGCGGATCGAGATCCCGCTGGTCATCGGTGGGCGCGAGGTACGGACCGGCGACACCGCCGAGGCGGTCTGCCCGCACGACCACGGCCACGTGCTCGCCACCTTCCACCAGGCCGGCGAGCGCGAGGTGGCGATGGCGGCGGAGGCGGCGGCCGAGGCGTGGGAGGAGTGGTCGGAGACGCCGTGGGAGGCTCGCGCCGCGGTGCTGCTCAAGGCGGCCGACCTGCTCGCCGGCCCGTGGCGCGACACGGTCAACGCCGCGACGATGCTCAACCAGTCGAAGACGGTCTACCAGGCGGAGATCGACTCGGCGGCCGAGCTGATCGACTTCTGGCGATTCAACCCGTACTTCATGCGCCAGCTCTACGCCGAGCAGCCGATCTCCTCGCCCGGCACCTGGAACCGGGTCGAGTACCGGCCGCTCGAGGGGTTCGTCTTCGCGGTGACGCCCTTCAACTTCACGTCGATCGGCGGCAACCTGCCGACCTCGCCGGCGCTGATGGGCAACACGGTGCTCTGGAAGCCGGCCTCGACCGCGGTCCTCGCCGCCTGGCACATCGTCGAGCTGCTCGAGGAGGCGGGCCTGCCGCCGGGGGTGGTCAACTTCCTCCCCGGCCGCGGGCGGCAGGTCGGCGACCCGGCGCTCGCCCGGCCGGACCTCGCCGGCATCCACTTCACCGGCTCGACCGCCGTCTTCCAGGGGATGTGGAAGACCGTCGGCGAGAGGATCGCCTCGTACCGCGCCTACCCGCGGATCGTCGGCGAGACCGGCGGCAAGGACTTCATCTTCGCCCACCCGTCCGCCGACCCGGCGGCGCTGGTCACCGCGCTCGTCCGCGGCGCCTTCGAGTACCAGGGGCAGAAGTGCTCTGCCGCCTCGCGCGCCTACCTGCCGCGCTCGCTCTGGGACGGCGGGCTGCGCGACGCGCTGGTCGCCGCGGTCGAGAGCCTGTCGATGGGCTCGCCGCTCGACTTCCGCAACTTCATGTGCGCGGTGATCGACGCCGGGGCCTTCGAGACGATCACCGGCTACGTCGAGCGGGCGAAGGAGTCGCCGGACGCCGAGGTGCTCGTCGGCGGCGGCTCCGACGACTCCGAGGGCTGGTTCGTCGAGCCGACCGTGATCGTCGCCGCCGACCCGCGGTACGAGTCGATGCGCGAGGAGATCTTCGGCCCGGTGCTCACCGTGTGGGTCTACGACGACGCCGAGCTCGACCGCGCGGTCGAGCTGTGCGACACGACGAGCCCGTACGCGCTGACCGGCGCCGTCTTCGCACAGGACCGCGCGGCGATCGAGCGGCTGGCGCGCGCCCTGCGCCACGCGGCGGGCAACTTCTACGTCAACGACAAGCCGACCGGCGCGGTGGTCGGCCAGCAGCCCTTCGGCGGCGGCCGCGCCTCGGGCACCAACGACAAGGCCGGCTCGCTGGCCAACCTGATGCGCTGGGTGTCGGTGCGGGCGATCAAGGAGACGTTCGTCCCGGAGACCGACCACGGGTACCCGCACATGGGGGAGAAGTGAGCCGCCCCGCCGCCGCCGCTGACCTCTTGCCGCTGGCCTCTTGTTGACCAGGATCTCTAATCTGTAGTACCGTTCTAGCACTGGTTCGTAGTTGGAGGATTCATGCTGGAGCGGTCCGAGTTGATGCTCGTCTTCAGCGTCGGCGATGCCGCGCGTGAGTTGCGTGGTCGGTTTCGTGTGGCCCAGCAGGTCTCACCGCGCGTCGTCCTCGTCGAAGCGGTCGACGATCTCTCCAAGCAGGAGCTGCAGACCATGATCGGGGTCGACGCAGTGCTCGGAGCTGGCGAGAGCCTGCCGTCACGGGTACGCCAGACCCTCACTCCGACCGAGGAGGTCTTCGTCGACGCTTTCGAACAGAGGGGGCGAGGGAAAGAGCGTCCCGGTGAAGGTCTCTCCTGGGATGCGGAAGGTTTTCTTCCGCCCGATAAACCAAAAAAGGACTGACCCACCTCGAAAGGAGAGGTAAATGGCCGGCGATCTCAAGATCGACGAACGAGCCGTCGTGATCTCCACTCCGTCTACCGAGAGGTCGCTTGCCCTCGCGGAAAGTGTGAGCGAGCAGGGGGCGCGAGTACTTCATCGCTATGGTCCGCGGGTGATGATCGCAGAGGTCTCCGGAGGCGTAGAGGAGGACGTCCGCTCCGCCCTGGGCGAAGCCGAAATGACCGCGTCACCCGAGGAGCTCTCGGAAACCGAAGACCTCGATCCGATCGGAAAGCTGGGGCTCGCGGCTTTCCAGCTACGACAGTCCGGGGAGTATCTCGAAGCGAAACAAAGGCGGCCCTACGAGAACGTGACGTGGGATACCGAAGGGGAGCTGCTTCCCCCCGATCCCCCGCCGGAGCTTCGCAGGCTGTTGCAGCCCCCAGGGATCTCTCGGGCCATGGCCGCGAAGGCGGTACAGGGGAGCACCAGCGAGCGTATGACCGGCAGCATCGCAGTGGGGATCATCATCGTTTCCGGGCCGACCGCCGCCCTGCAGTTCAGCCAGCAGGACACCCTGAAGGTGATCGCGGAGGTGCAGAACGGCCTGGGATGGCTCGCGTCCCAGAACCACCCCGCGAACGTCACCTGGAACTACGACATTCACTCTGTCACGGTGAACGTGCAACCGGGCGGCGGCGGAGACAAGGAAGCGCTTTGGCGGGATCCCGCGATGGTACAGCTCGGATATCCGGGCAATTGGCAGGGTGTGACCGACTACGTCGAGCACATCAGGACGCAGTACCGCACGCAGTGGACCTACGTCGGTTACTTCACGAAGTACCCGCTCGACTGGTTCGCGTATGCCAGCATCGGGGGGCCGCGGCTCGTGATGCAGTATGCGAACGACGGCTGGGGGCCCGACAACATCGATCGTGTCTTCGCCCACGAGACGGGGCACGTGTTCCAGGCGCCCGACGAGTATGCGGCAAGCCAGTGCAACTGTGGGGGCTCCTGGGGCGTCTACGACGAGCCGAACGGCAACTGTGAGACCTGTGCGGCCGGCGGCGGCGTGGACTGCATCATGCGTTCGAACAGTTGGGCGATGTGCCACTGGACTCCGTACCATTTCGGATTTCCAGAGGTGTGGCCGGCGACCGCGCTGGGCGCCACCGTGGTCGACGGTGGCCGACCGTACGTCTTCGTCGAAGGCAGTGATGGGAACGTATGGGTCAACTGGTGGAGCGGATCGCGCTGGAACTGGGCATTCCAGGGCCTTCCGCTCGGCGCCGGAGTCGCTGCCGAGGCCGGCGCCATCACGGTCGACGCCGCGCGGCCCTACGTGTTCGTCAAGGGTAGTGATGGCAACCTCTGGGTGAACTGGTGGAGCGGCTCGGCGTGGAGCTGGTCGAATCAGGGTACTCCCAGCGGCGTGAAACTCGGTGAGCCGATGGGGGCGATCACGGTGGACGGCGGACGGCCGTACGTGTTCGTCAAGGGGAGTGACGGCAACCTCTGGGTGAACTGGTGGAGCGGCTCGGCGTGGAGCTGGTCGAATCAGGGTACGCCCTCGGGCTTGAGCATCTCCGAGGCGATGGGGGCGATCACGGTAGACGGCGGGCGGCCGTACGCGTTCGTGAAGGGGAGCGACGGCAACCTGTGGGTGAACTGGTGGAGCGGCTCGGCGTGGAGCTGGTCGAATCAGGGGACTCCGAGCGGCGTGGGACTCGGCGAGTCGATGGGAGCGATCACGGTGGACGGCGGGCGGCCGTACGTGTTCGTCAAGGGGAGCGACGGCAACCTGTGGGTGAACTGGTGGAGCGGCTCGGCGTGGAGCTGGGCGAATCAGGGTACCCCCGGCGGCGTGGGACTTGGCGAGCCGATGGGGGCGATCACGGTGGACGGCGGGCGGCCGTACGTGTTCGTGAAGGGGAGCGACGGCAACCTGTGGGTGAACTGGTGGAGCGGCTCGGCGTGGAGCTGGTCGAATCAGGGTACGCCGAGCGGTGTCGGACTCGCTGAGTCGATGGGGGCGATCACGGTGGACGGTGGGCGGCCGTACGTGTTCGTCAAGGGGAGCGACGGCAATCTCTGGGTGAACTGGTGGAGCGGCTCGGCATGGAGCTGGGCGAAGCAGTTCACTCCGTCCCCCTGAGGTAAGGCTGGAGCCGCAAACAGCGTCAGCCGACCCGCAGGCGGCGGGCGAGGTCGTGGAGCCACGCGCGGAGGGCGAGGTCGAGCTGGGCGGTGGTGCGGCCGAGGTGCTCGGTGAGCGAGGCGGCGCCGCCGGAGTCGCCGTCGAGGAGGGTAGGGTCGGCGGCGGCCGCGGCGAGCCAGGCGCGGAAGGACCCGGCCAGGGCGCCGTCCTCGCCGTCGAGCAGGTAGCGGACCCAGAGCGCGGTCAGGGCGTAGAGCTCGCGCCGACGCGGGGACCGGTAGAGGCCGCTGCGCTCGAGGGCGAGGAGGTGGTCGAGCCGCTCGAGTCGGCCCCGGCGGGCGTCGGCGAGGAGCCCGGGGAGGGCGGCGAGCGGGCCTTCGAGCCGCGAGCGCACGCCGGGGGCGGCCGGCCGGACCCGTAGCCGGTCGGCGACGATCCGTCCCCGGCGGTCGATCCGGCCGAGCTCGAGGTCGCCGGCGAGGCCTTCGTCGAGCCACACCGGGATCCCGCGGCCCAGGGTCCGGCCGACGAGCAGGTGGGCCGCCTCGTGGAGCAGGGTGTGGGCGACGTCGGCGGGCGGCGAACCCTGGACGCTCAGGCCGGCGACGCCGGCCGTCGACTGGCCGGCGAAGTCGGCGAGCTCGGCCGCAGCGGCGTGCTGGCCGGCGCGCTCGGCCAGGACGCCGGAGAAGTGCCGGTAGTCGCCGTCGTGGGCGAACAGGACCACGTGGCCGAGGACCGGATGCGCGATCCGCTCCTCGGCTCGTCGAAAGTCCGCGGGGCCGGCGTCCAGGGGACCGGCGGCGACCCGCAGACCGTACCGGCGCGAGAAGGCGGACGGGACCCGGTCCGCGACGCGGGAGAGGTATTCGAGCAGCTCGGGGTCCGCGACGTCGGTCAGCAGGGCGAACGGGCCGAGCCGGCCGCCGCGGCCGTCGGCGCCGAGAGCGGCGCGGGCCGCGGCGAGCGCGTCGGCGATCGCCGGATCGTCTCCGAGGAGTGCGCGGTCGGGACCCGCCGCGGCCTCCGGCGGCTCGTCGTCCGGTCCGGCGGCCTCGGGGTCCGCCCGCAGCTCCGTCCTCGGGGCCCAACCGATGGCGTCGGACGCCCGCAACCGCACCCAGGGCCCGTGGCGTTCGAGGACCAGAGCGCCGGTGCCGGCCGGCAGCCGTGCGACCTCGGCCGCGAGCGGGTTGGGCAGCGCCCGCAGGGTCGTCGGGTCGCGGAGGACCACCGTCTCGCCGGCCGACGGCGGAGCGGTCGCCTCGGCGGCCCGCGCTTCGGCGCTGGCGGTCGCTGGCCAGGCGGTCAGCAGGACGGCCAGCAGCGTCGCCGGGCTCGTCGGGCCGGGATGAGGACGAGGCACGTCTCCGGAATCTAACAGCCCGTGGTGAAAGTCCTCGGACCTCACCACGGGCTGCTGACCCGGCGTCCGCGACCGTCCGGCCGTCGGGACGGCGGGGGGCGGGGCCTGTGAGACGATACGCGGGCACCGCCTGTCGCTCCGCCCCCGATGACCCTCGACCGTCCCCGCCCGCGCACCCACGGCCGGCTCGACCTCCGCCTGGGCGGCCGTCCGGTCGAGCTCGCGCCCGGACGCAGCCGGGTGGAGATGACGGCCACGCCCGAGATGACGGCCGACGAGCACGGCCTGGTCCACGGCGGCTTCGTCTTCGGCCTCGCCGACCACGCGGCGATGCTGGCGGTCGACGAGCCGACGGTGGTCCTCGCCGGCGCCGAGGTGCGGTTCACCGCCCCGGTGCGGGTGGGAGAGCGGCTGGCCGCGGCCGCGGAGGTGGCCGCGACCGACGGGCGGCGCCGGCGGGTCGAGGTCGTCGTGCGGCGCGGCGGTGTGGACGGCGAGACCGTGTTCACCGGCACCTTCCACTGCCACGTCCCCGCGCGCCATGTCCTGGCCCGGCCTGCGGCCGCCGCGACACGGGCGGAGACGGCCGGATCGTGATCGACGGCGGCCAGCTCGTCGCCCGCGCCCTCGAGCGGCACGGGGTCCGGGCGCTGTTCACCCTGTGCGGGGGGCACGTCTCGCCGATCCTGGTCGGCGCCAAGGCCCGCGGCATGCGGGTGGTCGACGTGCGGGACGAGGCGAGCGCCGTGTTCGCCGCCGACGCGACGGCGCGGCTGACCGGCGGGGTCGGGGTCGCCGTGGTCACCGCGGGTCCGGGGGTGACCAACGCGGTCACCGCGGTGAAGAACGCCCAGCTCGCGCAGTCGCCGGTCGTCCTGTTCGGCGGCGCGACGGCCACCGTGCTCAAGGGTCGCGGCGCGCTCCAGGACATCGACCAGGTGTCGCTCCTCGACTCGGCGGTCAAGCGCATCCTGGTCGCCGAGAAGGTCCGCGAGCTGCCGGAGCTGGTCGACGAGGCGGTCGCCGCGGCGCTCTCGGGGGTTCCCGGTCCGGTCTTCGTCGAGGTGCCGGTCGACCTGCTCTACGGCGAGGAGCTGGTCCGCTCGTGGTACGGCGGCAAGGGGGGCGGCGGGCTCGGCGGCTGGCTCCTCTCGCGCTACCTCGGCTGGCACGTCGACCGCCTGTTCCGCGGCGCCGGCGAGGTCGACGCGGCGACCCCCGGCGAGATCGCCGGGCCGCGGCGGCCGGAGCCGCCGGCCCCCGACCGCCGCGAGGTCGCGCGGGCGGCGAAGCGCCTGGGGCGGGCGCGGCGCCCGGTGCTCCTCGTCGGCGCCCAGGCGATGATCTCGGCCGGCCGCGCCGAGGGACCCGCCCCGGCTGCCCGGCTCGCCGCGGCGGTCGAGGCGCTCGGCGTCCCGACCTACCTCGCCTCCTCGGCGCGCGGCCTGCTTGGGACGGGCTCGCCGCTCCAAGTCCGCCACCACCGCCGCAAGGCGCTACGCGAGGCCGACCTGGTGCTCCTCGCCGGGGTGCCGGCCGACTTCCGGCTCGACTACGGGCGGCAGATCGGCCGCCGGGCGACGGTCGTCGCCGCCAACCTGTCCGACGACGAGATGAAGAAGAACCGCCGCGCCGACCTCCCGGTCCACGCCGACCCCGCCCGGCTCCTCGTCGAGCTGGCCGGCGCCGTCGCGGCCCGCGGCGGGCCGCCCGAGCGCTGGGACCGCTGGCGCGCGACGCTCGCCGATCGCGACCGCGACCGGGACGAGGAGATCGCCGGCAAGGCCGCCGCGCCGGCCGCTGCATCGAACGGCGGCGGGGTCGACCCGCTGGCGCTCTGCCGGGCGATCGACCGCGCGATGGCCGACGACGCGGTGATCGTCGCCGACGGCGGCGACTTCGTGGCGACGGCCTCCTACGTGGTGCGCCCGCGCGGCCCGCTCGGCTGGCTCGACCCGGGCGTCTTCGGCACCCTGGGGGTCGGCGGCGGCTTCGCGCTGGCGGCGAAGCTGTGCCGGCCGGCCGCCGAGGTGTGGCTGCTGTGGGGCGACGGCTCGGCCGGCTTCAGCCTGGCCGAGATCGATACCTGCGTCCGCCACGGGCTGCCGATCGTCGCGGTCGTCGGCAACGACGCCGGCTGGACCCAGATCGCCCGCGAGCAGGTCGAGGTGCTCGGCGACGCGGTCGGCACCGAGCTCGCCCGCACCGACTACCACGCGGTGGCCGAGGGGTACGGCGGGGCGGGGATCCTCGTCGAGCGGGAGGACGAGGTGGCCGCAGCCCTGGCGCGCGCCAAGGAGCTCGCCGCCGCCGGCCGGCCGGTGGTGGTCAACGTCCATCTCGGCGCGAGCGACTTCCGCAAGGGCTCGATCTCGATGTAGCCGGGCGCCGCCGGCCCTCCCGTTCTCTCTCCGATGCCTTCTCCTCCCCGCGGCCGCCGGCTCGTCGCCGCCCTCGTCCTCGTCGCCGCGGCGATCCTCTTCGTCGAGGGGTCGTCGCTCCTCCTCTGGCGCTGGGCCACCGGTGGATGGTTCTCGCCGCGCGCCGCGGCCGAGCGCCGGGCGGCGGCGGGAGCCCGGGGACCCGAGGGACGGCCGGTGACCCCCGCCGCCGACCCGCTCGCCTTCATGCGGCACGAGGTGGTCCAGCCCTTCCTCGGCTACGTCGTCAACCCGGTGACCGCCGGGGGCGACGCGCAGTGGCCGCACCTGCGGGTGACGCCCCGGGGGTTCTTCGCCACCCCCGAGGACCTGCTCCCTCTCCCGGAAGGATCGCGGCCGCTGCGGGTCGGGATCTTCGGCGGCTCGGTCGCCTTCGTCTTCTCCTTCGCCGGCCGGCCGCCGCTGGTCGAGGCGGTCCGCGCGGCGGGCCGCGAGCCGGTCTTCGTCAGCCGCGCCCTCGGCGGCTACAAGCAGCCGCAGCAGCTGATGGCGCTCGCCTACGACCTGAGCCTCGGCGAGCGGTTCGACGTGGTGATCAACCTCGACGGCTTCAACGACCTCGTCCTGCCGCTGGCCGACAACGCGCTGCAGCGGGTCTACCCCTTCTACCCGCGGAACTGGCAGCTCCGGATCACCGACCCGCCGGACCCCGGCATCCGCGAGCGGATCGGCGAGCGCGCCCTCCGCGTCCGCCGGCGCGCCGAGCGGGCCGAGCTCTTCTCGCGGCCACCGCTGGCCTGGTCGCCGACCGCGAGCCTCCTCTGGCTGGCGCTCGACCGCGCCGCCGCCGGGAGGATCGCGAAGCTCGACGCCGAGCTCGCCGAGGCGACCGTCGGCGGGCGCCGCCGCTACGCGACCCACGGACCCGGCTACCGGTGGCGGCCGCGCCAGGGCGTGCTCCGCGACGCGGCGCAGGTGTGGGCACGCGCCTCGCGCGCCATGCACGAGCTCGCCGCCGGCCACGGCATCCGCTACTACCACTTCCTGCAGCCGAACCAGTACGTCCCGGGCTCGAAGCCGCTGAGTGCCGAGGAGCGGCGGACGGCCTACGACGAGGAGCACCCCTACGGGAACTTCGTCCGCCGCGGCTGGGACCACCTGCGGCGGGAGGGGGAGGCGCTGCGCCGGGAAGGGGTCGCCTTCCACGACCTGACGGAGGTCTTCGCGGACGTCGAGGAGACGGTCTACAGCGACGACTGCTGCCACCTCAACGAGCGGGGCAACCTGATCGTCGGCCGCGCGATCGCCGAGGTGATCGCCCGCGACCTGCCGGCGGCCTCGGCACCGGCGACCTCTCCCTGAGCCCGCGGGCCCTCAGCCCGGCGTTCCGGCCCGCGGCTCGAACCGCCGGCTGCGCCGCACCCGGGTGCGGTGGGCGAGCCACGAGCCGAAGGTGACCAGGGTCGCCACCGCGTAGCGCGAGGCGCGGCGGAAGCCGATCGAGCTCGCCTCCTCGAAGTAGCGCACCGGCATCGGCACGTCGCCGAGCCGGAACCCGAAGTGGACCGCCTGGACGAGAAGCTGCGAGTCGAACACGAAGTCGTCGCTGTTGCGCTCGAACGGGCAGGTCGCGAGCACCTCGCGGCGGTAGGCGCGGAAGCCGCTGTGCCACTCGCCGAGGTTCTGGCCGGAGAGGACGTTTTCGATCAGGGTGAGCGCCCGGTTGGCCAGGTACTTCACGCGCGGCATGCCGCCGGCGAGCGCCTCGCGCCGGGTGCGGATGCGGTTGCCGAGGACGACGTCGCACACCCCCGTGCGCAGCACCTGGACGGCGGCCGGGACCAGCCGCGCGTCGTACTGGCCGTCGGCGTGGAGCATCACCACGTAGTCGGCCCCGCGCGCGAGCGCCTCGCGGTAGCAGGTCTTCTGGTTCGCCCCGTAGCCGCGGTTCTCCGGGTGGACGATCACCGTCAGCGGCAGCTGCGCGGCGAGCCCGCGGGCGACCTCGGCGGTGGCGTCGCCGCTCGCGTCGTCGACGACGACGATCTCGTCGCAGCTCCCCTCGGGGATCGAGCCGACGAGCTCGGCGAGGGTGCGCTCGGCGTTGTAGGCGGGGACGACGACGACCACCCGGGGCACCGCCGGATCATAGCCGCGCCGCCCCCGCCGCCACCTCTCCCTCCGGCGAAGAGGTTCAGACGATGAGCGCGTTAGCTGCTGCGGGCTCACTGGCGGGTGTCTACGGATCGGCTCCGGTCGGTACCTGACAGATTGAGGGTCGTCCTCGCCCGGCCCGGCGTCCCGCGCCGGCCGGTCCTGTCGTCCGGGAGAGATCAGATAGGGGTTTCTGATGTACGACCGCCGCCCGCCGATGCCGCACGGCTCGCGTCTGCGCCCCCTGCAGCCGCTCCGCGATCGGCACGGCTTCTGCCCGCTGGTCTACGACGTCGAGAGGGCGCTGCTCCTCGGGGTCCCGGAGGACCTCGGGTGGCACGCGGCGAAAACGCTGGAGACCGGCGACCTCGACGACGCGCTGCTCGGCTGGCTCGCCGGCGAGGACCTGCTGACCTGGAAGGGTCGGCCCGGCGCCGAGCGGCCGGCCGTCCTCCCCTCCGCGGCGACCCCCCGCGGCGCGGGTCGCGGAGAGCAGGTCCGCTGCCACCCGTCCGCCCCGTCGGTCGCCGCCGTGGGCCGCGCCCTCGAGGCGCTGATCCGCCGCACCGTGGAGGGCTCGCGGATCGTGCTCCACCTGGTCGCCGAGGGCGAGCTCGAACGACCCGACGCGGTCCGCCGCGCGGTCGCGGCGGCCCGGCGGGCGGCCCTGGCGGCGGGCCGCGCCGTCGGCTTCGAGCTGACGACCGACGGCCGCGGCGTCTCCGCCCCGTTCGCCCGCTTCCTCGCCGAGCACGAGGTCGCCGTGCGCCTGACCGCCGACTCGCCCGCCCTCGACGCGCTCCTCCGTCACCTGCCGGACCGCCTGACCTACAGCCCGGTGCTCGACAACGGCGACCGGCTCCTCGACTGCTGGCGGCGGTCCCGCGCCCTCGGCCTGCGGCGCCTCGCGCCGGTCAAGCTCTCCGAGCGCCCCCTCGAGGGGCTCGCCGTCTTCGAGGCCGAGCTGCGGCAGTACCGCCAGGACCTGTTCGAGGTCTCCGACGACCTGTGGACCGACCTCTCGGCGGGCGGGCTCCCGCAGACGGTCCACGAGCCCCTCGCCCGGGTGGTCCACCGCCACGTCGCCGGGCGTCCCCAGGCGCCGCCGTCCGCCGCCCGTCCCGCCGAGGGCGCTCCGCACGCCCCGGACCACCTCGGCACCGGCGGGCTGGCCGACTGCGCGGCCTGCTGGGGGGCCGACCTGTGCGCCCGCAACGTCCTCGCCGGGCCGGGGCCGCACGACGTCCGGCCACGCGCCGACCGCTGCGAGCTGTGGCGCGCCGAGATCGAGGTCGGCCTGCTCCTCTGCCACGCCCTCGAGAAGGTCGACCCGGGCCTCCCCGCGGTCCTCGCCGACCCCGAGGAGGAGGCGGTCGACGACGAGTTCTCCCTGGCGATCGCGGCCGACCTCCGCACCTGCTGAGCACGGGCGTCACGTACGCCCGGTTACCGCCTCTTGCGGTACACTGGCGGCATGGCGGTCCACGGCGGGCACGGAGACCTCGGGCGGCGGCCGGTCCGCGGCCGTGGGGCGGTCGCCAACCCCGCAGGCCGCTTCGAGCGCCTCTCGGTCGAGCGCGTCGACGACGACGAGGCCGGCGCCCCGCCCGACCGCGTCGCCACCGAGGTCCTGTGCGACACGTCGCGGTCGATCATCACCCACAACGACAGCCCCGACATCCCCTTCGATTCTTCATTGAACCCCTACCGGGGATGTGAGCATGGGTGCGTCTACTGTTATGCCAGACCTACTCACGAATTCCTCGGCTTCTCCGCCGGCCTGGACTTCGAGAGTCGGATTCTGGTCAAGCAGGACGCGGCGGAGCTGCTCGGGCGGGAGCTGGCGAAGCGGTCGTGGCGGCCGAGGACGCTGGCGCTCTCCGGGGTGACCGACCCGTACCAGCCGGTCGAGCGGCGGCTCGGGGTGACGCGCGGCTGCCTCGAGGTGCTCGCCGACCGCCGCCACCCGGTGGCGGTGACCACCAAGAGCGCGCTGGTACTGCGGGACGCGGATCTGCTCGCCGAGCTCGCCCGCTGGGGCGCCGTGCGGGTGGCGCTCTCGGTGACCACCCTCGACGTCGATCTGGCGCGGCGGATGGAGCCGCGGGCCTCGGCGCCGAAGGAGCGGCTGCGGGCGATCG
>Ga0299913_10000569_pt1 | contig 24057 bp, 18 predicted proteins | sample RVTome_9_FD_201360 | JGI IMG/M metagenome (GOLD analysis project Ga0299913, IMG submission 201360) | Soil microbial communities from uranium-contaminated site in the Upper Colorado River Basin, Wyoming, United States - RVT155D38 (version 2) ... | reverse complement strand
TTATGCGCGGCGTCCGCGAGGTCCAGGTCGACGGCGAGGACCTGCCGGCGGCCGGAATCGGGCAGGGCCCAGAAGGGTCGGGCGCGGTCATCCCCCTGGTCGACGATGGACGGACGCGCGCGGTGCAGGTCGTCCTGGGTTGAGCCGCACGCGCTTGGTGGGGGCCGCCGGAGATCGTACCTTTCTTCGCCGCGGAGAGGTGTCCGAGTGGTCGAAGGAGCGCGACTGGAAATCGCGTAGACGTTAACAGCGTCTCGCGGGTTCGAATCCCGCCCTCTCCGCCATCGTTCATCGCCCATGCCGCTTTCCGTTCGCCAGGAGGGGGGTCGTGATTCCGAGATCGTCCCCTCGCACCGTTCTGCCCGGCGCTGAGGAGGAGTGGGCCGAGCCACCAGGCAAACGTGTCCTCGCCTGGCCGTGGGTCATGACCGGCGTCACGCTCGCGGCGCTCGCCCTCCGGCTCTATCGCCTCAGTGCCCAGAGCTTCTGGGTGGATGAGGTCGTGACGTGGCATGGCGCTCAGCTACCGCTCGCGGATCTCCTTCAGCTCCGCGGCTATTACGCGATGGCCCACTCCCTGTACTATGCCGTCATGCACGGGGTTCTCCTCGTGAGCGACTCCGAGGTCGCCATGCGCCTCCCTTCGGCGTTCTTCGGCGCCCTCTCCGTCCCGCTGCTGTACCGGGTCGGCGAGCGATGGCTGGGCGAGTGGACCGGCCTCGCGGCGGCGGTTCTGCTCGCCGTCTCGCCGCTACATCTTCATTACAGCCAGGAGGCCCGACCATACGCGGCGGTCCTCTTCTTCGTCCTTTTCGCCACGGTCTGTCTCGAGGAGGCGGTCCGGAACCCCGCAAGGATCCGGGGGCAAGTCGGATTCGTGGCCTCCACCACGGCCGCCCTCCTGAGCCATCCCGTGGCCCTGGCCTTCGTTCCCGTGAGCGCCATCTACGCGGCGATGGCGAGACCCAGAGGCGCCCTGAGACGGCTGCGGGTCGCATTTGCAGGGCTCTCGATCATCATCGTGGGATTTCTCCTCGTCCTCGTGGCCCTGCCCCCGGCGCGGGCCACCAACCCCGCCGAGGCCCCCGGTCCCTTCGCCCTCGCCTACATAGCGTGGACGTTCTCCACCGGCTTTTCGCTCGGTCCCTCGATCCGTGAGCTCCATGGCCCGGATCGGATTCAGGTCGCCCTCGGACACGCCCCGGTGGTCGCCCTCAGCCTCGTTCTGTTTGGCGGCCTCGTGGTCGCGGGTGCGGTACGCGTGTGGAGCGAACACCGTCGTGTCGCGGGCACGATCGCGGGGTGGCTTCTTCTGCCCGTCCTGTTCGTGTTCTTCGGATCCCTGGCGACCCACCACCCACTCAACGTCCGGTACGTCCTGGTGGCTCTCCCGCCATTCCTCCTCCTGGTGGGTAGCGGGACCCGGGTTTTGCCCTCCGGACCGTGGCGAGCGGGCGCGTGGGCGCTCGTCCTCGGCCTCAGCGCGGCCTCCATCCTCAACTACCATCTCGATCCACGATACCATCGGGAGGACTACCGCTCCGCCGTGCGAGCGCTGAAGGCCCAGGCCCGACGCGGGGATCTCGTAATGGTCAGTGCGCCCTACACTGCAGTCATGCTGGACTATTACGATCCCGGCCCGCTCAACGTGATGCCGTTCGGCCCGGGGTCCCCAGGACGGCGGCGATCGCATCCATCCGGTCAGCCCTCGAGCGGCTGGCGGGCGGAGCTCGACCGCCTCGTCGCCGGCAGGCAGCGCTTCTGGGTCCTCATCAGCCGGGAGTTCCATGGTCGGGTAGGGGAGGAGCTGCTCCCGTACCTGGACGACCGCTTCGCCCGTGAGCGGGACCGGTCGTGGGCCGGAACGCAACTGATCCTCTACTCGGTGGGGAGGGACCGTTCCGGAAGTGAGCAGATGGATGCGGTGGAGAACGCCCCTGGTCAGTCGTGACCCAGGCTGCGCCATTCCTCGAGCGTCAGCTCGTGTCCGTTCCATCGGAATGAACGACTGTCTTCTGCCGGAAGCCGGTATTGATTGCTGTCGAATCGGTTGTTGGCGGTCGAGCTGAACGGGTCGTGCCCGGCTCCGCCGCCTTTTCCGACGCCCACTGCCCCAGAACCCGGGTCGATCGTGTTGTCATGGACCCAGAGGTTCCGAAGCTGATGCGCTCCGCTCCGGCCATCTCGATTCTGCTGGATGCCGACGACCCCGTCCCCGTTGCCCTCCACGACGTTGCCGTACACTTCCACGTTGTCCGAGTGAGCCACGAGAATCCCTGCGCCGTATAGCCACTTGGCTCCGAGCCCATTCCCCCGTGCCGTATTGTTACGGATCACTGCAGCGTGACTGATCTCATGGAAGATTCCCGGCCCACGATTGTTCTCGACGACGTTGTCTTCGATCAGGGTATTCGTATTGTCGATATCTGTCCACAGGCCCGGACCGAGATTGTCATGACTGTGGTTGCCACGAACTATCAGCCGCTGAGTGTTCACGAACTTCGTGCCCCCGGCTCCGAAGCCACCCCGAACCGCATCTCGGTAATTGTTGAAAGCGATTTCGTTCCCCTCCACCAGAAGATCGGCACCCGAGCCACCAACTCCGTACTGGTCGTTGTGATGCAGATAGTTGTTCCGCACGACCATCCGGTCTCCCATCTTGATCGCCATGCCTCCACAGCCATCCGGACCTGCGCATCCGTAATGCCTGACGTTCGCCACGTTGTATCGGATCTCGCTGTCCTCCACCACCCATCCATCGGAGTCGATGGCGTGGATCACTCCGTCCGTCGGACCCGGCGCGTAGTTCTCGATCACCAAGCCTCGGATGGTTACCTTCGAAGCGCGACCCTCGAACGCCTGTCGGACCACACCGCCACCGTCCAGGATCGCGCCCGCCTCGCCCATGAACACATTTTCGTCCTTCGGCTTGACCGTCTGCTGCATGTGACGACCCGACGCGATCACAAATCGTGTGCCCGCAGGGTTGAGGTCAACGTATGATTGCAGGCTCTCTCCTACGCCAATACGGATGCCATTCAACGGCCCGGGATCAGGTTCTGGGCCCGAGGGAGGGACGGGAGCGGGGGGACCGGGAAGGGCGGGAAGGGAAGTCGAGACCAGCGTATCCGCAGACTCTCCCTGGCAGGCGGCCATGAGAATGAGGAGGCCTGAGAATACCAGCGTCACGCAAAACCTGCGGGCGATCCGCTGCGGGATCGGGTTCGGGTTGCCTGAATCCGTCACCCCGGGGTCAATGAAAGGGTTGCCGCGTGGCCCCTTCGTATTGCTACGGTCAGATTATAGGCGAATCAGCTCCGGTCTTCAACTGGAGCTGTCGGCTCCCCTCCATAAGGCCCGCGCAGGTCCCGTCGTTGCTCTTCCGTACCGTCCTGCAGCGAATAGCGCCGGAGTCCCAGAGCCTGCAGTAGAATCGAGCCGATGAAGAGTGGGTTGCTGCGCAGATAGCGCCGCCAGAGCCGCCGCGGTTCGCTGAGAAGCCGGTAGAACCACTCCAGCCCCCCCCGCTGCATCCAACGGGGAGCCTGTCGCTTGAGTCCTGCGTGGAAGTCGAATGCGGCTCCCACCCCGATCAGCACCGGAGCCTGAAGGCGTCCAACGTGGGCGTCCATCCAGCGCTCCTGCTTCGGCGTGCTTAGGCCGACCCAGACGATGTCCGGAACCGCTGCGTCGATCCGCTCGACGAGTTCCGCATCTTCGTCCGCAGTGAGGGGGCGAAAGGGTGGCGAGCATGTGCCCACGATCCGGAGACCTGGAAATCGCTCCCGAAGCCGCTCCGCGAGCAGCTCGGGTACACCGTCGCCACCACCATATAAATAGTGGCGCCAGCCCGCCTCCAGAGAGTGCTGGCAAACGGCGAGCATGAGATCTGGACCATACACGCGGCGGACACGACGGTGGCCTCGGAGACGGCTCACCCAGACGAGCGGCATCCCATCCGGCGTTACGAGGCCGGCGCGGTTGTGGATCCGGCGGAGTTCCTCGTCCCGCTGGCTCTCCATGACGCCGTGGACGCCGGTGATCGTCACGAAGCGCGCGTCCCGCTCGGCAATCCAGCGAGCGATCGTAGCGATCGCCATGGCCGGGTCGATCGCGCTGACGCCCACCCCCAGAACATTGACCCGCTCGAGCGTCCCGACCGCGGTCGGAGTATCAGCTCCGGCCACCACCGGCCCTTGCGTCCGCAGGGGTGGAGCTCACCGTAGAGTCCTCCATCCTCTCGCGGACCCGCTCCTCGATCCAGAGGTAGGTCCTGCGCAATCCCTCCTCCAGCGAAATCTCCGGCTCCCAGCCGAGGACTTCCCGAAGCCGCGTATTGTCGGAGTTGCGCCCGCGGACGCCCTGGGGTCCGGGGACGTGCTTCTTGGCGACATCGATCCCCGCGGCCCCGGCGATGATGTCCGCTAGCTCGTTGATCGTGACCATGCGGTCCTGGCCCAGATTGAGGGGCTCGGCGTGGTCGGACTCCATCAGCTTGGTAATCCCCTGGACGCAATCGTCCACGTAGCAGAAGGACCTCGTCTGCTCGCCGTCCCCCCAGATCTCGATCTCGGAAGAACCGGTCAGCCTGGAGATCGCGATCTTGCGGCAGAGGGCGGCCGGGGCCTTCTCTCGTCCACCCTCCCAGGTCCCGAGAGGACCGAAGATGTTGTGGAAGCGCACGACCCGGGTCTCGAGACCGAACTCCTCACGGTAGTGGCCGCAGAGACGCTCGGTGACCAGCTTTTCCCACCCATAGGCGTCTTGGGGCTGCGCCGGATAGGCGTCCTCCTCCTTGAGCGGCGTCACGGCGGCGTCCTCCTGGCGATATTCCGGGTAGATGCACGCCGAGGAAGAAAAGAGGTAACGCTCGACTCCGTTCTCACGAGCGGCGTCCAGCGTGTGTGTGCTAATGAGGATGTTGTTGTGAAGGATCTGAGCGTGGTTCTTGGAGATGAACCCCATTCCGCCCATGTCGGCCGCCAGGGAGTAGACGTCTTCCATGCCATGAGTGGCCTCGAGACAGTTCTCCCACCGGCGTAGATCCAGGAGCACGAACTCATCGGCCTCGGTCGGAGCATACTCGGGGCGCTTGAGATCGACGCCACGGACCCAATGACCCTGCTCCTTGAGATGGGTCACGAGGTGATGGCCGATGAAGCCCCCCGCGCCCGTGACGACCACTTTCCTGCTCGGCACGATTTCCTCCCGATTCTTCCGTGGATGGCGGACGATGTCTCGCCCCAAATGCAAGAGTCAGACCAGGTTCCTCCAAACGCCCACAATCTTAACCCCGACCCGACCCATATTCCACGGCCCCCGACCACGCTCGGTGTGCCAGAGGTTCAATTCTTCCGGCCGGTTGTATATTCCCACGGATGGATGCCAGTGCTCCGCGGCGGGTCGCGCCACAGCCCCTCAAGGTGATTTTCGTGGCGGGGTGGCTCCGAAGCGGCAGCACGTTGTTGACGAAGCTGCTGGACCAGGTGCCGGGCTTTCTCTCCCTGGGCGAGCTTTACTTCCTTTGGGATCAGGGGCTCGTCCAGAACCGTCTCTGTGGTTGCTCGCTGGCGTTCCACGACTGTCCGTTCTGGAGCCGGATCGCGAGGCCGTTGTTGGACAGCGATCGCCAGGAGATCGAGGCCATCGTGAATGCGCGCAATGGCCTGCGTTCGAGGCACTTCTGGAGGCTCATGGTCCCCGGGGGGCGTCACTGGCTGAGAGCTCGGGCGGAACGGTACAGCCATGCGCTCGAGACCTTCTACCGCACGCTCCCGGAACGTGATGACGCGCGCGTAGTCGTGGATGCCTCCAAGTTCTCGAGTCATGGCTTCGCACTGGCCCAGGCCCAGGGCATCGACCTGACCGTCGTCCACCTCGTTCGCGATCCGAGGGCGGTGGCATTCTCCTGGAGCCGCAAGCGCAGCTACTGGAAGTTCAGTTACAGCCCGTTTCGGAGCGCTCTGCACTGGATAGCGCAGAATGTCGTGACGGAGCGTTTGTGGACCGAATCCCGCGAGGAAGCGAAGTACGTTCGAGTTCGTTACGAGGATTTCGTAAGGGACCCACGCCATACGGTGCAGTCGATCGCAGCTCTGGTGGGGGAAGAGGCGGACCTTGCGTTCTTTTCCAGCCGCAACACTGCACGCCTCCAGCCCACCCATACCGTGGCCGGGAACCCCGCCCGCTTTTCCGAAGGAGAGATCGAGATCGCCGCGGACGAGGAATGGAGAAGATCGATATCGCATCGCGACCGGTGGCTGGTTACGGCAATGACGCTGCCCTTGCTGATTCGTTACGGCTATCCGGTCCGAGCCGCCATGCCGGTCAAGGGACGCAAGCCCGACTCCGAGACCGTTCAGCTTCGAGCATAGTCGGCGGTTCGTGCTGATCCCAGATTACAGGGAAGCGCTCCGACACTACTCGTCGGGGCAGGTCGACTCGGCATATCGCTCGCTCCCGCGGGCCCGCTAGGAGGTGTGCGAGAACCTCTCCGCGGGCGTCGTCATCGCTACCTATAAGCGGCACCGTGCTTTGCAGGTGGCCCTGGAGCATTGGGAGGGATCCACCCGCAGACCCGAGCAGCTCATCATCGTAGACGCCAGCCCTGACGCCGCCGAGCAGCGTTTCGTCTTCCGTTCGCGGTTTGAATCCCTGCTAGGAGGATCGGGAAGCGACTATGTGGTGACCCCCGTGCCTTCGTCCACAGCCCAGCGCAATGCGGCCATCGACCGACTATGGACCGATGTAGCCGCCTTCGTCGACGATGATTCCCTGGTCCATCCAGACTACCTGGAGCGGATCATGGAGGTCTTCGAGTCGGATCCGGACCGCGCGATCGGAGCTGTCCAAGGGGTCAGCGATCACTGGCGAGCGATTCCCCGGATCCTTGGCCATGACCTCCTGCGACCCTTTAAGCGCTTCAGCGCCCGTATCTACGTGACCCGTCGCCAGGCGTATCCAATGGGAGTATCCATCCCCCGCCGGGTCTTCCTCAGATGTGCGCCGCTGTGGCGAAGGTATCACCTATGGGGCGCATGCATGAGCTTCCGCACCGAACTGGTGAGACAGTTGAGGCTGGACGAGAACATGCGCGCGTACGCCTTCGCCGAGGACTTCGATCTCTCGTTCCGGGCGGGAAGGACGCACGGCCTCGTGGCCAGGCTCGATGCGCGAATCCATCACGCCACCGATCCGGGAGGGCGCATTCCAGATCTACGTCGTTTCCTGATCGGGTGGATCAACCCGGCCTACCTGATCGAGAAGCTGGTTCCCTTCGACCTGAATCGTCGAGCGTTGCATCGGACGCTGTCTTGGGAGAGGCTCCAGCTCTCGATGCGAGGTCATCCCACGGACGGCAGATACGGGGTGGCCCAGCGGATGGTCGATGTTCTCGCGGGGATCGAAGCGGCTAGCCTAGTTCCGGCCTATCTCGAGCTTCAGTCCTACGTACTCGATTCGGGCGACCCGCTGTACGACGAGGATGCTTTCCTAGGTTGGCGGCAAACCCGGGCCTGGTGAGCTGATGACTGCGTCAGGCGGAACGGATTCCCGGGTCAAGGTGCTCTTCATCGCCGGATGGGGGCGCAGCGGAAGCACGATCATGTCGAGCCTCCTGGATCAACTGGGAGGGTTCCTCTCGGTCGGGGAGGCGATCACCTGGGACCGGAACGTCCTTCAGAACCGTCTGTGTGCCTGCTCCGCTCCAATCCGGGACTGCCCCTTCTGGCAGGAGATGGCCGGAGATTACCTGAACGTGTCGGTCGCGGAGCTCGAGGCGATAATGGAGCATCGTCGAAGCTTTCGTACGCGTCACCTCGGGAGGCTTCTCACGGAGAGGGGTCGAAAGCGCATCGAGCTGGACACTCGGGAGTACCGGGAGTTCCTTGGAGGACTCTATCGTCAACTGCGTGACCGGGGTGGCTATCGCGTGCTCATCGATTCGTCCAAGTTCGCGACGCATGGATACGTTCTGAGCCTCATGGACGACATCGACCTCTACGTGCTTCACATGGTTCGAGATCCGCGAGCCGTCGTGCACAGCTGGGGGAGCCCGAAAATCTACGAGGTGACCGGCGAAGGACCGCGTCGCATGGGAGGACGGGGATCCCTGGATAGCAGCGTCCGGTGGTTGGCGTTCAATGCTGTCGTCGAGCTCCTCTGGGGTCGCCGCCACGGTCGTTACATGCGGATCCGGTACGAGGATTTCACGCGGCAGCCGCGGGAGACGCTCCTTCAGATCGGCGCAATGGTCGGCGAACGGATCGATCTCGGCTTCTTCACTTCTCCCACGAGGGCCCGATTCAAGCCGTCTCACATCATGGGAGGAAACCCCTCGCGCTACCGCTCCGGGGAGGTCGACATCGTCGGAGACGAGACGTGGAAGCGAGACATGCCCCGTATCAGACGCTGGCTCGCCACGGGTGTCACGCTGCCGCTCATGGTTCGGTACGGATACCCGTCGCCGGGTTGACAAGCCTATGCAGATCTCCCTCGGCGCGGGACCAGCCCTGCCAGACGCTCCTTGAGCCGATCATACACCAGGCGATCCTCCGGATCGATTCCCATGACCCCCAGAACAGCCGCATAGATCAGACCCGCAAGCCCGATCCCGGCCGTATCAGCCCAAAGGCCGCGCTCGAAGAAGAGCCGCCACCCCACGAGGACCCCTCCCAGGGCCATCGTCGCGAGCGCCGGCTTGGCAAAGGATCTTCCGAAGGGCAGGATCCCCACGAGGATCCTGGCCTCGATGACGCGGGCGATGTTCAGCAGGCCCACCACGAGGGTCTGTATGACGGCCATCCCGAGCACCCCGTGCGCGGGGACCAGCTTCCAGGCGAGGAGTACGTATGCGGTCGTCGCGAACATGGAGTTCAAGAGGTTGACCGCGGGATACCCAGCCATGGTGATCAGCATGCCGCTCGGGCCCGTGGCAACATTGATCAGGGTCCCAAGGGCGAGGACGGCGGTGACGATGCTGGCATCCGCCACCGCCGACCCTCCGAGAACGTGGACGAATGGCTCCGGTAGGATCAACAACGCCGCTGCCAGCCAGAGAGAAGCGCTCGCGACCCACCGATTGATCGTCTTGTATAGAGACTCGAGACGTGCCGCTTCGCCTCGCTGTTGGAGATCGGCGATCATCGGCTGCCAGATCCCCATCAGCGCCTCCGGAAAGACGAGCACGAGAGACTGCAGGGACCCCGCGACCGCGAACAAGGCAACGTCCCGGTTTCCACCCCACAGCCCCAGGAGGATCACCCCGAGCCCGCTAATGGCGAAGAGGCGTTCTCCCGCTCTCGGCAACGCGAAGCTCGTCATGGAGCGGACGGATATGCGCTGGCGGGCCCGGCCCTCTCCGGGAGTCGCCAGCCGGCGATGGAACCATACGGCTGCGAGAAGCCCCACCACGGAGCTCGCCACGAGGCCTCCCACCGCACCGGTGACACCGAAGCCGAGCATGATAGCCAGGGTCGATCCGGCCAGAAGCGCGAATGGCTGGACGATATTTCCGACGACGACAGCCGGCACGACGGTCTTGTACCCTCGTGTCGCCGCGCGGACGATCGTCATAAGAGCGAACAGCGGGACAAACGGTGCCCCGAGGCGAATCAAGAACGCCGTTTGAGCACGTTGCGTGGGGTCCTCGGAGAACGCGCCCGCCAGGGGATCGGCGAAGATGAGAAGAGCCGCCAGCCCCGCCATCGAGAAGATCGTCGCTGCGATGGCGGCGATCCGGATGGCGCGCCGCACGCTCCCAGAATCGTCGGCCGTTCTGGCTATGGCTATGCTGCGCAGGGCAGCCGTATCAAACCCCATGGTGGCCATGTTGCCCGCGGTCATGAAGATCTGGGCGACTTCCCTGTACAGGCCGAAGGTGGCCGGGCCGAGGAGCCGAACCGCGATGGCGACGAACAGCAGGTTGGCGAGCCGATGGAGCCCCATCCCTGCGAATTGGAACATTCCACCCTTGGCGGCGGTCCGGAGATCGGCTGGGGACGCCACCGACACGTGCTCGGAGGGACTCCCGGGCGCTGAGTCCGGCGGCATCATGCTCATGCAGGAAAACGACGGAGTGTGGGAGACGCCAATCTCATGGTCCGCCGTGGGGCAAAGGTAAAAAAACGTGGTGAGAACGGTTAAAAAACAGGGGTCATAGGCCGTTCGACTCGAACCTCCCGGCGGATCTCTAAGATGCAAGACTCGCCGGACGCCTTCCACCACGTTGGGAGTGGCGCGTGGGCCGATTGGCCGTTTGTGGGAACAATTGTTCCTCTTGAAAGGCCCTGTATAGCCGGCTCCATGGGTCGCTCTGGTCCCAGGGCCTAGCCTTGCCGAGAAACTCTCTCCTCCGAAGGCCGGCAGGGTACCATTATAGGAGAACTCCGGCTGCACGGCTGTTCCCATCGGCTTCCTAAGCCCCACCAATCCCCCGGGTAAGGCTCCCACACGTAAGGTACGGCTGATGCACAAGCCCCCCCGACCGTTATCCGCGCCGAACACCCCCGTTTCAGCGCCGAACACCGACGAGGGGGGATCAGTGGCAGCGTTCCAGAATTTCACACGGCGCGGTGGTTTCGCGTCCAAGAGCAGAGGGGAAGTTCTAGTTGGCGTTTCGGCGATGGCCTTTGCTATGGCTTGCGGCGGAGCGTCACCGTACGCCGCCGACGATAGCGCAAGACCCGGCACCACGCTGAACGTAAGTCCGCAGCTCGTGGAGCTGGAACCGGGGGACCGAGTCCAATTCACGGCCAACCTCACGCGGATCACCGGCGAGGTCCTGGATCGACCCTCGGGCGCATTCAAGTGGAGCGCTACGGGCGGAACGATCAACCAAGACGGCCTCTTCGTCGCGGGCTCGAAGGCCGGTCAATTCGAGGTCGTGGCGAAGAAAGTCCAAATCACCGGAAAGGCCACCATCAAGATCGTCACTTCTTCCTCGTCGGACCCGGACCCGACCTCCTCGCCCCCGGAGGGAATCAAGATCCCTGTCGGCGCGAGTATCCAGGCCGCGGTAGATGCCAATCCCGCGGGTACCCAATTCGTGATCGCTGCGGGACGTCACCTGCGACAAGCGGTGGTTCCGAAGGACGGGAATGTCTTCTACGGTGAGACGGGAGCTATCCTGGATGGCGGAGGTGTGGTCGAGAGGGCCTTCACGGGTTCGGCTTCGAACGTGACGGTTCGCGATCTGGTGATCGAGCGCTACGCGCCGCCACCGTCGGACGGTGTTATCGACGCAAAGAACGCAACGGGCTGGAGGGTGGAGGGGACCGAGATCCGTTACAACGTCGCATCCGTGCAACATGCGGGATGCGAGACTTCCAGCGGTTGCGGCGGGATGGGGATAAAGGCGGGAGACAAGATGGTCGTCCGGAACAATTATCTGCACCACAACGATCAGTACGGAATAGGCGGTTCAGGGGTTGGTATCATGGTCGAGGGCAACGAAATCGCCTTCAATAACTACCGCGATGCGGTCCGCAACGGATTCGGGGCGGGGGCCACGAAGTTCGTGAACACCAGCGGCCTGGTGTTCCGAGGAAACTACAGCCATGACAACCGTGGATCTGGATTCTGGACCGACATCGACAACGTGAATGTCCTGGTGGAGGGGAATCGCATCGAGAACAACAAGGGCCCTGGGATCTTCCACGAGATCAGCCACTCGGCAGTGATCCGCAACAATACGGTCCGCGGAAACGGGTTCGAGGCGAACTGGCTGTACGCCGCCGGGATCACGATCGCTCACTCGGACAACGTGGAGGTCTATGGCAACACGGTCGAGGGCAACGCGGGGGGGATCGCAGGCATTCAGCAGAACAGGGATGGCCACTACTTGGTCAATCTTTGGGTCCACGACAACAAGGTCAGCCTGGCCCAGGGTGGTAACGGAGTAGCCGTCGGCGACGATGCGACGTTCGATCCCTTTACGAACCAGGCCAACAACCGTTTCGATCGGAACGAGTACAAGGTCGCGGCGGCGGCGGATCCGGCTTTCCGCTGGTCCGGCAAGGCGGACTGGCGTCAGTGGCAGGCATCCGGCCAGGATCCGTCGGGGTCCTACGTTCGCCAGTAGAGCCCTCGGTTGATCCGAGGTCCGTGCGAGGATATACTCCGGCTTCCCCGTCTTTGACGATGAAGGTGGTAGCGTCGCTGAACGGCAACCGTGGTGCTCGCGCGTCGAGCCTTTCGTCAGAGAATGCATCAAGGGGAGCGGTCGCCAAGCGCCCGCCGAGGATTCTCATTCTTTCGGGCTTTCCAAGTTCAGACCCAGCAACCTACCAACCGAGGGTTGGAGGGGGGCCCTTAAAACCAGTCCACCGATGCCGATCACTTAGGGACTTGACCGGAGCTGAACCGTGACCCGTGTGCGAGATTCCAGGCCAATCATCGCATTCGCCCTTCTCCTTTTAACCTTGAGCTCCTGCAGCGTCGAAGCGCCGACATCCGCAACTCCTCCGAGTTCCCCCTTGACGGCCGCCGCCCTCCAGGTGTCGGTCTCTCCAGGACAGGACATTCAGAAGGCGGTCAACTCTCTGGCCGCAGGCGGGACGATCCTGATGAAAGCGGGTATCTACCGCCGCCAGAGCATCGTTCCGAAAGATGGAATGACCTTTGTGGGCGAGAATGGAGCCATCCTGGACGGCGATGGCGTAGTCAATTTCGCGTTCAATGGAACCAAGTCCGGGAAGGTCGTCGCCAACAACGTGACGATACGAAACCTCGAGATCCGCGGTTACAGCTCGGATCTGGGTACCGGACCGATCATGGCTGCCCTTCGGCAGAATGTTCAGACGTCTGGCTGGGTGGTCGAGGACTGCAACATCCATCACAACAGCGCCGGAGGCATCAAGACCGGCAACAACATGGTGATCCGTGGAAACTGGATCCATGACAACGGGCAGGTCGGCATCTCCGGATCGGGGGACGGAATCCTGATCGTCGACAACGAGGTGTCGATCAACAACACTCGCGACGTCCGAAAGACGGAGGGGCTCGCCGCCGCGGGAGGGATGAAGCTTCTCAAGACGAAGAACCTGGTCGTGAGGGGAAACTACTTCCACGATAACAACGCTCCCGGCATCTGGATCGACCGCCACGCCGTGAACACGCTGATCGAGAACAACCGCGTCATCAACAACGCGGGTGCGGGGATCTTCATCGAGATCAGCTACGGAGCCACGGTTCGCAACAACACAGCTTCCGGGAATGGGTTCAAGAACGCGCGCTGGCTCTACGGGGGTGGGATCACGGTCTCCTCCACACCGGATGTGGAAGTCTACGGAAACACCGTCGGGTTGAACGCCCGCGGCATCACCGCAGTGCATCAGGATCGCGGGACAGGACCCCTCGGGAAGCATGAAGTCAGAAACCTCTACGTGCATGACAACAAGATCACGATGAAAAGCGAGGACGGCACGGTCACGGGCCTCGCCGTGGGAACCGGCGAGAGCATCTACTACACGAAAAAGGGTAACCGGTTCAAAGACAACTCATACTGTCTGGGATCCCAGAGCAAATACTTCTATTGGAATAGCAAGAGGTTGACAAAGAACGAGTGGAAGTCATCGGGCAACGACGTCGGGGGTAACTTCGGCGCCTGCTGAGCGAGAGGTTTGGGTGTTGGGTCCCTCGCTGCCCCGGAGACGGAAAACACGCGTGACAGGAGCTGGGGGCTCGTTCGCGGGCCCCCAGTTCTTTGGTATCTTCCTTTACGCTTTACTTCGCCATGAGAACGAACATGAGGATCCTCGCGGTTCACAACTTTTATCAGCAGCCCGGCGGCGAGGACGCAGTCTTTTTCACCGAGACGCAGCTCCTCAAGGAGCGCGGACACGAGGTCCAGAGGTACACCCAGCATAACGATCGGCTGCGTGAGGTCGGTCGGATCACGAGCGCAAGGCTGACGATCTGGAACGCGGCAGTACGTCGGGAGCTGCGGACTGAGATTCGACGACATCAGCCGGACGTGATTCACTTCCACAACACCTTTCCGCTTATCTCCCCGTCCGCCTATTACGCGGCGCAGGCTGAGGGAGTGGCCGTCGTGCAGACCCTGCACAATTATCGGCTCCTATGCTCGAACGCGCTGCTGTACCGCGACGGGCACGTGTGCGAGGACTGTGTCGGGAGAGCCATCCCATGGCCGGGCATTGCTCACGCCTGCTACCGGGGGGATCGCCTGGCGTCGGGGGTCGTGGTCGGGATGCTGACCACACATAGGGCGCTCGGGACGTGGCGAAAGTGCGTGCATCGCTTCATCGCGCTGACCGATTTCGCGCGTGAAGAATTCATCCGGGGAGGATTGCCGGCCGATCGGATAGAGGTGAAGCCGAACTTCGTTCACCCGGATCCTGGCAGCGGTCCGGGCGGAGGTGGCTATGCTCTCTTCGTCGGTCGTCTCTCCGAAGAAAAGGGTCTCCATACGTTGATCGAGGCGTACCGCCGCGTGAAAGGCCCCCCGCTCAGGATCGTGGGCGATGGGCCGCTGGCCGGGGAGGTCGAACAAGCCGCTCGGGATCTGCCGGGCTTTGAATGGCTGGGCCGACAACCGGCGGAGGTCGTGTTCGAACTCTTGGGGAAAGCGGAGTTCCTGGTTCTGCCGTCAGAATGGTTCGAGGGCTTCCCGCGTGTAGCGGTCGAAGCCATGGCGCTGGGAACGCCGATCCTGGCGTCGCGCGTCGGGGCGTTGCCCGAAATCATGAAAAACGGACGAAGCGGGCGGCTATTCACACCCGAGGATTGCCACGATCTTGCCAATCAGTTCGAGAGAATGGGACAGGAGGCCAAATCTATGCGAGCCGCGGCCCGCTCGGAGTTCGAGGCCAGGTATAAGGCCGAAGCCAACTATCAGATCCTGCTGCGTATATACCGTTCGGCTCAGGACGCTGCGCGCGCTCGCGCGTAGCGGGGTCGGGCGGAGGCTGCCACAGGAGCGCGTTCGACCGGACTCGTCGAGCGCTGCCATTCAAGCGCGGCTATTCCAAACCCCATCAAGCTCCAGAACCAGATCCCCCCATGCGGACCCTCCAGGTAGACAGTAAACGACATGTTGACCAGGAAGGCGATCCAGAACCCGAGTATCCAGAGGTTGACCTTCGCCCATTCATCCTGACCAAGGGCGCGAGCCCGGTAGTAGGCTCGCAGCAACGCAATCCCGAACGTGCTGAGGAGGAGGACCCAGAGAACGAAGCCAGGGACACCGGCACGAGCCAGGATCGTCATGTGGCTGTTGTGAGGACTTCGTAGAAGAACGCCCTCCTGTTCGACATTGGGTCGGTTGTCGGCTGCCGCCAGGTTGATTCCGAAGCCCTTGCCGGTCCAGAAGTACGGCCCGAAGATGGTGTAGTCGATGATCTTGCTCCACCACCTCAGACGCCATTCCTTCGTGTTCTGCATGCCTTGATCTTCACCTTCGAAAAAGACGCTCTCTAGGTTCTCCACCAGCTGCCGTGGGGAAAACTCGCGGCCGCTTTCCACCGAGACCTGAGGGTCGAAGACGAGGAGAATCGCGAAGAAGAATCCGGCCACTGCCGCGACTTTGAGCCATCGCCCCGAGGGGCGGATGATCATGGTGAAGAGGAGCGCCGTTCCCATGGCAAGCATTCCACCGCGGTTCAGGAGGGCGGTATTCATGGCGGCGAAGAGCCAAAGGAATACCAGAACGGTTTCTTTCCAAGGGGAAGACTTGGCACGATGCTGCGGCAGCATTCCATAAAGGCCGAGCGCCAAGAAAACTCCCACACCGGCAAGATGAACGGACATGGGACCGGGGCGGGGGTTGAAGAGATTCATCCCCGAACCCGGTAACGTTATGACTATGTTGAGAATCTTCCTGTCATTTAGAATGATGAACGGAATTGCGAGAATGACCCAGGGAACAAGGCGTCGGTAGAACGTAATCACCTGAGCAGGGTGGCCATTTCGAAGGAGCATGCCGGCGACCAGGACGGCAAATGCGCCATAACCCCAGGTCGCCCCGTCCCGAAGCGCGTCGAGGCCGTACTTGCCGATGTATGGAATTGTTTGAAGGGCACACCATGCCATAAAAATCAGCACCAGTAGCAAGATCGGAGATCGCAATGCCGTTCTCAGTCCACCTGCGAGGACCACGGCCAGGACTCCCAGGAAGAGAACGACCTCGCCCACGTAGAAGAACGGCGGCACGCCGACGTGCGCGAAGCCCCTTCCGATCATGGCATAGCCAGCCAACAGGCCGGTCAGGGAGACGAGGAAAAGCCGCGGGAGTGCTCTGGACCGTACGTGCCAGACTGAGGCCAGAAAGATCCCGAGCCCCAGGAATCCGGCAGTGAGGAGGGGCTCCTGGAGAGCTCCATAGGCAACCACGAGGCCCCCCGCCATGATCGCGGCTACCGCCCACGGTCCTTCGAGCTTCCAGGCTCTGTCCGGCAGCGTCATGGACATCTTTGAATCTTCCTACTTCGTATCGTCAGCAGCGAGCCAGTGGGTCAGATTTCGACCGATGAGCGCCTCGAGGGCGAGCACGTCGTCCCGGAGGACCTCTGCAAGGCGGGCCCGAGTCTCGGGCTTCATCCGGGGACGATCCTTGACGTTGAACTTCATGAGGTTGTACTTGACGCTCTTCGCAGTGTGCGGTAACAAACGCTTGACCACGGGATACCGCCGGACGAGAAGTCGAGCAAGGAAGGCGCTCCGCGCCGGCCCGCTCGGATTGTGAACCCTGCTTGTATCGATCGTATCGAATGGATCGACTTCGAGGAACTCGAATATCTCTCGGCACAAACCGTTCGCGTCTCGCAGATCCTCGAAGAGATAGACGCGCACGGCCGCGCGTCCGAAGACGTCGAGATACTTCTTGACCTGCCCGGAGTAACGTCCACTCTGCACGTAATGGAAGCGGAAGTGCCGCTTCTGCGCGATTCTCGATGGTTCCTGCCGCAGCGCATCCTCGAAGCCGAGATGCTCCACCGAGTCCCTTCGGTTGTGCCAGTAGAAGGAGTAGGCTCGGTCGATGGGATTGCGTAGGACCGCGATGATCCGGGCCCGTGGTTGGAGATCATGGATCTTGTCTGCCGCCACGCTGGAATACAGGTAGGAGGTGGATGCATCGCCAGCTTTGCCGGCCTCGGGCGTATCCGCGAAAAGCGCGAGGTATTCCTCCAGGGAGGCGGGTTGTGCACTACCGTCGTAGAATTCCGAGAAGAAATGCGGCTCCTTGAAAGGTGGGATATAGATGGACGGATGCTGTATCAGGTAATGGAAAAGCGACGTTGTGCCCGACTTCGCGGCGCCGACTATGAAGAAATCAGGAACGCGCATGATTCCACGATTGATGCTGCAGAAATCCCGCGTGGGCCTTCCAGGTGGTCAAATCGCGGCTGATCAGATCCTCCAGACGCTCGATATCGCTTCGGAACGCCGAGGCCAGCCGGGCCCGTGTATCGGGATTCATCGGCTTTGGAGACGTGATGTTCTTCGCCATGAGCCAGTGCTTGGCGCTGCGGGATGCCCGGGGGAAGACGGACCGGATGAGCTTTCTGCCAGGAAACTGCGGACTTACGAGCCATCCGACCATGCGGTTCCGATTCTCTCCGCCGGGATTGTAAATGCTTCCGGTATCGACTGGATAGTGGGGGTCCACTCCGAGAAACTGGAAAATCCGCTGGCACAATCCGGCCGGATCGCGTTTCAGGTCCTCGAAGAGGTGAATGAGCACGGCATCGGCGCCGAACACGTCTAGATACCTCTTGACCTGCTCGAAATAGAGACCACTGGTCACGTAATGATACCGAAAGGGTGTACCCTCCATGACCCTTCTCGGTTCGGCATCGAGGGCGTGCTCGAAGCTCTGATCTTCTGCGAACTCGCGGCGATTGTGCCAGTAAAAGGAGTACGCCCGGTCGATCGGGTTACGCAGAACGATCAGGATCCGAGCTTTGGGGTTCAGATCGTGGATTCTTCGCGCTGCATTCGGCGAATACAGGTAGGAGGTCGAGGCGTCCCCGGCCGTTGCCTCTTCGGGACAATGCTCGAAGAGAGCCAGGTATGCTTCGTCGTTCTCCAGCCGGGGAGCTCTGGGTTGCGGAAACTCTGAAAAGTAGTGTGGCTCCTTGATGTCGGGGATGAAGATGGACGGGTGCTGTAGCAAGTACTTGAAGATGGAGGTCGTGCCCGCTTTCGCGGCACCTACGAGGAAAAAATCGGGCTTCTTCATGGCCCTCGACCGAATCCGGAAGCCAACCCCGGATGCCCGCCAACCTAAGTACAAGGCTCGCTCAGCCCGCCGAGGCGACGGCGTTCCTGGAGTTCTCCCCCATGGCGTCGGTGACAAGTTCTCGCACCAGTCCCTGTTCCATCAAGTACCCGAGGATGACGCGGGCATTGTCCTCGGCGGTCCGGTCCACCGTGCTTATGGTGAGCTCCGGGTTTTCCGGTCGCTCGTAGGGATCATCGATGCCGGTGAAGTGCTTGATCTCTCCGCGCCGTGCTTTTGCGTACATGCCCTTGACGTCACGCTGTTCGCAGACCTCCAGGGGTGTGTCGACAAATACCTCAATAAAGTTGTCCTGTCCGACCATGTGACGCACATCGTTTCGAGTTGCACGATAGGGACTGACGGCCGCACAGACGACGATTCCACCCTGGCGCACCACTTCGGAAGCGACGTAGCCGATTCGACGAATGTTCCTGTCCCGGTCCTCTTTGCTGAAGCCAAGCCCGTAGGAAAGATGCGTCCGCACGACGTCTCCGTCGAGCATCGACACTCGGCGGCCATGCTCCAGGAGCAGGACGGTCAGGATTTCGGCCGTCGTCGACTTGCCCGCTCCACTGAGTCCGGTGAACCAGAGGCAAAATCCCTGGCGGTGTCGGGGTGGATGAGATTCCGCCAGGATGGCGGCCGTCTCCGGCCGCGTGAACCAGGCGGGCAGAGTCTTCCCGTTCTTGAGATACTCCTCGCGGACCTGAGTCCCCGAGATCGAGGCTACGCGCTGCCCCTTAGCGATGCGGGAGACCTCCTCATACCGATCCTCGTCGGGGAGATATACGAACTCCCGGAAAGGAACGGCTTGAACATCCAACTCCTCGGAGTACTGTCGCACTAGATCCTGAGCGTCGTAGGGGCCGTAAATGGGTTGTCCGTGGCTGTCGACGCCCGGGCTCGCATGATCGCGCCCGACGACGAGGTGATTGGCCCCGTAGTTCCTTCGGATGAGCGCATGCCACACGGCTTCGCGAGGCCCGGCCATGCGCATGGCCAGCGGCAGCAGGGCGAGGACGATGCGGTCCGCATCGTAATAGTTGGCGGCCAGTGTCCTGTAAACTCGTACCCGTGTGTAGTGATCCACATCACCCGGCTTGGTCATCCCGACGGCGGGATGCAGCAGCAGCACGCCGTCCACCTCTTCGATGGCTCTTTTCGTCAGTTCTTCGTGTACTCGGTGGAGCGGGTTCCGCGTCTGGAAGGCAACCACGTTGGGATGTCCGCGCCGTTCCAGCTCGGCCCGGGTCTCTCTGGGCGTTAGTCTCAGACTCTGGAAGTCGTAGTGCCGGGGGAGCTGAAGTGCCCGGATGGGCCCCGAGATGTTCCTCCGGCCCCAGCGTTCCATCTCGGACACGAGCGGATGCCGGGGATCCGTGGTTTGAAAGACCTTCTCCGCCACCTCCCGTGGATCCCACTTGTAGATCTCCTCTACGCGCATGACGGCCATTATCACATTGTTCCGGTCGCGGAGCGCGATCTCGGAGTCGAGTGAAACGGGCGTGTCGGAATCGACAGGCAGAGTGACAGGAATCGGGAAGACATGCCCACTCGCGAGACGCATCTCCTCGAGCACCCGCTCGTGATCGTCACGGCCCATGAAGCGATCGAGAGGGGAAAAGCCGCCGACGGCCAAGAGCTCCAGGTCACACAGCGCTCTTTCCGTGAGCTGAATCGAGGATAATAGTCCAGCCTGTTCCTTGACGTCCTCCAACTCATCTTCCGGCACGATTAGATCGACCAGGGAGCCTCCGTAGGGGGAGATGAGCTTGTTCTGAATCGTATTACGTTTCATTCTCAGAGGTCCTTTCCGTTATGAAATACTATCTCCGCGACGCGGGTCCAGATCTCGGGTCGCGCGGCGAAGATCCCTCGTGGTTGGGCGGGGTTGAGCTTTCCGTAGTTGAGCGGATCGCCTTGGCAGTCGGTGACCCGTCCACCGGCACCCCGAAGAACCGCCTCGGGGGCACAGGTGTCCCATTCCTTGAGATACGGAACGGGATGAACGTAAAGGTCGGCCCTCCCATCGGCGATGAGGGCGCATTTCGTTCCCACGGAGCCGGACAGGATGATCTGGGCCGGGTCGATGCTCTGCTCCAAAGCCTGCAATCGCTCGTCGGGGTGTGACCGCGAGCGGACGAAGCGCAGGCCGTTACCGGCCCCCTCTTCGAGGTGTAGCGAAGCCACCCTGGGCTCTGAAGACGCGCTGTCCACACGCCAGGCTGCTTCGTCCGCGATTCCGAGATACAGGACATCCGGATCCGGCCGGTACACGGCGCCCAAGATCGCTCGCCCGTCGACAGCCAAACCCACCATGACACTGAACTCGCCGATCCGGTCGATGAACTCCCGGGTACCGTCCAGCGGATCGACGACCCAGGTTCGGCCCTGATCCATGCCCGTGTCCGGAGCGTCCCCTTCTTCGCTGAGCAGGCGATCGGCGCAGCGAGACGATCGAAGGTGCTCGGTGATCGCCCTATGCGATGCCCGGTCGGCGTTCGTCACGGGGCCACCCGTGGCGCTGCTCACATCGAGGTCACCCGCTCCATAGAACGGCATGGCCGCCCTTCCGCCCCCCAGGGCCGCCTCCCCGGCGACGGTCAGATCCAGAGCGTACTCGTTCACGAGCGCCGAGCTCCGGTTCAGCGTCTCCGCCAGGCGGTCATTCACTTTGTCGAGCACGATCAGTTGAGGGCGCGGGTGATGACCCCAAGTACAGCCAAGCCGATCCCGACCGCGTAGGTACCGTTCCTGGTGAACCAGCTTTTCCGCGGTACGAAGAGCTGATCGCCCGAACGGAGCTCGGGAGGAAGGGTCTCCGTGGAGGTGACATCGGCGCGAATCTCGCTGTCGCCTCGAAGGATCCTCACCTCGTCAGGTCGCCCCTGCTCGGTCGGCCCACCCGCGAGCGCGAGCACGTCACTCACCGACATCGTCGGATCGGCATGATACAGACCAGGGTTCTTGACCTGCCCGAGAACGCTGATCCGGCGGAGGAACGTGACCTGTATGGACTGATTGCGGAACTGCGAGTTGTACTCGGCCAAGAGCTGTCGGCGCAGCTCGCCGGCCGGTAGTCCGCTGGCCTGCCGCGTGCCGATCAGCGGGAGCGACACCTGACCCAATTCGTCCACCACGTAATCGCCGCTCATGTCCGGCATGGCCGAGATGGCCACCCGGATCATGTCCCCGGGTTGAAGCGCATCCGTGGAGGTCGACGGCTGGGCCGAGGTCGTAGAGGCGGCGCTCAGGACCAGCAGTATGAGCAGCAGGAGGATTCGGGGGGCGAGGCCGCTCATCTCTCGTCCGGTACTTCCCGGCTGTAGCTCGTGTAATGCTCGGGCAACTCGACGTCGTTGAGGACGATGCCCATAACGCGACCTTGTGTGCGTCGCAGTCGGTCGAGCGTTTGATCCAGAGCTCCTCGGTCGGTCGATCCGCCCCGCACGACTACCATCACGGCATCGACACTTGCCGCGACGGTTGCCGCGTCCGACAGGACGTTGAGAGGGGGCGTGTCGACGATCACCATCTCGAACCGCGATTCAGCCTCCTTGATCAGATTGGCCAGACTCTCGAGATCGAGCGGGTCGGGCCGGTCGGATTCCAAAACCCCGCTGGGGAGGACGAAAAGCTCTCCGCGCCCGCCCACCGTGAGCGGTCTCAGGGCATCGTCGAGACGCACCGTGCCTGTCAACACGTCCGGCAAGCCGGGTCGAGACGTGCCCAACCCGAAGAAGCGCGTGACCCCCTTGCCACGTACGTCGGCGTCGATCAGAAGGGTTCTTACCGCGGCGTTGGTTTGAGCCAGAGCGAGGTTGCACGCGCTGAAGGTTTTCCCTTCGCCTCGGCTGGAGCTGGTAATGGCCACCGAGCGAATGCCGCCGTTACGCATATTCCGGGCGGCGATCTGGATATCCGCGACCAGCCCGCGGAATGCCTCCCGAGCCACCTCCTGCTCGACGGTCGGCCGAGTCTTCACGGCGATCGGTGCTCCGTTTGCGGACGGGCGAGAAACCGGCAGGAGAGGACCGGACTTGCCGACCTGCGGGATCATCGCCATAACCGGTATGCCGCCGGTGATATGCTCGAGCGACTCAGGCTCGCGAATCCGCGTGTCAGACCGCTCCCTGTAGAGGGCGAGCAGGATGCCGAACCCCAATCCCATCACGAGCCCGAGTGCCAGGTTGAGCCTAACGTTCGGTGAGGACGGACTCGTCGGCATGGTAGCTCGATCCACGACCTGGATGCTCGGCATCGATATGGACTCGGCGATCTCGGCCTCGCGGAGGCGGGTCTGGAGAAAGCGGTAGAGATCGTCGAGGAGCGCAACCTGTCTCTGCAGGCGTCCGCTCTCGACCTGCCTTCCGGGGATCGTCGAGGCGCGTCCGGCAGCGCGCCCCGCCATACTTCCCAGCGAGCGGATTTGAGTGCTCAGCGCGTCCTCGTAAGTCACGGCGATCGATCTGAGTTCGCTCTCGATTTCGACAATGCGAGTATCAATTGCGACCACGTCCGGATTTCGCTCCGTCCGTGTCTTCAGCATCTCAGCCCGCTGGTTATCCAGCTCGACGAGCGTTCCCAGCAGGTCGCCTATAACCGGGTTTCCGCTTCGCAGAAATGTCGGGAAGCTCGCCAGGTCGCGGGACTGGCTGGGACCGCCGGCTTCGATCCGGTCGATCAATCGGGCCAGCGCGAATCGTTCGGCCTCGAGCTGGTCGCGCTGAGCTTGGAAGGAGGCCTCTTGATCAACCGCGGCGTTGGCTCGAGCGTCGAGCGCGATCGCGAGGTTGCGTTCCTGATATCGTCCCAGGCTGTCTTCCGCGGCCTCGAGACGCTTTTCAGCGTTCTCGACCTGACCGCGCAGGAACTTGGCGGCGGCGGTGGCCTCCGCGCGCTGGAGCTCCTTGCGAAGGTTGACGTAGCTCTCCGAGACGGCCACGCACAGGTCGTGGGCAGACGCCGCGGTCGGACCGTTGCAGGAGAGCCAGATGATGTCGCTCTCCTTGCCATCCGCCGATGCTGTGATGCGCCCCTGGACAGACTGGACCATCCCGCGGAACGGCAACACGGTCACGCTGAGTTCCTTAGGTTCGACAGGCGGTGGAAGGACAAGACCGGAAAAGACGAGATCCATACCGGGAGCGAAATCGCCTACGACCTGCTGCTCCTGGTCACGGACCGTGAATCCGCCGTCCTCGCGGGGAGTGATGCGGTAGACCCCGGGCTCGGTTTGCCCGCTGATCTCGAAGGCTGGGAAGACATCTCTCAGTGGCCTTGACTTCTCCCTCCCGCCTACACGGAGGTTAAGGCCCAGCTTCTCGACCACGGGCCCGACGACCCGCTCGCTCTCGAGGAGTCGGGTCTCGGTCTCGATGCTCGCTGCCTCGCCTACATTCTCGAGGACCTCGAGGGGTTGACCGCTCCCCCCGTACGACGCTTGTACGAGGAAGGAACTCGAGGAGCTGTAGACCTTGGGGCGGGTGTAGGTGTAGGCCGCGCTCGCGAGGAAGACGACGGCTGTAGCCGCGGCGATGACCGGCCAGTGACGTTCAATGAGCGACCGGATACGGGTCGGGGCCGGGCCGGCTCGCCTGGGTCCTTCGGGCACCAGATATGTCGACCAGGGATATTGTGTGGGAAGACCCTGGTTCCCGGGCGTGGGAAGATTCCGACCGCTGTCGTGGAAATCGTCCATCTAGGTTTCTCCTAAGAGTCGGCCGCGCACATTGCCTAGACCCTGGGCGTCCTACCCCCGGGCCTGCGCTGAGTGCCAACAAAGGGCCCGCCGGGGCAAGGCAGGCCAAAGATCA
>Ga0299913_10000568_pt1 | contig 24065 bp, 24 predicted proteins | sample RVTome_9_FD_201360 | JGI IMG/M metagenome (GOLD analysis project Ga0299913, IMG submission 201360) | Soil microbial communities from uranium-contaminated site in the Upper Colorado River Basin, Wyoming, United States - RVT155D38 (version 2) ... | reverse complement strand
CGGGTAGAGCTCCGTGCTCGGGATTCACGTCCTGAATCTAGTTTGGCTCGAGGAGCGCAGCCCGAGCCATGTGTAGGTCGTCAGCTTCCACGTTGGAGGTGATCAACAGTCTTTCGCTCGTTCCGTGGCGCTGTCTCATACCGTCGAGGAACAGCCGCATCGTCTCTGGCGACGTTTCGTATTCGTTCGGCGGGTCCGGCGCAAAGATGCCAGCGGTGGCCGGGTCGCTGGCGAGGAGCTGGAGGTATGGCCCCGACAGGGCATAGTCGGCTGCGATCGCCTCATCGGGGACGCCGACGAGTGCCAACAGGATTGCCATCACGATGCCTGTGCGGTCCTTGCCGGCAGAGCAGTGGATCACCATGGGAAGACGGTCCGGTGTGATCGCTATGATGATGGGTCGAAGCGCTCGCCGTCCCTGCCGTTCGAGCATGTCCAGGTAGCGGCCGGCCACGGCGGGGGGTGACTGGTCGATCGGGTGCTCCCACTCGGGGTCGATATCTGTCACGAAGGGAATTTGAAGCACCTCGACTCTGCCGGAGAACAGCTGTTGGGACCGTTCTCGCTCGGACAGCGCCCGTAGATCGATCACCGAGACGACCCCGAGGCTCGACACCAGCTCGGCAGCCTGGGCTGGTGCGAGGAGCTCGAAGGTTCCGCTCCGGTAAAGCCGACCGCCAGGGAACTCATCTCCTGACGCGAGGGGGAGACCACCTAGATCTCGGAAGTTGACCAGCCGCATAGGCGCCTCACCACAAAGACTCGGCTTGCGTCACGTACACAAACTACGGCAAGTACCTGGCTCATGAACTACACCCACCGAGCGCAGTCGTGTCGATCACTGCCATCCATGGACCGGTAGTTGCAAACTTCGGGTAGTGGCTCTGTTGCGCTCTAGGCGCGTGGAAGTCGCGGACGGCGGGGGGTTGGCATAGAAGCTCCCCTCGCCTAGCTTGACCGCCCAGGGACCCCAGGAAAGTCCCTCCATTGTTCCCCAACTTACGAGGCTCTTCTCAAATGACCTACGCCAGGAGTGGCTCGCGCCTTCTCATAATCGCCCTCTCGGCCCTGCTCGGGGCCGCCGTCGTGGTACCAGCGCTTCCCGCCGCGGCCGCACCGGAGCCACCGTTCGAGATGCGGTTTCCCCAAGAGATCGAGCCGACGGTTTTCTCCTCCAGCTTCGGAGCACCCCGTTCCGGTGGGCGCAGACACACTGGCAACGACCTGATGGCGCCGAAGATAACTCAGGTTTACGCCGCCGCCGATGGGGTGATCAGCGTGGTGGAGACATCCAGCCTCGCCGGGAGATACATCGAGATCGACCACGGTGATGGATGGTCGACGAGATACATGCATCTCAACAACGACGACCACGGGACCGACAACGGGAGCGCAGATTGGGATCTCACGGTGGTCCCCGGTCTGGAAGAGGGCAGCCGCGTCGTTGCCGGCGAGCACATCGCCTGGGTTGGTGACTCCGGCAATGCCGAGGGGTCCGGCTCCCACACCCACTTCGAGATCGCATACGAGGGTCGGGAGATCGACCCTTACCCATTTCTCAAGAGCGCCTATCTGCGCGAAAGATCCCGCCAACTCGTCGACATGTGGCATCTCACTCATGCGGTCGATGCCGACAGAGCTTCTTAGTGGTGACCAGACTCAGCTGAGCGCTCTTGCGTCGTCGAGGGCCACGACTTCGGCGACCAGGTCAGGATGCGACGAAGAAACCACGACCGATTCCTTGGTTCCGGTCGGGGGGGCATCGCCGTCGTGAACCCAGATCACCCTGACCACTCCCGACGCCTCGGCGGCAGCGGCCCAGCCCTCGAGCACCTGACGCTCGTCCCCGGCGAAGGAGCGCTCTCGACCGTCACGCGCCGCCTCGGTCATCAGCACCGCCGTGAAGCAATTGGTGCTCGCTCCCTCGACATGGCTGTCGTCAGAGACATCTCCTAGAGCGACCTTGACCCCGGCTCGTTTCAACTCGGCGGCGACGTCGGGGTCGGATACGAAGGCGCGCACCTCGCGTCCTGGCTCGATGAGCCCTTCAACCACCGCCCGGCCCAATTCGGTGTCGGCGCCCACAACAATCACCGGCATGACCCCGAACCTAATGTCCGGGGCAAGCTACGTGATGTGGTGCAGTGAGTTGGGAAGATGACCGCGCCTGGCATTTGATGCGGCCCTTGGTGTACTACCTGCGGGAGGACTTCATCCCGCCCGCAATGGCCGTCGGTCGCGACGTCCTGGACTTCTCCGCGGGTCTGGGGGATCTCTCCCAGTATCTCCTTGAAAGCGGGGCGAGCAGCGTCACCGCCACCGTGCCCGACGTCGGGACTCCACTGGGGTCCTCGTCGATACGGTGGCTCGAGGGTGTTGACGCGGGGAACATCAGCGAACGACTCACAGCTTCCTCGTTCGACCTGGTGGCCGCCCGAATGGTGCTCCAGTTCCCGACCTGGGAGGGAGACCGAGCAGACCCGGACACCATGGTGCGACAGTTCGGCGAGGTGCTCCGTAACGGCGGTCGACTCGTCATCGCCTTCCACCAGTTCCGTGCATTCGAATCTGTTCCGGCGACCGGGGATCCCCCTCACGTCGTCGAGGCACTGGACAATGTCAGCGGCGACACAGTCCACCTGGCCCGAGTGGTCCGCTACCTGGGCCTGCCTCCTCGGGAGGGACCGATGGGAGAGGCCGGCTTCGGGCTCAAGATCCCGATGCTGGTCACCACTCTCCAGACATACGGATTCGACATCGAGATCGCAGACGATCCCGAGCCGTTCACCTTTCCCCTCGATCTGGAGGGCTGGGACGAAGAGAGGATCGTCGATCTCGGTCGCCGTGTCATGGACCTGAAGCATCGCTATCTGGCCGATCCCGAGCAGAGCCCCTACGACCGACCCCAGACGGTGAGACGCATGCTGACCGAGCTCAGCGGGTTGATGGACGTTGCCGTTTGGCCTATCGGGAGAGTGGTCGCCCGGCTCCGTTCCTGACTAGTTACCACCTACCCGCCCCGTCCGGTACAATCCCACTACCGGGATAGTGGAAATTCGAAAGAGCCTTTATCCGTTGAATAGATGAGCAACGCGACATCAATACTCGAGGTGAGTGCCCAGTGACCACTGTCGACCTAGACCTTGGCGCCTACCAACTCGGCTGGCGTGACGAAATCGAATACGCCTTTACCCCGCGCAAGGGTCTCGACGAGACCGTCATCCGCGAGATGTCGGCAATGAAGAAAGAGCCGGAGTGGATGCTGGAGTTCAGGCTCAAGGCTTACCAGCGCTTCCTGCGCAAGCCCATGCCCCAATGGGGTGGTGGCGGCGCTCTCAACACGATCGACTTCGACAACATCTACTACTACGTCAAGCCGGCGGGTGAGCAGCAGAAGGACTGGGACATGGTCCCCGAGTCGATCAAGGCCACCTACGAGAAGCTGGGCATCCCCGAGGCCGAGCGCAAGTACCTGGCCGGGGTGACCGCGCAGTACGAGAGCGAAGTGGTGTACCACCGCAATCGGGAGGATCTGGAGTCGCTCGGTGTCCTGTTCACCGACATGGACACCGCCCTTCGCGACTACCCCGAGATCGTCAAGGAGTATTTCGGGACCATCATCCCTCCCAACGACAACAAGTTCGCAGCATTGAACTCGGCGGTCTGGTCAGGTGGGTCCTTCATTTACGTACCGCCAGGCGTGCACGTCGACCAGCCGCTTCAGGCCTACTTCCGGATCAACTCCGAGAACATGGGCCAGTTCGAGCGGACCCTGATCATCGTGGACGAGGGTGCCTATGTTCACTATGTCGAAGGCTGCTCGGCGCCGGTGTACACCACCGACTCGCTTCACTCAGCGGTAGTGGAGATCGTGGTCAAGGAGGGCGGTCGCTGTCGTTACACCACCATCCAGAACTGGTCGAACAACGTGTTCAACCTCGTCACCAAGCGCGCGGCTGCCTACCGCAACGCGACCATGGAATGGGTCGACGGGAACCTCGGGTCACGCCTCACGATGAAGTACCCCGCCGTCTGGCTGATGGAGCCCGGAGCCCACGGTGAGGTTCTCTCGATCGCCTTTGCTGGAGAGGGCCAGCACCAGGACGCAGGCGCCAAGATCGTTCACGCCGCACCGGACACGACTTCGACGATCATCTCGAAGTCGATTGCCAAAGGTGGAGGGCGTTCCGGCTATCGGGGTCTGGTCCGGGTGGAGCCAGGAGCGGAGAACGCCAAGTCCTTTGTTCGCTGCGACGCCCTGATCCTCGACGATGCTTCCCGCTCGGACACCTATCCCTACATGGAGATCGAGGAGAACGACGCGGAGATCGGACATGAAGCCACCGTGTCAAAGGTCGGCGAAGAGCAACTCTTCTACCTGATGTCGCGTGGTCTCACCGAAGAACAGGCGACGTCGATGATCGTCGCCGGGTTCATCGAGCCGATCGTCAAAGAGCTCCCGATGGAGTACGCGGTCGAGATGAACCGCCTGATCGAGCTCAACATGGTGGAGGCCGGCGCCGTCGGGTGACGGCGCCGAAGGAGCGCTGAGTTCCTTCATCCGTGTGCCGACGTCGCCCCCGTGTGCGATGTGATCGTCTTATCCTTGAGATGACCGTGATCCCGGAGACAACCCATCAGTAGTTTCCTCGGGTTGGTCGTGGTCTTCGTGTTGATCCTCATCAACGCTTTCTTCGTTGCCGGCGAGTTTGCGATCGTTGCCGTGGACAGGAGCCTGGTGGAGAGGAAGGCCCTGGAGGGCGATCGTGCCGCCAAGCGCATCCTGGTGTCACTTCGCAACCTGTCGTTCGAGCTGTCGGGCGCACAACTCGGGATCACCATCACCTCGCTGGTGCTGGGCGCCATAGCCGAACCGGCTGTTGCATCAGTCATCGAGCCATTGATAACCAGTCTGCCGTTCCTGCCGGACGAGACGTCTCTGGCTGTCTCAATCGTCCTGGCCTTGATCCTGGCGACGGGTATCCAAATGGTGTTCGGAGAGCTCGTCCCCAAGAACCTCTCCATTGCCCGTCCCTATCGATCGGCTGTCTGGTTCGCGGTTCCGATGCAGATGGTCAATCGGGTGCTCCGTCGGCTCATCCTGTTCCTGAATCAGTCGGCCAACTGGACCGTCCGCCGACTGGGCATCGAACCTCGAGAGGAGCTGGCCGGGGTGCGGTCAATGGAGGAGCTCGAGCTCATGATCCGCTCGTCGGGAGCCGAGGGGCGTCTCGACGACGAGGAGCTCGAGTTGTTGACCCGGGCCATCACCTTCACCCAGAAAGTGGCTGGAGACGCGATGGTCCCGCGGGTTTCTGTAGTCGGTCTCAGCCGGCACGACTCCGTAGGGGAGCTGCGACGAGCATCGCTCGCCACGGGGCATTCCCGATTTCCGGTCTACGACGAGGACCTCGACGACATTGTCGGCATCGTCCACGTCAAAGACAGCATCAACCTGACCGACTCCAGGATCCCGGTGACCCCGGTCGGTGAGATCGCCCAGCCGGCGTTGTTGGTTCCGGAGTCGAGCACTCTCGAGTACCTGCTCGGGGAGCTCCAGGCCAAGGGTCGGGGGATGGCAGTCGTGCTCGACGAGTACGGCGGGACTGCCGGGATCGTCACCATCGAGGATCTCCTCGAAGAGATCTTCGGTGAGATCGAGGACGAGTACGACCCTGAGCCGACTATTGACACCGAGACCGAAGAGCTCGAGGTGCTCTCCGGGCTCTTGCATCGCCACGAGGTGGATGAGCTGATTGGGTTCGAGTGGCCCGAGGGCCGGTACGAGACTCTCGCCGGTTTCATCGTTGCTCAGCTTGGCCGGTTTCCCGAGGTTGGCGAGGTGATCCGAGTCGGTGACACCACCTTCGAGGTCCTGAGCATGGATGGGCGCAGGATCGACCAGGTGCGCGCGACCCGCGACACCGAGTCGGAGAAGGAGAGCGGGTGAACTGGTCCGCTCTCGTCTGGATGGTCCTTCTGCTCTTGGCCAACGGTTTCTTCGTCTCGGCTGAATTCGCATATATCACCGCCAGAAGGAACGTGTTGGCGCAGACCCGATCACGATCATCCCAGGTTGCGATTGGGCTCAACAAGGATTTGTCGCTGAGTCTGGCCGCGGCACAGCTCGGTATCACGATGGCGTCCCTGGTCCTGGGTGCGGTGGCCGAGCCGGCGGTCGCCTCGATCCTGGAGCGATTGCTCGGATTCATCCCCATCCCGGACAACGCCATCCACGCCATCGCGTTGGTCATCGCGCTTTTGATCGTCGTGTTCCTCCACATGGTGATCGGCGAGATGGCCCCGAAGAACGTCGCTATCTCCAACCCGGAACGCTCCGCACTGGCCCTGGCTATTCCGTTCCGAGTGTTCATCGTGGTCTTCCGGCCGCTGATCGCGCTTCTCAATGGCACTGGAAACCTGGTGCTCAAGCTGTTCGGCGTCTCTCCCACCGATGCACTTGCTGTCGGGCATTCGGCTGAGGATTTGGCGGTGATCATCGCTACCGGCCAGAAAGAGGGAGTCATCGAAGAGTTCGCCCATCGCTTGCTCACGGGAGCCATCGTCTTCGGTGAGCTCGACGCCGCCGAAGTCATGGTGCCCCGACCCGACGTGAAGACGGCCCCCGCCTCCGCATCGGTGGCCCAGGTCCAAGACCTGATGAGGGTCACCGGACACTCCCGGATCCCGATCTACGACGGGGATGTCGACAACATCCTCGGGTTCGTGCACGTGAAGGACCTGATGGTGAACTATGACCAGGACCACCACCTGGCCATTGATCGGTCTCTGATCCGAGAGGCGCTGGTGGTGCCCGAATCGGCGCCGTTGCGCTCCATTCTCGCCGAGATGCGCGGGGCTCGCAGCCATCTCGGGATCGTGGTGGACGAGCACGGCAGCACCGCGGGAATCATCACTCTCGAGGACATCGCCGAGGAGCTGGTGGGGGAGATCTCCGATGAGCACGACAGAAGCGAGCGTCGGGTCGCCGTCGATGAGAATGGTCGGATCGTGGCGCCAGGGTCGGTACGGCCCGATGAGCTGTCCAGATACGGGGTTTCGCTTCCCGCCGGGGACTACGAGACCATCGGGGGTCTGATCATGGACCGTCTCGGGCGTCTGCCGCGCCCCGGTGATGAGGTCGAGGACGATGAATGGCGTATGAGAGTCCTGACGACTGATCGTCGTCGCGTGGGAGATGTGGAAGTGACCTTGCTCGATCCTGGAGCCTCAGGCGGCTGACGCTCGGGGGTCAGTCCTCTGACTCGGAGTGCCGGACGTCGCCGGCATCGAGGCTCACGCCGGTGATCAGGTCGACCAGACCCCGCGTGGTGACCCCGTCGAGCTCGTCGAGTTGAGCGACCTTGGTGCCGTGTCGGAGCACGACGACCCGATCACACACCTCGAGCACATCGTGCATGTTGTGGCTGATGAGGAGAACGGCCATCCCCTCCTTGCGCAGTCGTCTGATCAGGTCCAACACTAATGCTGTCTGTTCCACGCCTAGCGCCGCCGCAGGCTCGTCGAGGAGAATGATCTGTTTGCCCCAGGTGGCGGCTCGCCCCACCGCCACCGCTTGGCGTTGCCCCCCCGACAGCTCGCTCATCGGCTGACGGACAGAGTTGATGTTGATGTGGAGACGCTCGAGTATTTGCGCGGTCTCCTGATGCATCCGTGCTCGATCCACCCAACGCAGCCAGCGCCAGGGACGGGGCTTGAGGATCTCGCGGTTGAGGAACATATTTGTCGAGATGTCGAGGGCGTCGACGAGGGCGAGATCCTGGAACACGGTCTGGATGCCCAGTTCGTGAGCAACCTGGGGATTGTGGATCACGACCTCTTTCCCATCCACGCGAATCGACCCGGAGTCGGGTTGCTGGCTGCCGGCGATGCAACCGACGATGGTCGACTTGCCCGCCCCGTTGTCGCCCAGTAGCCCAAGCACCTCTCCCCGGCGGACTTCGAAGCTGATGCCACGCGCCGCTCTGACCGCCCCGAAGCTCTTGTAGATGTCGCGTACCTCGAGCGCGGCCACGGCTGGTGGGCCCACTGTGTCGTTTGTGGTGTCGTCTATCGAGATCCGGTTGGAGACGTTCATGAGCTCACCATTGGCTTCACTTCGCCGATCAGCCGTTCCAGCGTCTCGTCGTCGTACGGCGCCGCCATTTCGGCGATGACCGTGCCAAACCCGATCCTGGCGAACTGTTGGATTCGATGTGCCACCTGCTCCGGGGTTCCCACCCAGAAGGAAGAGTCGTCCTCGACACTGCTCATCTCGGTCTCATTGAACGACATTTGCGTCTCCCAGACGGCGCGTGCCTCAGCCTCGGTGTCGCGGATGATCGGCTTGCATCCAACAGTGAACTCGATCTCGGCCGGATCCCGCCCCTCTGCTTCGCAATGCCGCATGAGCACGTCGACTTTGTGTCGTAGCGTCTCGACAGAGCCGAATGCGTTCCACATGTCGGCGTGCCTGGCCACAGTGCGCAGTGTCTTCTGCTCGCCAATTCCTCCGATCATGATCGGAAGATGACCCTGAATCGGCTCCGGGCTGTGGCGTAGACGATCGAAGTGATAGCGCGGGCCGTCGTGAGTGACCTCTTTGCCATCGAGCAGGGCTCGGGAGACGCTCACCGCCTCCTCCAGCCAGTCGAGCCGCTGGCCGGCGCTCGATCCGAAATCGATGCCGTGGGCCCGATGCTCCAACTCGTGCCAGGCTCCTCCCAGGCCGAGGATGGCTCGACCGCCGCTGATGTGGTCCAGGGTGGTGGCGCTCTTGGCGACCAATGCCGGGTTTCTGAAGGTGTTGGCGCCGACCATCAGGCCGACACGCACCCTTGCCGTCACCTGAGCGCTGGCGGTGATCGCAGCCCACCCCTCGAAGATCGGTTGGTACGGGTTGCCGAAGATGGCATAGAGATGATCCCAGGTCCACAGGTGGTCGTAGCCGAGACGGTCGATCAACCTGGCGGAGCGTTCGAAGTCGGGCCACGATCCCCCCTGGCTCCAGAGGAGGATGCCAAGCCCCAGAGCCATCAGCGGCCCTCGCGCGGGGTCGAGGTCGACTGTCTCACCACCAGCCGCGGCTCGAGCACGACATCCTGAACCGTGTTGATGGCCAGGTCCTCAGCGATCATCCGGAACAGAAGCTCGGCGGCGGATCGGCCCATTTCCATGCCTTCCTGGCTCACCGTGGTGAGTGGCGGAATCACATAGGGGGCGACGTCGATGTCGTCGTATCCGACGATGGAGAGCCGATCCGGGATGGTGATGCCCTGCTCGTAGGCGGCGCGCATCAACCCGAACGCAGTGGTATCGGAAGTGGCGAAGACTGCCGTCGTGGGGGAGTCATCGAATCCGTCGAATATCCGTCGCCCCAGCTCGTATCCCTTGTCCGGCTCTTGGTCTGTGATGTGGATCTGGATGTACTCACTCATGCCTCGGGCGTGCATGTACCGCTCATATCGATCTGCTCTGAGCCGCCCGTCGTATGTCCTCGAGTCGGAAACGCAGATGATCGCCCTGTGCCCCAACTCCCAGAGGTGATCCATGGCCGCGTCGGTGCCTCTGACGCTGTCTGCGTACACGCCAGGGATCTGACGGCGCTCGGTGCGGTCGGTGACGCCTACCACATAGCGGTGTTGACTGGCGAGAACGTCGAGGGCGTTGTCCCCTCCCTGGATGTCACCAATCAGGATGATGCCGTCGGCATGGGACTGTTCGAACATGGATCCATAGGCGACGGCTGCCTGAGGCTCATAGTCGACGTGACCGAGGAAGAGGCGATACTCGGCCCGACGGGCAGCCTCGTTGATCCCGCGCAGGATTTGGATGTGGAACGGGTCGGAGATGTCACGGGCGATGACACCGAGAAGTGAGCTGCGGCTGCCGCGAAGACCTCGAGCCAGCAGGTTGGGTTTGTAACCGAGACGGGCGGCTACTGCGAACACCCGGTCTCGGGTTTCCTCCCGGATTGGGACCCCCGACTCCTTGGCATTGAGGATACGGGAGACGGTGGTAACCGAAACCCCCGAGTCGCGTGCGACATCCTTGAGGGTGACCGCCTCGTTCACCTTGCGTCGATGGGTGTCAGCAGCCAGTTTCGGCTCTCCCTCTTCGTTTCCTCTTGACTCAGTTGCCATCATCACTATATCATCGATCCTAGGCTTATCGTCAAGCGCAAACGTTAAGCGGTATCGATACGCCTTATCGATAAGTGTCGACTAGAGGACGAGCGAGGTTTGGTGGAGGTCTTCCCACGATTCGACTTGACCGGGAAGGTGGCCCTGGTCACCGGAGCCGCCCGTGGATTGGGTCGCTCCATCTCATTGGCGTTGGCCAATGCCGGGGCCGATGTGGCTCTGGGGGTCCGCGTCGAGGGAACCGGTGAGGACATAGCCGACGAGATCGAGGCCATGGGGCGAAGGGCTCTCGAGGTGCCGATGGATGTCCTGAGCCTCACCCAGATCTCAGCGGCGATCGACACGGTCAGGTCCGGGATGGGCTCGATCGACATCCTGGTGAACAACGCCGGGCTGGGACCGGAGAACCCGGCCGAAGACGTGACCGAGGAGGACTTCGACCTCACATTCGATGTCAACGTGAAGGGTCTCTTCTTCGCCAGTCAGGCCGCGGCCCGGGTGATGTCGGACAAGGGTGGCCGAATCGTCAACATGAGCTCCCAGGCCGGGCTGGTGGCCCTTCCCACGGAGGCCATCTACTGCGCCAGCAAGGCAGCCGTCTCCCATCTCACCCGATGTCTCGCCGTCGAGTGGGGTCGGCTCGGGATCAACGTCAACGCGATCGCTCCCACCTTCATCCGGACACCCGGCACCGAAGCTGCGCTCTCCGACCCTGAGTTTCACGACGATGTCATCGAGCGGATCGCCGCTCTGCATCGGGTGGGCGAGCCGGTCGACGTTACCGGCGCCGTGGTGTACCTGTGCTCACCGGCATCGTCTCTGGTCACGGGGACCACCCTCGTTGTCGATGGCGGATGGACGGTTCGCTAGACATGACCGCTGTGCGAACACCGGTGCGCAACGGTGACGACGACTCGAGGTGGGCGGCATTGGGCAGACGTGCCGCATTGGCGCGACGTCTTCGCACTTCCGGGATCTTTCTGGTCCTCGTGCTGTTCGTGGTCATCGGAAGCATCCTTTCGCCGCATTTCCTGACTACCTCCAACATCCTCAACGTCGCCCGGCAGATGTCGATCGTCGGGATCGTCGGTGTGGGAATGACCTTCGTTATCCTGACCGCGGGCATCGACCTCTCCGTGGGGTCAATCGTGGGCGTCTCGGCGATCACCGGCGCGGCACTGCTCAGCGGCGGTGTTCCCTGGCCGCTGGCCTGCTTGCTCGCCATGGTTGCGGGTGCGTTCGTCGGTGCGCTCAATGGCCTCGGGATCACCAACCGCGGCGTACAGCCTTTCATAATGACCTTGGCGATGCTGGTCATCGCCCGGGGAGTGACGATGACCTACGCCAACGGTCAGCCCATCCCTCTGGGCGATGCCGGTCCGGCGGTGGCGTGGATCGGCAGCGGCGAGCTGCTCGGGGTCCCGGTTCCCGTGTGGATGCTGGGTTTGGTGTTCGCCATTGCGTCCTTCGTCCTGCACAGCACTCCATACGGCCGGAAGGTGTATGCGGTCGGGGGAAATCTCGAAGCCGCCCGTCGCTCCGGGATCAATACCAGACGCATCGTCTTCTCGGTTTATGTGATCAGCGGTCTCTGCGCCGCCGTCTCATCGCTGATCGTCATCAGTCGTCTGAGCTCGGGAACCCCATCGATGGGGACGGGGCTCGAGCTCGATGCGATCGCTGTGGTGGTCATCGGTGGGACCAGCCTCTTCGGGGGAGTGGGAGGGGTTGGAGGCACCATGGTCGGGGCCGGCATCGTCTCGGTCCTGGAGAACCTCCTCAACCTGCTCGGTGTTTCCCCATTTACTCAGCAGATCGCCAAGGGACTGATCATTCTCGGGGCCGTGCTCCTCGAGGGAAGGACCCGAAAGACGGAAGGGATATGACTTGAACGGGTGGAGCCAGCTTCAGCCCGTTCATAGGCAAGGGCAAGTGCCCGGAAAGGAAACAGGGAGGTTGGATTGAGCAAACGAACCATACGATGGGTCGTTGTCGTCCTGCTGTTCGGATTGATCGCCGCGGCGTGCGGTGATTCCGGGAGCGGCGACACCACGACGACCGCAGCGGATGTCGAGGAGCCGACGACGACGGCTGGTGGTGGAGGCGAAACCACTACCACGGGCGCGCCGGACGAACCGGTTCTGATTGGATTCTCACAAGCAAACAACGGTGACGTCTGGCGCATCAACCAGACTAACAATGTCCAGGACACCTGCTCGGCGTTGATGCCCGAGGCTGAGGTGGTGGTGACCGACGGTCAGGGCGATGCGGCCAAGCAGTCTGCAGACGTCGATGACATGATCTCTCAGGGAGTGGACGTGTTGCTGCTGACCCCGCTGACGGCGGAAGAGCTCACTCCCGCCGCGCAGCGGGCGTTGGATGCCGGTATCCCGGTGATCACCCTCGATAGGAGCGTGAACGCAGAGGTAACCCAGCACATTGGAGCCGATAACAAGCTGATCGGTCGAACGGCTGCCCAATTCGTGGCCGAGACCCTTCTCGGTGGCGAGGGAGGCAAGGTCATCGAGATCCAGGGTGTGCTTGGCGCATCGGCCACCACGGACAGGCACGACGATTTCGTTGCCTACCTCGAGGAGAACCATCCCGATGTCGAGATCGTTGCCAGTGAGTCCGGTGAGTACCGGCGTGAGGAGGCGCTGACGTTCATGGACGACATGCTCCAGCGTTTCGGACCTGGCGAGTTCGACGTCGTGTACACCCACAACGATGAGATGGCTCTGGGCGCACTTCAGTCCATCAAGCAGGCGGATCGTCTCGGTGAGGCGGACATTGTCGGGATCGACGGTCAGAACGAGGCCATCGACGCCATTGCTGCAGGTGAGTTGGCAGCGACGTTCACCTACGACAACGCCGGCAAGGAGGCCTGTGAGTCAGCCGCCAAGCTGATCGCAGGCGAGAGCATCGATCCGGTGTGGGTCCTCGAGACCAATCAGATCGATCAGACGAATGCCGAGGAGTGGGTCGGCCTGGGCTTCTAGGCCCTGACTACTGAGATTACAGGGGTTGCGGCTTCGTCCTCCGGGCCGCGCCCCTGCTCTCTTGCCCACCACTGGCTTCCGACCGGGAGACGAGCCGTCCATGACCAGCCAGATGTTGAGAGAGATCGAAGAGACACCTGATCTTGTGGCGCGGCTCATCGACGAAGCCGGCCCTGAGATCTCGTCCGTCGCCTCGACAATCCGACGGAGGTCACCGCGCTGGGCCACGTTCGTGGCGCGCGGCACCTCGGACCATGCGGGAACCTTCGCCCGCTACCTCTTCGAATCGCGGCTTGGGATCAGGTCGGCAATGGCTGCGACTTCCACGGTCAACCTGTACCGCGCCGAACTCGATTGGTCCCATGGCCTGGTGGTCGCGGTATCGCAGTCGGGCCAAAGCCCCGACGTTTGCGACTATCTGAGCTCGGCCCGGGCAGGTGGGGCGCTCACCCTGGCAATCACCAACGATGTCGGCTCCCCATTGGCGGGGGCGGCGGAGCTGGTCATCGACTGTCATGCCGGCACCGAGCAGTCGGTCCCTGCCACCAAGACATACGTGGCCGAGCTGGTGAGTCTGGCATTTCTCGTGGCAGCCATGCCTGGCGGTTCTGTGCTGACCGGCCCGATATTGGAGCTCCCGTTCCAGCTTCAGGACACCATGCGACGGGCGCGGGAATGGCTTTCGACCTCAGGCGTGATCGCGGAGTTCGCCAGCCATGACGGCGCCCTGATCCTGGGCCGGGGCCACAACCTGGCCACGGCGCTGGAGACTGCGCTGAAGCTCAAAGAGACGGCCCGGATCTTTGCCGAGGCATATTCGACAGCCGACTTCGAGCACGGGCCAACAACTCTGGCCGACGTCGGGGTGCCCACATTGGCCTTCCGCCCGCGTGGTGCGGTGGGCCGGATGGTCGACGACACCTTGAGGCGGGTCGTCAAACAGAGCGGCTCCTGTTGGGTGGTCGGAGACGAGCCATCGCCACTCGTGACGGACCGACCCGCCTTGGTCCTCTCGCCCATCATCGAGGAGCTGTCACCAATACCGTTCGTTGTTCCCGGGCAGCTCCTGGCCGAGGCGGTGGCCAGGAGCTCGGGGCTCGATCCCGATGCGCCGGTGGGTTTGAGCAAGGTGACGCTGACCTCGTGAGCGATCGAGACGTCATCGACCCGACCGGAGGGTTCAGGACGGTCTTCGGTCGCGGTTTGGTCGACGAGCTGCCCAACTTCGTCCACCGACCCTATCTCGTGGTGACGATGGCCGATCTGTGGCCGACGTTCGAAGAGAGACTGAGTGCCGGTCGGGCAGGCGTCCACCTGGTGCAGACCATCGACGCCGACGAGCTGGAGGCGGAGCTTGCCGGAACTCCAGACTTCGAGGCAGTCGTCGGTGTCGGCGGGGGTCAAGCGATCGATGTCGCCAAGTTCTTCGCCTGGAAGCGGCGCCGGCCACTATTCCAGGTTCCAACAGCGATGACCGTGAACGCCCCTTTCGGCCATCGTGCCGGCCTGCGCCGGCAGGGTCAGGTCAAATACATGGGCTACGCCGTGCCCGAGGCCGTCTACGTCGATTTCGACGTGATCCGCAGCGCGCCGGCCGCCCTCAACCGGAGTGGAGTGGGCGACATCCTTTGCTATCACACCGCTCACAGGGACTGGGAGATCGCACGCGACGCCGGGCGGGAGGAAACCCAATGGCCATATGACGCCGACCTCGTCGCCGCGGCCCGTCGACGACTGGAGACAGTGATGGCCAGTCTCGATGACATCAGAGAGGTGAACGAAACCGGGATCCGGGCTCTGATGGGTGCTCATCGGTGGGGGGGAGCCACGTTTCACGATGCAGGGTGGAACCCACGCCATATCGAAGGTGTGGAGCATTTCTTCTTCTACAACCTCGAGCGGCTCACCGGAAGACATTTCATTCATGGCCAGCCTGTCGGTCTCGGGACCTACATCGGATCGCTTCTCCAGGAGAACCAAGCCGACTTGATGCTTTCCGCCTTGCACCGGGTCGGCGTCGATATCAGACCCGAGGCAATGGGAGTCGACTGGGGGGACGTGGCTGCGAGTGTGACCACACTCCAGGAGTTCACCGAGAGCTCCGGTTTGTGGTTCACGGTTGCCAGCGTTGCAACCGTTACCGAATCGTTTGTCGATGAGGTCCGCGCGGGCATCACCGCGGTTTACGGGCCCTGGGAGGGATGAAGCGATGAGAGTGGGATTGACGCTACCCCAGGGCTGTGACCGGGAGTATTTCGGCCTCGACGCGGCGACCGCCTGGCGGCGAACCATGGATGTCGCCAACGCCGCCGATCTGGCCGGGTTCGAGTCACTTTGGATCTATGACCACTTTCAGGTGGACCCACCGCCGGAGGAGGCTCTGGTGTTCGACCCCATCGTCGAGATGGCAGCCCTGGCCATGTGCACCAGCCGGGCTCGTCTTGGCCATCTGGTCCTTGCTGCCGCCTACCGCAATCCTGCCCTCACCGCCAAGATGGTCTCCACTCTGGACGTGGTCAGCGGTGGACGGATGATCCTGGGGATCGGCGCCGGGTGGAAAGAAGACGAGTGGACCGCGTACGGCTACGGATTCCCCCCTGCGCCGATCCGTCTCGAGATACTCGAGGACTCTCTGGAGATCATCACCCGGATGCTGGGCCCGGGTCGTGCCACATTCCAGGGCAACCACGCCTATGTCGTCGATGCGATTCACGAACCCAAGAGCCTGAGCGGTGATCGGCTGCCGATTCTGGTCGGTGGCAACGGGCCCAACCGCACTTGGAGAATCGCCGCCCGTTTCGCCGATGAGCTGAATCTCGACGCGATGATGCCGGCAGAGGTCGAAAAGGCACTACCGGTGATCGCCGAGCGCTGCGCCGAAGTCGGTCGAGATCCATCCACGCTGGCGGTCTCGGTTCATCTATGGGGCGAGGCGGGTGGCGCCCCCGAGGGGACGGCCCGTCAAGAGCGATTCCTCGAGTACGCCGCGCTCGGGGTGTCGCGGATCATGGTGCAGGGGTTCGTGGGGGTGACCGACCCCGGCGCCCTGGAACGTCTGGTGGACGACTGCGCAGAGGCGGGAATCCTCGCCGACCGTTGACCCACAGCCAGGTCCACCCGATGGACGATCGACCCACCTCGTCTCGGGATCGACGCAATCGGGCTTAACTCTGCTCATGACATCCGAACGAGCCACCCGCTGGATGCTCATCCTCACCACCGCCGGGTTGGCGCTGGGGGGGCTGTCGTGGATGATCGGATGGACTGTCCCTTCGAACGTGTTTTTCGCGGCCGTGGCATTGCTGCCGGTGATTCCTCTCATTGGCGACATGGTCGAAAGGCTGCGGAAACGACAACCGGGTGTAGATGTGATTGCCCTCCTGGCAGTGGCCGCGGCCCTGGCTCTCGGCGAGTACCTGACCGCGGCAATCATCGGCTTGATGCTGGCCACCGGCCGTTTTCTGGACGAGTTTGCGGCCGGCAGGGCCGAGCGGGCACTCACCGCGCTCATCAGCCGAGCTCCCCGATCCGCCAATCGTGTCAGGGACGGTCAAATCGAAATCGTCGACGTCGATGAAGTCCGTCGGGGAGATCGCCTACTGATCAAAGCCGGAGAGGTCATCCCCGTCGACGGGGTGGTCCTGACAGACCGAGCACTGGTCGACGAGGCCGCCCTCACCGGAGAGCCACTGCCGGCAGAGCGCGCTGGCGGCGACCTGGTCAGCAGCGGCTCGGTGAACGCGGCCGATGTGTTCGAGATCCAAGCTACCGCCGACGCCGAGCACAGCACATACGCCGGGATCATCCGGCTCGTCGAGCAGGCACGGCAAACCCGTGCTCCGTCGGTTCGCCTCGCTGATCGATGGGCGGGTTGGTTCGTGCCGCTGGCGCTGGGCGTTTCGGGTCTGGCTTGGGCAGTGTCGGGAGATCCGGTGCGGGGGTTGGCGGTGTTGGTGGTGGCAACACCATGTCCCCTGCTCTTGGCGGTCCCAATCGCCGTGGTCTCCGGGATATCCCGCGGAGCCCACCGAGGGATCATCTTCCGGGGCGGCGCTTCCCTCGAAGCACTGGCTCAGACACGAAACGTCCTGATCGACAAGACCGGGACGGTGACGGTGGGCCGGCCGGCGCTTCGCAGCGTGGTGATCTTCGACCAAGGCTGGACCGAGGAAGAGGCGCTGCGGCTCGCGGCCTCTGTCGATCAGACCTCGACCCACGTCTTGGCTCGGGCGATAGTCGATGCGGCCCGGAAGCGAGGGCTTCGTCTGTCAATGCCAAGCGACGTCGGCGAGGTTGCCGGTTCGGGAGTGATCGCCAAGGTCGATGATCACTCCGTTGGGGTGGGGAGACTCGAGTGGCTTCTCGAGGGCGAACCGGCGGCGCCGATTGTCGACTTTCGCCAACGGACGCGACGATTGGCCCCTCTGGCGATTTTCGTCTCCATCGATGGCGATGTGGTCGCAGCCATCGTTTTCGACGACGCGATCAGACCCGATGCGGCCCACACCATTCGTGCCCTGCGACGGACGGGTGTCGAGCGGATCGTGATGGCTACCGGGGACAACGCCATGGTCGGCCGGTCGGTTGGGATCGCCATTGGTGTCGATGAGGTTGTCGCCGAGTGCACGCCCGCCGAGAAGGTCGAAGCGGTCGAGGCATTGCGGGGTGAAGGTGTCACGACGATGGTGGGGGACGGGATCAACGATGCCCCCGCCCTGGCCGCTGCCGATGTCGGGGTTGCAATGGGTGCTCGAGGCGCGACCGCATCCTCCGAGGCGGCCGACGTGGTGCTGATGGTCGATCAGCTTCAGCGTCTCGTGGACGCGATCGGCATTGCCCAACGCTCCCGACGAATCGCGCTGCAGAGTGTGGTCGTTGGCATGAGTCTCTCCGGCGTGGCGATGACCTTTGCCGCGTTTGGGTTGCTGGCGCCTATCGTCGGGGCTCTGGTCCAAGAGGCCATCGACGTGGTCGCGATCGCCAACGCCCTGCGCGCTCTCGTCGGGAGAACCCCGTCCCAGAGTGGCCCCAAGCTCTCGCCAGAGCTCTCCCAGCGGCTACGCGTCGAGCACGACGAGTTGATGCCCGAGCTGGATTCGCTGCGGGAAACCGCGGACAGGCTCGACGATCTGTCACCTTCGGCGGCCCGGGATGAGCTGGAAGAGATACGCCGGCTGCTGGTCGATCAGATCCTTCCCCACGAGGCAGAGGACGAGCGGGTGATCTACCCGCAGGTAGCTGTTCTTCTTGGTGGGGAGGACCCGATGGCGCTGATGAGCAGAACCCATCGAGAGATCTTCCATCTGGTCGATGTGTACCAGCGTCAGCTTTCCGATCTACCTGGAACGGGACCGGACCCAGCCGACAATCGAGATCTACGGAGGATCCTGTACAGCCTCCATGCCATCCTCCGTCTTCATTTCGATCAGGAAGAGGAGCTCTATTTCTCACTCCAGGAAGCCTGAAGGTTCGAGCCTCCAGCGAGAAGGGTCAGACGTAGCAACGGGGCCCCGAGGGCCCCGTTGCCGTTCTGATCCTGGTGGGATCAAGAAGTCCAGTCCTGGAACTTGTTCTGGATCGATTCTGCCGTTTCTCCGGTCATCTGCTTCACGCGACCGGTGAACTGCTCGAAGTTTCCCCGGGCTTGCTCGATCTCGTCGTCAGTGAGGTCGCCCCACTGCTCTCGGATCTTGCCTTTCACCCGATCCCAGGTGCCCTGGTCCTGCAGACGCTCGTGCCATCGGCGTTCGGTCTGAATATCCATTGAATCCTCCTTGGTAGAACCTCGTCCGGCCTCCTCCGGACCCATAGGTCTTACCCGCGAGCGTGGAGACTCAAACGACCAATGGTCAGTTGGATCGACCGACGACGTATCCAAGGAGCAGGCCGCCGGCCGCGGCCCAGACGACCGAGAAATCGTCTCCGACAGATGCGATCGAGGGGGCGCCTGCGATCCGCATGATCGCTGATCCGACGATACCGCCGATGATGCCGATGAGCGCAGCACCAAAGAGGTTGTCTGCGCTGGCAAAGAAGCCACCGATGAGACCGGCTACGGCTCCCACGCCACCGGCGACGGCAAGAGCTTCCCAGGTCGAGGCTGCTAGAAACATGTGAACAGACTAAGCGCGACCACGACGGAGTCGATGAGTCTTTCGACCGGGGTCAGGCCGAGACGACCTTCTCTTCCAGCACATGGCTCATCGGGAACTGGACGGATCGGCCCGCCATGTTGAACGGCTCGGTGAGCATCACAACAATCGTGGCCGGCCCGCGGCTGACGATGTGGCCGGTGTAGGTGTGTATTCCGTCTTGGTCTTCAGTGATGAAAGTAATGACCATGATTCTCCGACCCGATACATCGGCGGTTGGTTGCATGATCCTTAGGGCCGGAAGACCCATATTGGCCCGACGCGGCAGTGGTTCGCGGTTTATCCATTCGTTAGCCGACCTGCAATAGCTTGGAGATCAGTGCGCCTCTTAGTGGTAGAAGACGAGCCCGATCTGGCAAACGCCATCGCCATAGGCTTGCGTCGCGATGGCCACGCGGTCGACGTGGCCCTGACTGCCGGCGACGCCGACATCAAGCTCCGCACCGCCGGGTACGACCTCGTATGCTTTGACTGGAACCTGCCTGATGGATCCGGGCTGGGGTTGTGCCGGGATCTGGTGAGCGGTGACCTGCCCACCCTCGAGGGCGACCGGCCGCGCATCCTCATGCTCACTGCGCGGGACGAAGTCGAGGACCGGGTGGCAGGTCTCGACTCCGGGGCCGACGACTATCTGGTGAAGCCCTTCGCCATGGTCGAGCTGTCGGCGCGGGTGAGGGCACTATTACGTCGGGAGGACCAGGTGGACCCGGTCATCGAGATCGGATCGATGCGTCTGGACCCGGCCCGCTTTGAGGCCACCAGGGATGGTAGAGGTCTTGTCCTGACGGCCAAGGAGTTCTCCTTGCTCCACTACTTCATGGCGAATGCCGGAAGAGTGTTGAGTCAGGAGCACCTCCTGGAACATGTCTGGGACGAGATGGCCGATCCACTCACCAATGTGGTCAGGGTGACCGTCAGCAATCTCCGAAAGAAACTCGGTGATCCACAACTGATCAAGACCGTATCCGGGCGCGGGTACAGGCTGGACGACTGATGCCACCGGTTTTCCGCTCCATTCGGTTTCGACTCTCGGTTCAATATTCGGCGATCGTCTTCGGTCTGGGTGGAGCATTGCTCGGGCTGGTTTATCTGGCTCTGCGGCGATGGCTTCGCTCCCAGACAATGACCCAGTACGTATGGGCCGGCAGGCCGGTGTTTCAGGATGGCCATCAGATCGGCGTCGTCCCCAGTCTCGAGGCACGTGAGATCCGCATGATCGAATCGGTCTACAACGAGATCGTCCTGAACGAGGTGGCCCGATTCACGATCTTCGCACTGATCGCCCTGTTCTTGCTCAGCATGGTCGTGGGCTGGGTGATGTCCGGGCGGGTGCTCAAACCGGTCGAAGAGATCACGTCGGTGGCAAGGGACATCCAGGCCTCGGACTTGAGCCGGCGGATCGCCCTTCAGGGCCCCGACGACGAGATCACACGATTGGCGTCGACTTTCGATGACATGCTCGAGCGTCTGGATCAGGCGTTCTCGAGCCAGCGGCGTCTCCTGGCCGACACCAGTCACGACTTGCGAACCCCGCTGGCGGTGATCAGATCCAACATCGAGGTGGTGGCCGACGATGAGATGGCGAAGGTCGAGGACTGGCGCGAGGCGGGCAGCATCGTGCGCCGCAACGTCGAGAAGATGTCCCAGATGATCGACGGGCTCCTGGCCACAGCGCGGCTGCAGACAGGAAGGGCGCAGGCCGTGGCCCTGAACCTGGCGAGCCTCGTCGAGGCGAAGTCTGTCGAGGTGGAGAGCCTGCTGGCCGAAAGAGGGATCGCACTCGAGACCGAGGCGACTCCGACCATCGTCGAGGGCGTGGAGGTGTCACTGGATCGAGCGTTCACCAACCTGCTTGACAACGCCGTTGGCGTATCCGCGCCGGGCGCCAGGATCCGAATCGGAGCCGGCGTATTGGGGGATTGGGGATGGATTGCAGTTGGTGACGAGGGCCCGGGTCTGCCCGACGAGCCGGAGGGTGGCCGGATCGGTCTCGGCCTCTCGATCGTGGAGCAGATCGCAAGTGCCCATGGCGGGGATCTCACCTCATTCGAGGGGCCGTACGGGTCGGGCACGACGATGGTGATTTGGATCCCGCTTCCCGAGGTAAAAACGCCGCATCCGGAGGTGTCACCCTTTACAGATGCTTGATCATCCTTCCATAGGGTGAAAAGTGCCAGGAGGTCTATACAGATGAGCATCGACGAAAACACCCAAGAGAGCACACCAGGACAGGACGCGCCCCAGCCCGGCTCGAAGAGCCAGGAAACCATCGTCCCGGTCACGCTCGGATCGGGCGAGCCGGCCGGCATGGGCACCGAAACCGCCCACCTGGGGTCGGCAACCGCCACCCTGCCGCCGAACGAGGACGACACGGTGAGTCGGGCGGCATCGACACCGAGCGCGCCCACCGAGCCGGTGGCGGCCGCTGGCGGCAGGCCATCGATGTGGCGCACTCTGCTTTTGGGCGTCCTGTTGGTGGCGGGATCTGCCGGAGCGACCTATCTGCTCACGACTGATCGACCGGCCGGCCCAGCGGCGCTGGTCGAGGATCCGACCGGTGAGCAGTCCTCGGACTTCGTTGCCGGGGAGGAGCCCATAGCCGATGCGGCCGCAGTAATCCTCCCATCGGTGGTGCAGATTCAGAGCGGTTCCGACTTGGGCTCGGGGGTGGGCTCAGGTGTCATCTACGACTCCGATGGTCTCATCCTCACCGCGGCCCATGTCGTGGGCGACAACGACACGGTCACGGTTCGACTCAGCGATGGTGAGGAGGTCGAAGGCACCGTCCTCGGTGGGACTTCGGGCGCCGACGTGGCAGTGGTGCAGATCGATCGGACCGGTCTCCCCGCAGCGGAGCTGGCCCTTGATGACGATCCTCGAGTTGGTCAGATGGCGATAGCGCTAGGAAGCCCTTGGGGGTTGCGGGGCACGGTCACGGCCGGGATCATCTCAGCGGTCAACCAGTCGATTCCCCAGGGCGGCTCGGCGCGGTCGGTACTCCAGACCGACGCGGCCATCAATCCCGGCAACTCGGGTGGCCCCTTGGTTGATCGTGAGGGTCGGGTGCTGGGTATCAATGTCTCGATCTTCAGCCTCTCCGGCGCCAACGACGGGGTTGGATTCGCGGTCCCGATAGCCGTCGCCAGCGACGTGGCCGAAAGGGTGGTGGCGGGCGAGGCCATCGAGTCAGCCTTCCTCGGGGTGACCGGCGACGACGTTGAGACCGGTCAGGCCGGTGCAGTCATCAAAGAGGTCGATCCCGGCACCGCTGCCGCCGATGCCGGGATCGAAGTCAATGACCTGGTCATATCGCTCGACGGGGTGAGAATCCAAGGGATAGCTGACCTGGCCGCCCAGGTGCGGACCCATCAACCGGGTGCCACAGTCGAGATGATCGTGATCCGTGACGGCGAGGAGCTCACCTTCGAGGTGACGCTCGGCGAAAGACCCGAGGACCTCGGGTAAGTTCTCCCGGTAGGCCCGGCTATGATGGCCGGGCCCACCACTACCGGTGGGTGCCTTGGAGGCAGCGAAGCCGGTCGGAATCCGGCGCTGTCCCGCAACTGTGAAGCCCCGATTCGGGGACGAGCCAGGTCGCCTGAGCTCCAGGGCCACGATGAAAGTCTCGGATGAAGACGGAAACGTGGGCTCAGGGAAGCCACCGGCCTCTTCATCCTCCTGACGGAGGATGTTTTCGTATGCGAAGGATTGCGCTGTTCTCGGCGCTGCTGGTGGTGCTCGCTGCTTGCGGGACCACGGGTGACACGACGAGTTCGACCGCTGTGGCCACGACGATGGTCACTGATGAGACGGCCACTACCGGGAGCCCCGACTTTCCTGTGATTCTCGATGCGGCCAACGGCGAGGTCGTCGTCGAGGTCCGCCCTGAGAAGATCGTCTCACTGGCACCCACCGCCACCGAGATCCTGTTCGCCATCGGAGCCGGGGACCAGGTGATCGCAGTTGACGAGTTCTCCAACTTTCCCGAGGAGGCGCCGACCACCGACCTCTCCGGCTACGAGCCGAATGTCGAGGCAGTCGCCGCGCTAGACCCAGACCTGGTCGTGGTCTCGGACGACCTCAACGACATCGTCTCCTCTCTCACCGCGATCGAGATCCCGGCCATCCACCACCCGGCGGCGGTCACTCTCGAAGACACCTACACCCAGATCGAGCAACTGGGTGCGGCCACCGGGAACATCGATGATGCAGCCTCGCTGGTGGTCTCGATGCAGAGCGAGATCGACCGATTGGTGACATCGATGCCCGAGCTCGAAGAGCCGCTCACCTACTACCACGAGCTGGACGGCTCGCTGTTCAGCGTCACCTCGGAGACCTTCATCGGGGAGATCTACTCGCTGGTCGGGCTGGAGAACATCGCCGACGAGGCCGAAGGCGCCGAGACCCTCTATCCGCAACTCTCGGCCGAGTACATCGTCGACGCCGACCCCGATCTGATCTTCCTCGCCGACACCAAATGCTGTGGGGAATCGCCCGAGACGGTCGCCGCCCGACCCGGATGGGAGGAGTTGACCGCGGTGTCCCGAGGCTCGGTAGTGGCGCTCGACGACGACATCGCCTCCCGTTGGGGACCCAGGCTGGTCGACCTGTTGGAGACCATTGTCGGCGCCGTTCTCGACATGGAGTCGGTCGGCCCCTGATGGAGGCGGAGCGCCCGAGGGCGGGGCAGGGGCGGACGACCAGGGTCGGGGCTCGCATGATCATCGTCGTCCTGACGGCCGTTCTGCTCAGCGCCCTGCTCGGGGTCCTGG
>Ga0299913_10000566_pt1 | contig 24105 bp, 17 predicted proteins | sample RVTome_9_FD_201360 | JGI IMG/M metagenome (GOLD analysis project Ga0299913, IMG submission 201360) | Soil microbial communities from uranium-contaminated site in the Upper Colorado River Basin, Wyoming, United States - RVT155D38 (version 2) ... | reverse complement strand
CCCGCGAAGCGATCGAGGCCGCCGTCTACCAGTCGAGCCGCTACATCACCGACCGGTTCCTGCCCGACAAGGCCATCGACCTGATCGACGAGGCGGGCGCACGGGCGAAGCTGAAAGAGGCGGGGTACAGCGAGGAGTTCGGCGAGATCAACAAGAGCATCCGCGTCGCCGTCGAGCAGATGGAGAGCGCGGTGCACCAGAAGGATTTCGAGCGCGCCCAGCACTACCGCGACCAGGAGCTGGCGGCCCGCGAGAACCTGCAGTTCGTCCGCGAGAGGTTCGACGTCAAGTCGAGCTCCCGCCGCGTCGTCGTCGGCAAGCAGGAGATCGACGAGGTCGTCTCGAAGTGGACCGGCGTTCCGCTCGCGTCCATCAACCAGGACGAAGGGGACAAGCTGCTGCGGATGGAGCAGGAGCTCCACCGCCGCGTGATCAGCCAGGAAAAGGCGATCTCGGCCGTGTCGCGCGCCATCCGCCGGTCGCGAGCCGGGCTGAAGAACCCCGCCCGTCCGGTCGGCAGCTTCGTGTTCCTGGGGCCGACGGGCGTCGGCAAGACGGAGCTCGCCCGCGCGCTGGCCAACTTCCTCTTCGGCAGCGACAACGCGCTCATCCGCTTCGACATGTCGGAGTACATGGAGAAGCACTCCGTTTCGAAGCTGATCGGCTCTCCGCCGGGATACGTGGGGCACGAAGAGGGAGGGCAGCTCACCGAGAAGGTGAAGCGGAACCCCTACTCGGTGGTCCTGCTGGACGAGATCGAGAAGGCGCACCCCGACATCTTCAACATCCTGCTGCAGGTGTTCGAGGACGGGCACCTGACCGACGGGCTCGGGAACCGCGTCAACTTCAAGAACACGATCATCATCATGACCTCGAACATCGGGGCCCGCTACATCCAGAAGAAGGCGGGGCTCGGGTTCCAGTCCGCCGACCAGGCCGAGATCACCAAGACCGTGTCCGACATGGTGCTGGGCGAGGTGAAGCGGACGTTCAACCCCGAGTTCATCAACCGCATCGACGAGATCATCGTCTTCGAGGCGCTCACCGACGACGACCTGCGGCGGATTCTCGGGCTGCTGGTACAGTCGCTCAACGACAACCTGACCGATCGCCGCCTGAACATCACGCTCGCGCCCGAGGTGGCCGACTGGATCATCGACGTCACCTGCAAGGACCGCTCGTACGGCGCCCGGCCGCTCCGGCGGGCCATCCAGCGCTACGTCGAGGACCCCCTGTCCGAGGAGCTGATCCGCGGCCATCTTCGCGGAGGCGAGATCGAGGTCTATCTCGACGCCGGGCAGCTCGCCTATCGGCCCGTGGGGCAGCTCGAAGCCGGCCGCCGGCTGGCGTGAATCGTCTAATCAGAGACGAGCTGACAGCCAGGGGGTTCGTCCCCGGGAAGGCCCGCGTACGGCCAGGCGCGCTCGACCCGGGGCGACACGACGGTCTAACATCCTGTAAACTCGCATATTTGGCAGCGGCAGGACGCCCCCTCGGCCGATCCTGCGGCGCCCATTCGGGGCGGGCCACGGATTGCTCGTCCGCCCGTGCAGGGTCCAACGCATGCGCTGTGTTCTCTGGAAAGGCCTGCTCCTGGGCCTGATGCTGGCCGCCGCGCCGCTGGCAGCCGCCGGACAGGAGACCGCCCCGGGCCCGCAGCCTGATGCCGCGGCGCCGCAGGGTGGCGCCGCATCGGAGGCGCAGGCGCCGGCCCCGGCCGTGCAGCCGGCCGGCACCGCGCAGGAGGCCGCCCCGCCGCAGCCCGTCCGGCAGCCGCCGCCCGACTCGCCGCCTCTCGTCCGCTTCGTCCAGATCGCGTTCCCGAATCAGGGGGACGTGTCGCTGATCGAGCCGCAGACGTACCTCTACTACATCCAGACCCGTCCGAGCCGCGCCAGCGACGCCGCGTGGGTGCCGTACCACGAGCAGACGGTCCTCGACGACTTCAAGCGCCTCTGGGCGACGAACTTTCTCGAAGACCTCTGGATCGAGGTGAAGGACGTCCCGTACGAGAACGGCGTCATCGGCAAGCACATCATCTTCAATCTCGAAGAGCGCCAGCGCATCAAGATCGTCGACTACACCGGGTCGAAGAAGGTCGATCAGTCGAAGATCGAGGAGGTGATGAAGGAGCAGAACATCGTGCTGCGGCACGACACCTTCATCGACAAGGGCACGATCAGCCGCGTCGAGGGCATCGCGCGCCGCCTGCTCGCCGAGGACGGGTATCTCGACGCGAAGGTCACGCACGAGGTCAAGGAGCTGCCGGGCGGTCCGAAGCTCGTGCACCTCAGCTTCGTGATCGACGAGGGGCCGCGCGTCCGGATCAAGGAGATCGAGTTCGAAGGCAACAAGGACGTCAGCGACGGCAAGCTCCGGCGGCAGATGAAGGAGAACAAGACGAAGGGCTTCCTGTTCCTCGGCGGCGACGGCATCTACAAGGAGACGCTGTTCGAGGACGACGCCCAGCTCGTCGAGGAGTACTACCGCAACAAGGGCTATGTCACCGCCCGCGTGGGGCAGCCGGAGCTGAAGGATCTCGGCACCTCCGACGACGGGAAGACCCGGTACATCGCCCTCAAGGTCCCGGTGCACGAAGGGGAGCGGTACCGCGTCGGCTCCTTCGACTTCGACGGCGTGAAGACGGTGCGCGAGGACGCGCTCCGCTCCCGCTTCAAGCTCGATCACGGCGACTGGTACAGCGAGAAGCGCATCCGGAAGGGCCTCGAGGAGGCGCGCGAGATCTACGGCTCGGTCGGCTACTGGGAGTTCACCGGCCTCCCGGACCTGCGTCCCCGCGACCTGCCGGATGCCGACGCGTCGACCAACGGCAACGAGGCGGCGGCCCCGGTCGACACGCCGGAAAGGCCGATCCGCGCGCCCGACGGCGCCCCGTACGTCGACGTGACGATGCGGATGCGCGAAGGCGAGCGGTACTACGTCAACCGGATCGCCTTCGCCGGCAACACGACGACCCGCGACAACGTCATCCGGCGCGAGATGCGGCTGCTCGAGCAGGGCGTCTTCAATACGGAGGCGCTCAAGCACAGCGTCCGCCGCATCAATCAGCTCGGCTACTTCCAGTCGCTCGAGGAGGATCCCGACGCGGTCCAGGTCGAGAAGACGCCGGGCGAGAAGAACATGGTGGACGTGACGCTGAACGTGCGGGAGCAGAACCGCAACCAGATCACGTTCGGCGCCGGCATGTCGCAGTTCGAGGGCTTCTTCGGGCAGCTCTCGTTCCAGACCAGCAACTTCATGGGCCGCGGCGAAAGCGCGACCTTCGCGGTGCTGGCCGGGCGGCGCGCCAAGAACTACCAGTTCGCGTTCACCGAGCCGTTCATGTTCGACCGGCCCATCAGCGCCGGCGTCGACCTCTACAACCGCGAGCTGCAGTACCTGTTCGCGTACACGCAGAAATCGCGCGGCGGCAACGTGTCGATGGGCTTCCCGGTGGCCGACTTCACGCGCACCTTCGTGAGCTACAGCCTCGCGCAGGTGAGCGTGACCGACGTCAACCCGATCTTCAACGATCCCCGCGTGATCGGGCGGAACCCGTTCCTGCAGGATGCGCTGCTGCAGGGCGCGGGCGGCCGGCGGACGATCAGCCAGGTGACGCCGAGCCTGGTGCACAACACGATCGACAACCCCATCTTTCCCACGCAGGGGAAGCGCTTTACCGCCACCTTCGACGTCGCCGGACTCGGCGGCAACGTGAACTTCCTCAAGCCGCGGATCGAGGGCGTGTACATGTGGCGGCACACGAACCGCACCAGCCTCGGATTCCGCGGGCAGTGGGAGTTCATCCAGCCGTGGGGCAGCACGGTGGCCGTGGCGGACCCGGACGATCCCTCGAAGCGCACCCTTCCGATCTTCGAGCGGCTGTTCCTGGGCGGGGAGTACAGCGTGCGCGGGTTCGACATCCGCTCGATCGGGCCGCGGGACATCGGCACGCCCGAGGAGCCGGGCACCTTCATCGTCGTCGGCGGCAACAAGAGCCTGCTGTTCAACGCGGAATACCTGATCACGATCGCCGGACCGGTCCGCCTGGTGCTCTTCTACGACGCCGGGCAGGTGCGGGACTTCGGCGAGAGCTACGCGATGGATGCGTTCAGGACGTCGACGGGCGCCGAGATCCGGTTCTTCATGCCGGTGCTGAATGTGCCGTTCCGCCTGATTTTTGCGCACAATCCGCAGCGTGAGGGGGTCCTCGAGCAGAACCTGCGGGATCCGGCGAAGAAGTTCGTGTTCAAGTTCGCGGTGGGGTCGACCTTCTAGTAGGGGCGACCGGTGGTCGCCCTCCGGTGCGACCGATGGGCGCCCTCCCGCGCGGCCGGCTGGGCGCCCTCCCGCGCGGCCGGCTGGGCGCCCGTCCTGTATTAAACTAGGCTGTTTCTGTTTCTCTGCTGAAAGGGACATGAGATGAGATCGTTCGCTGTTGCCGCGGCCCTCAGCCTGATGCTGGGAGCCGCTCCCGTGTTCGCCCAGACCCCGCAGGCCCCTGCCACCGGCGCCCAGACGCCCGCCACGCCGTCACCGCCCCGCCCGTTCCCGCAGGGGGCCAAGGTGGCCGTCGTGAACATCCAGCGGGTCGCCGCCGAGTCGGCGGAGGGGAAGGCGTCGACCGCCAAGGTCCAGGCGCTGCACCAGCAGAAGACACAGCAGCTCAACGACATGAACAAGAAGCTGCAGGCGGAGCAGCAGAAGCTCCAGCAGGGGGCCCTGGTGATGAACGATCAGGCCCGGGCGCAGCTCGAGCGTGACATCGAGCGTCAGCAGAAGGAGATCCAGCGCTTCTCGCAGGATGCGCAGGACGAGGTCACGAACCTGCAGGCGGACCTGCAGGAGGTGTTTCACCGGAAGCTGATGCCGGTCCTGCAGAAGATTGCCGAGGAGCGGGAGCTCCAGCTCCTGCTCAGCCTCCAGGACGCCGGGGTCGTGTGGTGGGACACCGGGCTCGACATTACGGCCGACGTGGTGAAGCAGCTCGACGCGGACGCGTCGTCGACGGCGACCACGACCGCAAAGCCCGGGCAGAAGTAGGCGAGCAGCCGCGCTCCGGGGTGCCTCGACGCCTCCATTCCGGCCTCCGTCAGCCGGTTGGGTGCGTTCGGCACCCCTTCTCGTGTACCATCCCGGCTGCCGGCTCTACTGAGCCCGCTCCACCACAGACATCCGTGCCCATCAACATCCCGCTGCTGCTGGAACGCCTCCCTCACCGGTTCCCCTCCTTCCTGGTGGACGCCATCGTCGAACACGAGCCGGGGCGGCGTCTGGTCGCCTCGAAGAACGTGACGGCCGGCGAGGAGTTCTTTCAGGGGCACTTCCCGGGAAGCCCGCTGATGCCGGGCGTGCTGATGATCGAGGCGCTGGCGCAGGCGGCGGCCGTGCTCCTGTTCGAGCGCGAGTGCGCGGCCGGGATCTCGCAGGCCCAGCTGCGCGGCGTCGACAACGCGAAGTTCCGGCGCCAGGTCGTGCCGGGGGACCTCCTGCGGCTCGAGGTCACCATCGGGCCCGAGCGGCCCCCTCTCGTGTGGGCGCATACGGCGGCGTACGTCGACGGCCAGGTGGTGGCGGAGGCGGACCTGCTGCTGGCGCTGAAGGCCTGTGCCGAGATCGACCCGCGGGCGATCGTGCATCCGGGGGCGCAGATCGGCGAGGGGACGATCGTGGGGCCCTTCGCCGTCGTCGGTCCCCACGTCCGCCTGGGGCGCCACTGCCGGGTCGGCGCCTCCGCGGTGATCGACGGATGGACGGAGATCGGAGACGAGACGAAGGTCTTTCCGTTCGCGTCGATCGGACTCATGCCGCAGGATCTCAAGTATCGCGGTGAGGAGACGCGCGTCGTCATCGGGCGGAAGAACATCTTCCGCGAGTTCGTCACGATTCACCGCGGCACGCAGGGCGGCGGCGGCCTGACGAGCATCGGCGACCGCAACCTCTTCATGGCGTACGTGCACGTCGCACACGACTGCCGCATCGGCAACAACACGATCTTCGGCAACGGCGCGACGCTCGGCGGGCACGTCTGGGTGGAGGACTTCGCCACGATCAGCGCGTTCTCCGGCGTCCACCAGTTCTGCCGCGTGGGCGAGCACGCGTTCATCGGCGGGTATTCGGTCGTGACGAAGGACGCGATGCCGTACGCGAAGACCGTCGGGAACCGGGCGCGCATCTACGGCCTCAACACCGTCGGCCTCATGCGGCGCGGCTTCAGCGAGGAGACCCTCAGCAGGCTGAAGCGCGCCTACCGCTATCTGCTCGTGTCGAAGCTCACCACCAGCCGCGCGCTGCGCCAGATCGAGGAGGACGACAGCCTCCACTGTCCGGAGGTCCAGTCGCTCGTCGAGTTCATTCGCAGCTCGCAGCGAGGCGTCATTCTGCGCCGCGCCACGCGGCGGGCCGAGGAGATGGTTGCCGACGACTAGCCATCCGGACGGCGAGGCCCGTATCGCCAGACTCGGCCTGATCGCGGGCAACGGCCGCTTCCCCTTCCTGGTGCTTGACGCGGCGCGCGCCCTCGGCCGCGAGATCACGATCGTCGCGGTGAAGGAAGAGGCCTTCCCCGAGCTCGCCGACGCCGCGGCCCGCGAGCCCCGGGCCGACCTCCACTGGGTCTCGCTCGGCCAGCTCGGCGCCTGCATCAGAATCCTCGAGGGCGCCGGCGTGACCGAGGCGGTGATGGCGGGGCAGGTCAAGCACGTGAAGATCTTCTCGGGGATCGTCCCCGACCTGACGCTGCTCTCGGTGCTACGCCGGCTGAAGGCCCGCAACACGGACGCACTCATCTCGGCGGTCGCCGACGTCCTGAACGACCACGGCATCCACCTCATCGACTCCACCGCGCTGATCGCGCCGCTGCTGGCGGCGCCGGGCGTGCTGACGCGCCGCGCGCCGACCGGCGAGGAGGAGCGCGACCTCGCCTTCGGCTACCGCATGGCGGATGCGATCGCCGGACTGGACATCGGCCAGACGATCGCGGTGAAGGACGCCGCCGTCGTCGCCGTCGAGGCCATGGAGGGGACCGACGAGGTCATCGCGCGCGCCGGACGGCTGGCCGGTCCCGGCACCTGCATCGTGAAGGTGGCGAAGCCCGGCCAGGACATGCGCTTCGACGTGCCCGTCGTCGGTGTGCCGACGATCGACGCGATGCGCGCGGCGGGCGCCACGGCGCTGTCCGTGGACGCGGGGAAGACGCTGATCTTCGACCGCGCGGCGTTCGTCGACGCCGCGGATCGGGCCGGCATCGCCGTCGTGGGCCGGGAGCGTCCGGCATGAGCGCGGCGGCCGTCCCGATCCGGGTCGCCGTCGTCGGCGTCGGGTACCTCGGGCGCCACCATGCGCGGATTCTGTCGGACCTCCCCGGCGTCACGCTGGCGGGCGTCGTCGACATCGATCCGGCACGCGCGCGGGAGGTCGCCGCTCAGTGCCGAACCGACGTGTTCCCGGGCGTCGAGGCGCTCCCCGGCGCCGTCGACGCGGTGACGGTCGCGGTGCCGACCGGGTCGCACGTCGCGATCGCCGCGCCGCTCCTGGAGCTGGGGATCCCGGTGCTGGTCGAGAAGCCGATTGCCGGCTCGGTGGAAGAGGCGAGGCAGCTGCTCGACATCGCGGACCGGCGGCATGTCGTGCTCGCCGTCGGGCACACAGAGCGCTTCAATCCGGCCGTGGACGCGGCCCGGCCGCACCTCTACGCCCCGCGGTTCATCGAAGGGCACCGGCTCGGCACGTTCTCGCCGCGCAGCCTCGACATCGACGTGGTCTTCGATCTGATGATCCACGACCTCGACGTGGTGCTGTCGCTGGTGGATTCACCCGTGGAGCGCATCGACGCCGTCGGGGTCCCCGTGCTGACGCCGAAGATCGACATTGCGAACGTGCGGCTGAAGTTCGAGTCGGGCTGCATCGCGAACCTGACGGCCAGCCGCATCAGCCGCGACCGCGTACGCAAGATCCGCATCTTCCAGCCCGACTCGTATGTCTCGATCGACTATGCGGCGCAGGATCTCGAGATCTGGAGGCTCGTGCGGCAGGCGGGCGCCGCGCCGGTGATCGAAGGCGGCAGGACGCCCGTGCAGAACGAGGAGCCCCTGAGGCGCGAGCTGCGCGACTTCGTGGACGCGGCGGCTGGGGGACATCGGCCGCGCGTCACCGGCGAAGACGGGTGCCGGGCGCTCGCGCTGGCGGAGCGGATCACCCACGAGATGAGCTACGTGAACGCATGATGGACACGGCCGCGCTGGATCGGATCGGGGAGAAGGTCGAGCACGGCGAGCGGCTCGCGGACGAGGAGGCGCGGCAGCTCGCGTCCAGCCGCGACATCCTGGCGCTGGGCTCGCTGGCGGATCGCGCGCGCCGGCGCAAGCACGGCGCGGTCACAACCTTCCTTCGTGTCGCGGAGGTTCCGGTGGGGCAGGCGGCCGGCGGATCGCTCGCGCGGCTGGCGGGGGCGCGCGAGGTCCGTCTCGCCGGTGGTCTGCAGTCGCTCGAGACGGCCGTGAAGGCCGTTCGGGGCGCCGCGGCCATGGCGGGAGGGCGGCCGATCTCCGGGTTCTCGCTGGCGGCACTCGAGGCGCTCGCGACGGCGGAGCGCGCGACGCTCGCCTCGGCCCTGAGCGCCTTGCGGGATGCCGGGCTGACCTCAGTCGCCGAGACGCCGATGGACGCCCTGGCCGACTGGCGGGGCGCACTCGAGGCCGCGTCCGCGTGCGGCGTGGCCGTGCCGCGCCTCACCATCGACTCCGCCGCCGGCGGGATCGTGCCGCTCCTCGAGCGTGTCTCCGAGGCGTGCCGTCTGCCTGGCGTCAGCCCCGTATTCGCGCCGCTGCCACGGCGTCCCGGGCCCGAGCCCACGACAGGCTACGAGGACGTGAAGTCGATCGCGCTGGCGCGCCTGCTGCTCGACGTCGACCACATCCAGGTGGACTGGCGCCTGCACGGTCCCAAGCTCGCGCAGGTCGCGCTCACCGTCGGCGCAGACGACGTGGACAACGTCGCGGCGGAGGAGGAGCATCCCGAGGGTCGCCGCCGGGCGCCGCTCGAGGAGATTCTGCGCAACATCCGCGCGGCCGGTCTGGAGCCGGCCGAGCGGGACGCCTCGTTCTCACCGGTTCGCTGATGCCCATTCTCGTCGGGGCCGTCTCCTACCTGAACGCGCGTCCGCTCGTCCGCGGGCTGGACCGCTGGCCCGAACGGTTCGTGGTCCGGTACGACGTGCCCAGCCGCTGCGCGGAGCTGCTGCACTCCGGGGAGATCGACCTCGGACTGATTCCCGCCATCGAGTACTTCGCCGGGGACTACCGCATCGTGCCGGACGTCGCCGTCGCCTCCGACGGCCCCGTCGCGTCGGTCGCGCTCTTCACGAAGGTCCCGGTCGAGCGGATCCGTTCGATCGCGCTCGACACCAGCTCGCGGACATCCACCGCGCTCATTCGTGTGCTCTGCGCCCGGCACTTCCGGATTGCGCCCGAGTTCGTGCACGAGGATCCGAATCTCGAGGCGATGGTGGCCCGCCACGACGCGGCGCTGCTCATCGGCGAGCGTGCGCTCTTCGCGCCGGTGAGCGGATCCGCCGTCCGGAAGATCGACCTCGGATCCGAGTGGCAGGGGTTCGCCGGGCTGCCCTTCGTGTACGCCTTCTGGGCGGGAAGGCCGCGCCTGGTTCCGCCGGAGGACGTCGAACGCCTGCAGGAGGCGCGCGCGGCCGGCGAACACCAGGCGCACGAGGTCGCCGCCGGGTTCTTCCCCGACGATCCCGTGAAGCAGCAGGAAGGCGCACGCTACCTCCGCGAGAACATCCGGTACCGGTTTGGCCCGCTGGAGCAGGAGGGTTTCGCGCACTTCGTGCGCCTGGCGCACGAAGCCGGCGCTGCGCCGGCGCCGAGGTCGCTGCGGTTCTATACGGCGTCCGACCCGGGGTCCTTGTCGTAAGATTCCGCTCCATGTTCCTTCCGAGAGGGCGCGGCCCTGCCGCGCTCGTCCTCGCCGGCATCGTCCTGCTGCTGCTCGCCGCCTGCCGCGGCGCGCAGGACCGCTCCCGCTCTCCGGACGCCGGCGACGGTGCGGAGACGGCGCCCGTCCTTTCCCCTGAAGCCGCGCTGGAGACATTCGTGCTGCCGCAGGGCTACCGGCTCGAGATCGTGGCCAGCGAGCCTCAGGTTGCGGATCCCGTGTGGATCGATTTCGATGCGGACGGCCGGCTCTGGGTGGTCGAGATGCTTGGGTTCATGCCCGACCAGGAGGCCGCCGGCGAACGGGCGCCCGTCGGACAGGTGGTCGTGCTCGAAGACGATGACGACGACGGGCGGATGGATCGCAGGACGGTCTTTCTCGACGGGCTGGTGCTGCCGCGCAGCGTCAAGGTCCTCGAGCACGGCGTGCTCGTTGCCGCGCCGCCGCACCTGTGGCTCGCGCGGGACCGGGACGGCGATCTGCGCGCGGATACGAAGGAGCCGCTTCGGGACGACTTCGGCCGCGCGGATGGCAATCCCGAGCACAACGCGAACGGCCTGCTCTGGGGGATGGACAACTGGATCTACACCTCGGAGCACGACGGCCACCTCCGCCTGCGCAGCGGGCGGTGGGAGCATCAGCAGACGGTGGCGGTCGGGCAGTGGGGGCTCTCGATGGACGACGTGGGACGGGTGTACCGCAACTGGAACGACGATCCCCTGCGCGTGGACCTGTTCCCGCCCCGCTATTTCATGCGAAACCCCGCGGTGGTCCGTGCGCGCGGTATCTACGAGCGCGTCTCGGAGGATGCGACGGTGTGGCCGGTGCGCCCGAACCGCGGCGTGAACCGCGGCTACCGCGACGGCGTCCTGCATCCCGACGGCTCGCTGGCCGTGTTCGCCGCCGCGGGGACGCCGACCGTGTACCGTGGCGACCGGCTGCCGTCCGAGCTGCGTGGCAACGTGTTCGTCACGGAGCCCGCGGGCAATCTCGTACGCCGCTTCGTCGTGCGGGAGGACGAGCACGGCCTGCCGCGGGGGCGCAACGCCTACGAGCGGGCCGAGTTCATCGCCTCGACCGACGAGCGGTTTCGCCCCGTCAACCTGCTCTCAGCCCCGGACGGCACGCTCTACATCGTCGACATGTACCGCGGCGTCATCCAGCACCGCGACTACCAGTCGGAGTACCTGAAGGATCACATTCATCGTCACGGTCTCGATCGGCCCATCGCGCGCGGACGGATCTATCGGGTCGTGCACGAGTCGACGAAGCGCGATCGCCAGCCGCGGCTGTCCGGGCGCTCCTCTGTCGAGCTGGCAGAGTTCCTTGGGCACCCTAACGGATGGTGGCGCGACACGGCGCAACGGCTGATCGTCGAGCGTGGCGATCGCGCGGCGGCCGTGAAGCTCCGCGAGCTGGCGGCCGGCGCCGGCGATCCGCGTACCCGGCTTCACGCGCTGTGGACGCTGGACGGACTCGACGCGATCGATCCCGCCGTCGTCGAGCGGGCGCTGGATGATCCGTCGCCTCACGTGCGCGCGGCGGCAGTCCGCCTCGCGGAACGCTGGATCGCGGGGCCGGATCACCCGCTGCGCGGCGCCCTGCTCGATCGGATGCGCGATCCCAGCCCGACCGTCCGCCGGCAGCTGGCGTTCTCGCTGGGCGAGCTGCCGCCGGACGCGCGCGTGGAGGCGCTGGGAGCGTTGCTCGAGCAGTTCGGCGGGGATCCCATTCTGGTCGATGCCGCGATTAGCGGCCTTCGGGGGCTCGAGCTGGCGGTGCTCGAGCGGCTGCTCCCGCAACGGCGTGCGAAGGACGGCATGGAGGTCCCGAAACGGATTGATCCCCTCGCAAGGCTCGCGGGAGCGATCGTCAGGAGCGGTGACGCAGCCGCCATCGACCGCCTCCTGCTGTGGACGTCCCGGCGCGATCGCAGCGACGCGGGGCGGCGTGCCCTGATCGAGGGCTTCGAGGCCGCCCTCCTGAATCCCCGTCCGGGTCCGCTGCCCTTGCGTGAGCAGGCCTCGGACGTCGTCCTCTCACGGCGTCCCGACGCGGCCATCGCGGCCGCCGCAAACGGCGGGAGCGACATCGGAGCGCGACTGGCCCGTGTGCTGCGGGCGCTCGACTGGCCCGGCAAGCCGAAGGCGCCGGGCGAGGTTCTGCCGCTCGGAGCGGAGGACCAGCGGCGGGCCGCTGCCGGAGAGGACGTCTATCGCGCGACCTGCAGTCCCTGCCACCAGGACGATGGGCGCGGACGGGAGGGCGTTGCGCCGGGTCTGGTGGGTTCCAAGTGGGTGCTCGGATCCCCTGGCCTCCTGGCGCGCATTGTCCTGAACGGCAAGGAAGACGCGATGATGATGCCGCCCGTGCAGCTCTCGGACGAGCGCGTGGCGGCCGTGTTGACGTACGTGCGCCGCGCGTGGGGGCACACGGCCTCGCCGGTCGACGCCGCGCTGGTCCGGGAGGTCCGCGGCGCCTCGACGGGCCGCCGACGTCCGTGGACCGGCGCGGAACTCGAGACGGTGACCCAGCCGGACGGCTGGCCGCCGCCTGCTTCGGCATCCCACCAGTAATCCGGAGCTTGTTTCAACGTCCCGAGAGGAACCCCTCGCCGATGTCCAAGACGATTCTCGATGCGTTTCGACTGAACGGCCGGCGTGCGCTGATCACCGGGGGCGCGAGCGGTCTCGGACGCGTGATTGCGGACGCCCTCGCGGAAGCGGGCGCGGAGGTGGCCGTGGCGAGCCGAAGCCGCGGGGCCTGCGAGACGGCGGCCTCGGAGATCGCCGCCGCCACCGGGTGCCGCACGTGCGCCTTCCAGGCCGACATCACCGTGGCGGCCGACGTGGAGCGGCTCGTCGGCGAGGTCGAGGCCGCGCTCGGTCCGATCGACGTGCTGGTCAACAACGCCGGCATCAATATCCGGGGCACCCCCCAAGGGCTCACCGAAGCCGACTGGGATGCCGTCCTCGATACGAACCTCAAGGGTCCCTTCCTCTGCGCGCGGGCGGTGGGGCCGGGCATGGCGAGTCGCGGATGGGGCCGCATCATCAACATGGCGTCCATCCTCGGCGTGGTGGCTCTGGCGGGGCGCGCGCCGTACGCGTCGGCGAAGGCGGGACTGATCAACCTGACGCGCGTGCTGGCGCTGGAGTGGGCGGGCACCGGCGTGACCGTCAACGCGATCTGTCCGGGCGTGTTCGGGACGGAGATGAACCGTCAGCTGCTGGACGACCCGGTGAAGTATCAGGAGTTCGTGCGCCGGATTCCGATGGGCCGGTGGGGCGAGCTGCACGAGCTTGCAGGCGCCGCGCTCTTCCTGGCGTCCGACGCCAGCACGTACGTCACCGGCAGCTCCGTGTTCGTCGACGGCGGCTGGACGGCGTGGTGATCGGCGGAGGAGGCGGAGATACCGCCGGCGGGTCAGAGTCCCAGGCTGTCGCGCGCGTAGACGGCCGATCGCCGGACGTTCTCGTCTTCGGCCGCGATCTGCTCGGCCGGCGAGAGCCCCGTGATGCGCGGCAGCGGCTCCTCCCACGCGTGCGTCAGGACGGTGCGCTCGAAGGCCCCGAGCCTGGCCTCGTCGCGTCCTCCGAACGTGGCCCAGTAGCCGTCCTCTCTGCACGGCACCCGCAGCGGATCGCGCGTGATCATCTCGAGACAGAAGTGCAGATCCGGCCTGGCGCGCCGCAGCGTCTCGACCATCTCGGCCAGCGGCAGCAGACCCGTGCCGAGGGGAACCTCGGACAGCTCGAACCCGCCCTCACACGGCCGCACGGCCATGTCCTTGAGGTGCGTGGTCACCGCCCATGGCGCCAGCGCCGACACGAGCTCCATCGGATCTTCGAGGAAGGCCACGTTGTTGCCGAAGTCCACGCAGGCGCCGATGAAGGGGCTGTCGAGCCGCTCCAGCAGGGCCGCCAGCTCCTGCGCGGTCCAGTCCTTGTGGTTCTCGATCCCGAGCCGCAGGCGGTGGCGCTCGACGGACGGCTTGATGCGGGGCAGGACCCCGGCCCAGTGGCTCGCGAAGGCGGTCCACTCGCCGGGAGTGGTGAACGACTCGTAGCGCCGTCCGCTCAGCAGGGCCACGCGCAGCCTCGTGATCCCGAGCGCGCTCGCGACCGCCGCCACCTGGTCGAAGGCGGCATCGGTTTCCAGCGCACGCGCCGGAATCGACAGCTCGGCGAACAGGCTGCGGCCCTCGATGCCCCGCCGCAGCGCCGCGAGCGACTCCCCGTCCTCGATGTCGATCTGTGACAGGTCCACCTGACCACCGAAAGCGCCGAACGCCTGACACAGGTCGAAGAACGCAGCGGCATCGAGGCGCGCGGCATCCGTCTTCAGGATGTCGCGTCCGTGCAGGAGGCGGACGACGAACGAGGTGTACGCGAGGCCGAAACTGGCCTTCGAGGGGGCGCGGGTTGCGGGAGCCAGTCCGACGCCGACAGCCGCGCCGGCGATCGTGCGGAGCACATCGCGCCGGGTGAGCATCGGGCCACCGTATATCACAGTCCGCGGAAAGCCGCGCACTGGCTACTTCAGCATCGACAGAAACGCGACGACGTCCCGCAGCTCCTTCAGCTCGAGCACCAGGCCGAGCGGCGGCATGGCCGAGACCGGATCCGTGCGCTCCGCGATCTCCGCCTTCGGGATCGTCCGTTCGACCGCCGCCTCGCCGACGAGGAGCGTCACGTGCGTCTCCGTCTCGTCGCGGAGCGTGCCGTCGATGCGCTCGCCGTTGTTCAGGGTGACGCTGACCACGCCGAAGCCGGGCGCGATGCGCGCGTTCGGGTCGATCAGCGCCTCGAGAATCTGCTCGCTCGTGAGCGTCGATCCGATGCGGGTCAGCTCCGGGCCCACGTCGGTTCCGCGTCCCCAGAGCGCGTGGCAGCGCGTGCACTGGGCCGCCGGGTGCTCGAAGGTGACCTGGTAGCCGCGCCGCACGTTGCCGCCGGCGAGCAGCCCCTCGCGGAACGCTTCCGCCGGCATCCGGGCGTTGCGCGACTGCTGAAAGTCCTCGATCCGCTGCGTGAGCGCGGGCGATCCGTCCGCGGCGACCGCGGCGGCCAGATCGACGTGCAGCTCGGGCGCCAGCGTGCCGGCGGTCAGCGCGTCGAGATAGCCCGACAGGGCCGCTCTCGACTCGGGTGATCCCAGCGCGCCGAGCACCTCGAGCGCGCCCTGCTTCTCGATCACCGATCCGTCGCGGAGGATGCCGGTCAGGTGCTCCACCTTGGCCGCCGCCGGGATGCTGAGTCCTGGCAGGATCCCGAGCGCCGCGCGGCGCACGTTCGCGTCCGCATCCCTGATGGCAATGGCCATCAGCTCGCTCAGGTTCCCGACTTCGAGTGCCTGGAGGGCGTTCAGGGAGGCGAGCCGCACCTGGGCGGCCGGATCGCCGCGAAGCTGTGCGGTCAGCACGGGCGCGGCGCCCGTCAGCCTGAGCCGGCCTGCGGCTTCGGCGAGCGCCGCCTTCACCGGCGCCGACGGCGAAGCACCGGCCTCCTCGTACGCGCTCTCCAGGAGGCGCTGGACCGCCAGCCGCGCGGCAGCCGCGCCGCGGGTCGTGCGTGCCGTGCCGCCTGGGGAGCTCCCCACCTCGAACTGATCGTGATGCCAGCCGTCCACCCGATCGAGCTGCGAAGGCGCGGGCCAGACGCCCAGCGCCGCGACCGCCTCGACGCGCAGCTCCTCAGGCCGGGCGGCATCCGCGGCAAAGCCTGCCACCCGCTCGACCGCATCCGGCGACCCCTCGCGAAGGTTGGCGTTGATCGCGCGGCGCAGCAGCGGCTCGTTCGCGAACGGCGTCCGGCCGAGGATCGCCGCCAGCGCCGGCACCGCCGCCGGAATCGAGCCGTCGTCGTTGATGGCCCGCGCGGCGTCCGTGACGACCGACTCGTTCTCGTCGGACAGGAACCTCGCGACGCCGGCGTGTTTCGTGCGGCGCAGCGCCGTCACCGCGGCCGTCCGCACGCCGGCCGACGCGTGCGAGGCGAGCGCCTCGAGCGCGCCGCCGTCGCCGATGGAGGCGAGCGCCAGGCTGCCCGCGTGATGCAGGTAGGCATCGCGGCCGTCGTTCTCCGCGAGCATCCGGACGAGCGGCTCCGTCGCGGCGCGGTGAGCCATCCGCCCGAGCGCCTCCGCCGCGAAGAAACGTGCGCGGGGCGCGGCGTCCTTCAGCAGCGGAATCAGCCGGTCCGCGGCCTCGGCATACCGCACATCGCCGAGCAGCTTCGCCGCCTGCGCGCGGACCTCGCCGTCATCGTCGGCCAGGAATGCCGGCAGGTGCGCCGCGTGCTGCCGGTCCTTCCGCGCCAGCTGCCCGAGGCCCCAGAGCGCGTGAATCCGGGCGAGCCGGTGGGACGGATCCCCGGCCGCGGCGAGCAGCGTCCGTGTATCCGCGCGGCGGGCGAGATCGAACTGCGCCTTCTGGCGGACGCGCATGTCCACGTGGCGGAGGAGCGAGGCGAGGTCACCGGACGTCCGGTCCGCGAAGTCTTCGGCCAGCAGCGAGTGCACCTCCCGACGGATGGGGCTCGCCGCGGCGCCCGGCGCATCGACCTTCCAGATCCGGCCGCTGTTCTTCGTCTCCCACCCGCTGATCCAGTCGGTGACGTACATGGCGCCGTCCGGCGCAATCGTCAGGCCGACGACGAGGATGCCGCGGAGGAGCAGCTTCTCCTGGTCCATCGTGAAGCCGGCGCCGTCCTCCTCGAGCCTGAAGCCGTACACGCGCGCCGTGTCGGCTGCGCCCGCGAAGCTCGATGCGAAGAAGTGTCCGCGCCACTCCTCGGAGAGCGCGGTCCCCGGGTTGTAGGCCATGCCGGACGGGCCTGCATGCCAGGGGGCCACCGGGGGCAGGATGTACGAGGTCTGGCCCGGGTGGCGCGTCTTGAACATCGCCTCCTCGATCCAGACGTTGTAGCGATTGTTCTTTGGATCGGTGTACTTCCCGTACTGCCACGTCGAGCGCCACCCGCTGTCGGCGCCGTACGGCAGGTACACCACGCGCTCCGTCTCACCGGGGTAGTCGCCGTCGTTGTCGACGCTGATCAGGTTGCCGTGCTCGTCGAAGGCGAACTCCTGCAGGTTGCGGATGCCGGTCGCGAACACCTCGAAGTTCGATCCGTCGAGCTCCGAGCGGAAGACTCCGCCCTGGTGCGGCGACGACCACGTCCGGCCGGTCGGGTCGGTCACGTGGAATCCGACGTCGCCGACCTCCCAGTACAGCCGTCCGTCCGGCCCGATCATCACACCGGACACGCCGTGCCCGCCGAAGGCCGGATGCGTGTTGTAGCCCTCGCTCACCGTCGCCATGCGATCCATCAGTCCCGGACGATGCGCGTCCGGCAGGCGGTAGACGCCCGGCGGGATGCCGACGAAGAGGTCGCCGTCGTGGTACACGACGCTGCCGATCACGTCCCAGGTGGGATCCGCGTTGAAGCCCTCAATCAGCGTCTCCGCCGCGTCCGCCACGCCGTCGCCATCGGTGTCGCGCACGCGGACGACCCGCTCCTCGAGCTCCGTCCAGTCGCGGATGTCGCGGACGCCATCCGCGTTGAGATCGGCAATCCAGTCGTTCTGCTCGCTGCGCTCGGTCGCCATCACGCGCTGGTAGAACTCGCGCAGCTGATCGGTGGTGCGCAGCGTGTGAACCGTCGGAACCCAGTCCTGGTGCCCGCGGATGTCCAGCGGCATGCTCGCGCGCGACGTGCTGCCGATATAGGCGGTGCCCTGCGCGTCGACGTCCAGCGCCACCGGGTCGGTGATGAGCCGCTCCGAGGCCCACAGGCTCAGCTCGAGTCCGGCCGCCACCTCGACGTTCACCTTTTCGCGGATCTCGCGGGCCGCGCGCGCCGCGTCGGCCGGATCCAGGCGCACCGACGGCGGCTGCTTCGAAGGCTCCTGCGCGCGGCCGCGAGGGAACGGAAGGAGCGCAGCGGCGGCGAACACACTGGCGACGACACACAGCCGGCGAATCATCATGCTGGGGCCTCTGGACATCTCCGGACGCGGCAACCGCACGCGGGCGCAGGCAGGACCGGAGTTCTAGCTTAACGCGGCCGGGCCGGTTCGCCGAAGCGGCGGAGGCGGCGGGTCGGGGCGCCTCGAGCCTCGCGGGCTATACTGGGAACGCCTCATGAGCCTCGAACGGGCACTCACCAGGGCGCGCGCCGGCGAGCGCCTCAGCCGCGACGAGGCGCGCGAGCTCTACACGCGCGCGCCGACACACGTGCTCGGCCGTCTGGCGGATGCCGCCCGCGCCGCGCGCCATCCCGGCGGCGTCGTCACCTACATCATCGATCGCAACGTCAACTACACGAACCTCTGTGTCGCGCGCTGCAGCTTCTGCGCGTTCTACCGGCCGGTCGGATCGCCCGACGGCTACGTCCTCTCCTTCGACGAGATCTTCCGCAAGATCGACGAGACGCGGGCGGTCGGCGGCGAGCAGCTCCTGCTCCAGGGAGGACACAACCCCGATCTGCCGCTCGCCTGGTACGAGGATCTGTTCCGCGCGATCAAGCAGCGCTATCCGGCGTTCCGGCTGCACGCGCTCTCACCGCCGGAGGTGATTCACATCTCGCGGCTCTCCGGGCTCCCCGTTCGCGCCGTCGTCGATCGCCTCGTCGCCGCCGGTCTCGACAGCATTCCCGGCGGGGGAGCGGAGATCCTGGTCGACCGCGTCCGCAAGCGGCTCCACTGCTACGGCAAGGCGACGGCCGACGAGTGGCTCGGCGTCATGCGGCACGCGCACCGCGCCGGCCTGCGGACCACGGCGACGATGATGTACGGGACGGTGGAGACGATGGACGAGCGGCTGGAGCACCTGCTGCGCCTGCGCGACCTGCAGGACGAGACCGGCGGCTTCACGGCGTTCATCACGTGGAGCTATCAGCCCGAGCACACGGAGCTCGCCGGGGTCGAGGCGACCGGCCTCGAGTACCTGCGCACGCTCGCCGTGGCGCGGCTCGTCCTCGACAACTTCGACAACCTGCAGGCCTCGTGGGTGACGCAGGGCGGCAAGGTGGGGCAGTTGAGCCTCGCGTTCGGCGCCAACGACATGGGCAGCGTCATGATCGAAGAGAACGTCGTCCGGGCGGCCGGCGCCAGCTACTGCATGGACGAGATCGAGATCGTGCGTAACATCGAAGACGCCGGCTTCGTGCCGAAGCGCCGCAACATGCACTACGAGATTCTCGGCGACCCGTTCTGCCGCGCCGCGGACGTCCCCCGCATGCTCGCCCTCGCCACGGCGAAGCCGCCGGGTGAAGCCGGTGTGCCCGACGAGCTCCTGCAGTACCCCGCCCGGAGCCGCGCGGGCAGGGAGCAGAGGGGGCAGGCGTAGAAAGGAAGAAGGAAAAACGAAAAAGGAAAAATGCGGAGGAAGTCCCTTCCGGTTTCTCCTCTTCCTTCTTCCTTCTTCCTTTTTCCTTCTTCCTTTTTCCTTTGCGTGCTGCTCCTCTCCCCCTCCTGGCTCGTCCCGATTGCGGGTCCTCCCGTCCGTGACGGGTGGATTGCCGTGGAAGGCGGTCGGATCGCGGCTGTCGGCGATCGCGGCCAGCCCGCGCCTCGAGGTGCAGACGGGATCCGTCTCGCCGGCGCGGCGCTGATGCCCGGCCTCGTCAACGCGCATACCCATCTCGAGCTCAGCTACCTGCGCGGAGCGGTCGGCGCGAGCGCACGGTTCACCGACTGGATCCGGGAGCTGATGCGGCTGCGGCGCACGCGGGACGGCCGGACGCCGGAAGCAGACCAGGCGCTCCTGCGCGCGATCGCCGAAGCACGCGCGGCGGGAACCGCCATCGTCGGCGACGTGAGCAACACGCTCGCTCCGGTGCCCGTGCTCGAACGGTCCTCCCTGCTCGCGCACGTGTTCTTCGAGCTGGTGCGGTTCAGGGGAGAAGAGGCCGAAGCGGCGTGGGAGGAGGCCCTCCGGCGCCTCGAGGCCATGCCGCCGCCTGCCCGGGTGAGGGTGTCGCTCGCCCCGCACGCGCCGTACTCCGTCTCGCCGCGGCTGTTCCGTCTCATACGCCGGCACCTCGACGACGCGGGGCCGGCTCCTACGACCGTGCACCTGTGCGAGTCGCCCGAGGAGTGCGAGCTGCTGGCCAGCGGCTCGGGCGCGTGGCGCGATCTGCTGCACGAGTTGAACGCGTGGGACGCCGGATGGACGCCGCCGTCCGCCACGCCCGTGGAGTACCTGGATGGCCTCGGGTTCCTGGGCCGTGACACGCTCGTCGTGCACGGCGTGCACGTGAGCGACAGCGATCTCGCCGTCCTCCGCATCCGCGGAGCGACGCTGGTGGCGTGCCCGCGGAGCAACCGTCATGTGGGTGTGGGCAGCCCGCCCATCGCGCGGTTCTACGAATCGGAGGTGCCCGTCGCCGTGGGCACCGACAGCCTGACGAGCGCGCCCGACCTGAACGTCTTCGGCGAGCTGGCGGAGATGCGCCGGCTCGCGCCGGCCGTTCCGGCGCGGCGGCTGCTCGAGAGCGCCACGCGCACCGGCGCGCGGGCGCTGGGGTTCGGCGACCACGGCGTGCTGTCTCCCGGCGCGCGCGCGGACGTCATCTCGGTGGACGTGCCGGACGATGTGCGCGACGTGGAAGAGTACCTGGTCGGCGGCATCTCGCCGGAGCAGATACGGTGGCCGCTGGCACCCGCTGGCACCCGTTAGCACCCGCTGGCACCCGCTGGCACCCGTTGGCACCCGTTGGCACCTGTTAAGATTCCACCAATGCTCGCCGCGCTGCGCCGCTACGGCTCGTTCGTCCGCTTCAGCCACTCCGTCTTCGCGCTGCCGTTCGCGCTGACGGGGGCGCTGCTCGCCGCGCGGACGCAGGGCATCAATGCCCGGCAGGTCGTCTGGATCGTGGTGGCGATGGTCGCCGCCCGCAGCGCTGCCATGGGGTTCAATCGCCTGGCTGACGCCGCTTACGACGCGAAGAACCCGCGCACCGCCATGCGCGAGATCCCGCGGGGCTCGATCTCCCGGATGCAGGCCGGCGTCTTCGTCGCCGCCGCGAGCGCCGTGTTCGTCTTCGCAGCCGCCCGGCTCGACACGCTCTGCCTCATCCTGTCGCCGGTCGCGCTCGCGATCGTGTTCTGGTACTCGCTCGCCAAGCGGTTCACCCACTGGACGCAGGCGTTCCTGGGGCTGGCCATGGCCGTGGCCCCGGTGGGCGGGTGGCTCGCCGTCGGCGGACGCGGCGGGTGGGAGCCCTGGCTGCTGGGGCTCGCCATCGGCCTCTGGGTGGGCGGTTTCGACATCCTCTACGCCTGTCAGGACGTCGCGTTCGATGGCGCGCACGGGCTGCGCTCGATCCCGGTCCGCTTCGGCGTGCCACGCGCGCTGACGCTGTCGCGCCTCATGCACGCCGGCGCCGTCGCTGCCATGGCGGCGCTGGGGGCCGTCGTCGCGCTCGGTCCGATCTACGCGGCCGGCGTCGTCGTGGTCGCCGTCCTGCTCGCGTACGAGCAGTCGCTCGTGTCGGCGTCGGACCTCTCCCGCGTGAAACGCGCCTTCGATCTCAACGGCTACGTCGGCATCCTGTACTTCGCCTTCACCGCCGCCGCCGTCTACCTGCACCAGTCATGATGTCGCCACCCGGGAACGCAAGCCCGCCTGGCCTCGCCAGGGGGCCGGAGACGCCCGACGAGCGGCTGCTCGCGAAGGAGCCGGAACGGATTGCCGGGATGTTCGACGCGATCGCGCCGCGGTACGACGTCCTCAACCGGCTGCTGAGCGCCGGACGCGACCGCCAGTGGCGCCGGAAGGCCGTGCAGGCACTCGCGCTCCGTCCGTCGGAGGTGATCGTGGACGTCTGCACGGGAACGGCGGACGTCCTGCTCGAGGCGCTCACGCGGCAGCCGCAGCTCGATCGGGCGATCGGCATCGACTTCTCGCACGAGATGCTGACGCGCGGGCTGCACAAGCTCGAGCGCGCGGGTGCGTCGCGCGCGGTGCTCGCGCGGGCGGACGCGACGCAGCTGCCCCTGGCAGCGGAATCGGCGGACGCCGCGGCGATCGCGTTCGGGATTCGCAACGTTCAGCGGCCCGAGCGTGCGTGCGCCGAGCTCGCACGGGTGCTTCGTCCGGGGGGCCGCCTGGCGGTGCTGGAATTCGGGCTGCCGCAGTCGAGGCTGTTCCGGGGACTGTACCTCTGGTACGCGCGCCGCATCCTGCCGATGGTGGGGCGCCTCGTGTCACGCCACGGGCATGCCTACTCGTACCTGCCGGAGTCCGTCGGCCGCTTCCCGCCTCCGGAAACCTTCGGTCAGCTGCTGCAGGCCAACGGATTTCCGCACGTCACCATCGTCCCTCTGACGCTCGGCATCGTCTATCTCTACATCGCGCGGAAGTGAGCGCGTCGAGCATGCAGCGGCGAGGCCTTGTTGCCCCGCAGGGGTCGTTAGACCGCCGCGCGTAGGCGGAGCCTGCCGCGCCGAAGCTCGCCAGCGACGCTTCGAGCGAAGGCGGGTAGGCTGATATACTCGCTAAGTCTTTTATGTTCTTGGATTTCGGTGATGGTCACCCGGATCTCGAGCGGCTGCAGCCGGCGCTGTCGCTGCGCGAGGGCTTCATGCTGGCCATCATCCTCCACCTGCTCCTGATCATCGCCGTGCTGCTCGTGCCCGAGATGGCCTGGGTGAAGGCGTGGCGTGAGGCGGCGGAGCAGGCGCGCATCGAGGCGATCCAGCGGCAGCGTCCGCCCGAGCCCGAGACACGGTTCGTGTTCGTGCAGCCGCGGGTGGACATGGAGGCCCTGCGGCCGCCGCCTCGAGCGCCGGCATCCGACATCGACCGGGAGGCCATGACGCGCGAGCGGGCCCCGGACGCGACCAACCGCCAGCCGCGCTCCCGCGGCAACACGGCCGAGTACGTCGAGCAGGCGGTGGAGCAGCCTCCCTCCGGCGCGCAGGCGCAGCAGCCGGGCCCTCCGGGCGAGTCCGAGGCCCCCCGTGCGGAGGAGCCGCAGATGCGGCTGCCGGAGGCGGAGACCATGACGGCCTACAACCGTGCGCCGTCGGCGAACCCCACCGCGCCGGCGGGCGGCATCGCGCCGCTGCGGGAGGCGCTGCGCAACCTGGACCGCTACACCGAGCGCGCGCAGTTCGACAATCCAACCGGGGGCGAAGGCGCCTTCGGGCCCTGGATTCAGTTCGACACGAAGGGCGTCGAGTTCGGGCCCTGGATCCGCCGCTTCGTCGCCCAGGTGAAGCGCAACTGGTTCGTGCCGTATGCAGCGATGTCGCTGAAGGGGCACGTCGTGATTACCTTCAACGTGCACCGTGACGGCACGATCACCGACCTCGGCGTCGTCGGGCCTTCGTCGGTGGAGGCGTTCAACCACGCGGCGCTCAACGCGCTCGTGCGGTCGAACCCCACGCAGCCGCTGCCCGAGGAATACCCCGCCGACAAGGCCTTCTTCACGGTCACCTTCTTCTACAACGAATCGCCGCCCGGACCATGATGCTGCCGACCCGCAGCCAGCAGATCGGCATGGTGCTGCTGCTGGCCGGGGTGACCGCCTACGTGCTGTGGGTGATTACCCGCTGACGCCCCGCCAGGCGGCGGGCGCCGCCGCCTTCGCGGGCACCGGCGGCCCGCCGGCCGCGCGCCCGCCGGCCGCGCACCGATGACGACCGACCCTGTCTTCACCCGCAGGCACCCCGGGCGGCCCCTGGTGCTGGCCGTGCTCGGTCCGACCGCCACCGGCAAGAGCGCCCTCGCCCTCACGCTCGCCGAACGGCACGGCGGCGAGATCGTGAACTGCGACTCCACCGCCGTCTACCGGGGCTTCGACATCGGCACCGACAAGGTGCCGCCCGATCGACGCCGGGGGATTCCGCACCACGTGCTGGACGTCGCGGACCCGGTGGAGGAGTACACGGCTGCACGCTACGCGCAGGACGCCTCCGCCGCGATTCGCGGCATTCTCGATCGCCGTGGGCTCCCGATCGTGACGGGCGGCACGGGTCTGTACTACCGCGCGCTGACGCGGGGGCTGTTTCCGGGTCCAGGCAAGGACGCGGCTCTCCGGGCGCGCCTCGAGCGGAGCGCCGAGCGCCGCGGCGTGGCCTGGCTGCACCGGATGGTCCGCCGCGTGGATCCCGACTCGGCCCGCCGCATCCAGCCTCGCGATCGCA
>Ga0299913_10000565_pt1 | contig 24176 bp, 22 predicted proteins | sample RVTome_9_FD_201360 | JGI IMG/M metagenome (GOLD analysis project Ga0299913, IMG submission 201360) | Soil microbial communities from uranium-contaminated site in the Upper Colorado River Basin, Wyoming, United States - RVT155D38 (version 2) ... | reverse complement strand
GCCCGCGTTCGCGAAAGCGATCGACGATCCCGGCGACGAGCGACACCTCGGGCCCGACGATCGTAAGGTCGACAGCTTCAGCCTCGGCAATGGCGAGCAGGCCGTCGAGATCCTCCGCGGCGATGGCAATGTTGCGCAGGCCGGGTTCGTGGAAGGTGCCGGCATTGCCGGGTGCGACCAGCACGTCGGTCACTTGCGGTGACTGCGCGCATTTCCACGCGAGCGCGTGTTCACGGCCGCCGCCACCGACAATGAGCACTTTCATGTGAACGGGCTCTGAAATCCCTGCTGTTTAATGCCGAAAATGTCGCATACCCGTAAAGACCATGGCGATGCCATGTTCGTTCGCCGCGGCGATGACTTCGTCGTCACGCATCGAGCCGCCAGGCTGAATGATCGCGGCAGCCCCGTACTCGGCAGCCGCGTCGATTCCATCCCGAAACGGGAAAAACGCATCCGACGCCATCACCGAGCCCTCAATCGCGAGCCCCTCGTCCACTGCCTTCAAAGCCGCGACCCTGGTGCTGTACAAACGGCTCATCTGCCCGGCGCCTACGCCAATCGTCATGCCGTCCCTGCAGAAGACAACTGCATTCGACTTGACGAATTTTGCGACCTGCCAGGCAAACATCAGGTCGCGGATCTGCTCCTGATCCGGAGAGTTCTCCGTGACGAGCTTGAGATCGTCCGGCGAGATCCGGCCGCGATCGGCGCTTTGCACGAGCAAACCGCCTGACACTTTCCGAAAGTCGTATCCAACGTTGCTTTGCGTCCACTCGCCGGTTTCCAGCACGCGGACATTTTTCTTTTCGTGAAGAACCGCTATCGCATCCGACTCCACTCCCGGCGCAACGATGACTTCGACAAACTGCTGGTCGATGATCGCTTTCGCGGTCGCTCCGTCGAGCCCGCGGTTGAAGGCAATAATCCCACCGAAGGCGGACGTCGGATCCGTTGAGAACGCGCGCTTGTATGCCCTCAGAATCGTGTCGTCTACGGCGACGCCGCAGGGATTGGCGTGTTTCACAATGACGCAGGCCGGACGGTCGAACTGTCTTGCGCATTCGAGAGCGGAGTCGCTGTCGGCTATATTATTGAACGAGAGCGCTTTACCCTGAAGCTGCCGGGCCGCGGCGAGTGAGCCCGCAGTCGCCGTCCTGTCGCGGTAAAACGCCGCCTTCTGATGCGGATTTTCGCCGTAGCGAAGCTTCTCGATGCGGTCGCCCAGGTACAGGAATCGCTCTCCCAGCGGATCGTCTTCACTGACGGATGTAAGGTAAGCCGCGATCGCCGCGTCATAGCCCGCGGTATGGGCAAATGCCTTCGCAGCAAGCCGACGGCGGTAATCATCACCGAGTCTGCCCGCTTGCAGCTCTTTCAAAACGTCATCGTAATCGTCCGGATCGACAAGCACTGCAACATCGGCGTGATTCTTGGATGCGGCGCGAAGCATTGCGGGACCGCCGACATCGATGTTCTCGATTGCGTCAGCGAAGGTCACCTCCGGTCGCACGATCGTCTGCTCGAAGGGATAAAGGTTGACGGCGAGCAGATCTATCGGCTCGATGCCGTGTTCGGCCATGATCCCCTCGTCGACGCCGCGTCGTCCGAGGAGACCGCCATGGATGACGGGATGCAGTGTTTTCACGCGGCCGCCCATGATCTCCGGGAAGCCCGTCTTGGCCGATACTTCAAGGGCGGCAATGCCTGCCTTCGCCAGTTCGCGCCATGTGCCGCCGGTAGATACCAGCTCCACGCCGAGTTCCGCTAGACCTCGGGCAAAAGGTACCAGCCCGCGCTTGTCAGAGACGCTCAGCAGGGCCCGGCGCAGCGCTAGCATGACCACCCCGCCGGCAGTGCAACCTCGTACGCCGTCACCGAATGACTCGCGTTGTCCGCAGAAAGATAACGAGTGGCACTATATGAAATCAGATCGCTGGCAGTGGCTGTGTCGAAGATCGCCGACCGAATTTACCGGATCAGTGCATAAGATTTCAGTTTTTTTCGCAGTGTGCCGCGGTTGATGCCCAATATCCCCGCTGCCTGGCTCTGATTGCCGTGCGTGTAGTCCATGACGGCTTTGAAAAGCGGTTCTTCCACTTGCCCGAGGACGAGATCGTAGAGATCGCCCGGCCGGTCGCCGTTCAGACTCGCGAAGTATCGGTCCAATGCTTCTTCGGCGTGCTTTCGGAGTGGCTTTTTGCCGGAGGTTTTTAGCTCCATGTCCTTCTTTGTTTTCTTCTTTACCACTGTCTGACAATTCCCCCTGACGTATCTTCAAGAGCGAAATGATCCGCAAATAAAACTTTTTTGTTGCATTACCTTCAGGCGGCCAAAGAATCGACTGCGGCTGAACCGTCAAAATATTCCCGTGTCAGGCGCATTTGCTCGAAAGCACTATCGACGCGCACCACTTGCGTCCGGAATGCGTGTAAATTTTTCAGACCGGCGCAATACCAGATGAGGTGCTTGCGAGCCACCCGAACGCCAGTTGTTTCCCCATAAAACTGGTACAGGCCGCCAAGGTGGTCGAGCATAATATCACGGACAAAGTTTTTTTCTAGCGGTGTCACTGAGTCATTTTCTGAATCATTTCCGGCGTAGCGAAGATTCAATTCGCGGAATATCCAGGGGCGTCCCTGCGCGCCTCGACCAATCATCAAGCCATCAGTACCGGTTACGCGAAGAACTTCAAGCGACTTCTCGAATGAGGTGATATCTCCGTTTGCAATTACCGGGATAGAAACCGGATTTTTTATTTTCGCGATCGTTGCGAATTCCGCCAGTCCCCTGAAGCGGAAGGTCGGTAATGCCCGCCATAGGTGCCAGGAGAAAAGGGCCCGGAAACCGGAATGGACCGATCTGCAACATCAAAGGTTATCCCGTCAGTGCCTGAAATCTTCCGTCGCGCAGCGCACCCGGTTGCCGGTGTGACGGTAACAGACGTTCAGCTTGAAGCCGGTTGCTTCGGGGGAGGGCGATTCCACGCGCACCACCGCTGCAAAATCTTCACCTGCCGGCACATGGCTTGCAACGTCGGCGGCGGCGCCGAGATACTCGCCGGGCTGCAACAGTTTGCTGCCAATGATCTCTTCCCACCGATCAGTCAGGGAAACGTGTAACAGCGGGTAGGGCAACGCGCGATCGGAGTTGTTGGCGATCAGCGAAGAGATGGTCAGGATCCCGTCGTCGGCGTCGGTACTACCGCGGGTGGATTTGAATTGCCAGCCTTTGACATTCCAGTCGGGTATCAGCGGATCCCCGAGAAAACGGTAAACGGAGCCGACGGTTTTGTCGAAGGCGCCATATGTGGCAAGCGAGTCGCGATACGCGTGCACAACCTGCGCCGCGAGAACCAGCGCCAGCACGGCCACACCGCTGATCACTCCGTAACCGGGCGGGTCCGTCCTGCGCCGGCCGCCGCGGAACCACTGCTTCGCCTTGATGCCGGTATCCATCAAAAACGCGGCGTCGGCAGGCTGCGCCAATGTATCGCCGACGGCTTCTTCTCCTGACAGACCGGTGAGGGCATCAGCCCTTCGGTCTGCCTGGGCTTCCGCGTCCAGCGCGCTTCGAACGACTTCGCCTTCCATGATGATTGTTTCGATATGCGGCGCCCGTTCCATGGCGCCGCTGTTGGAGGTCATAGATGTAAAGACGTCCTGTTCTGCTGCCATTCGAATCAGATCCTGATCGATCAGCAGGTTGATCGTCATTTCTTCTTTTGTTGGCGGCGGGACGTAATGTTTCGCGGAATCGCCCTGATCCTGCTCCGGTTCGTCGTCGGGCGTCAGAGCGATGGAGAACTCTTCCTCGAATGCCTGCTCGCTGCGCAGCGCATCCCCATCCTCGGTGCCGATCTCTTGCTCGTCGTCCTCGAGGCGAGGCGTTCCGCCACCGTCCGTGGGTGCCTGGCCATCCGTATCGGCGCCCGCCGGGAAACCGGTTCCGGAGAGAGCCTCAACCGGCTCCGGCAACCCGTCCGTGGCGAGATCCTGTTCGCTTGCCTCCTCTTCCTGCTGAGACGCACCAGCGAGATCCGGATTTTCGGCCGGCATTTTATCCGACAGCTGCCGCGCCCCGGACACATCGATTCCCAGTTCCAGTGCCCGAAGTTCAAACTGGGTATCGATGTCGAGTGGCAGGGCCTGATCGGCTGGCGGGTCCTCGCGGTCGTTCAGCGTCCGGACATCGGTATCAGCGAGAGCCTCGCCGACCCCGGGAACTGCTTCAGCCGAATCGACGCGCCGCTCATCTTCTTCCTCCAGGAGGTCCATCCATTCCTCCGGTTCTCCCAGCGCCAGGTCGACCTGCATCTCGTCAGCCTCCGGCGAGCGCGGCTCGAGCAAGTCTTCGGCGCGCCGCTGCGGGGCGCCGGCTTGCTCCGAATCCGCGTCAGGTTCCTCGGGCAGCGGCGTGTTGTCGTCGTAGCGCTGCTCGTGTTCGGCCCCGCTGTCCGCAGCGTCGCCGCCGCCGGTGGCGAGGGCAGATTCATCCACGCGATCCTCTATGAACCAGCGCAGGGAGTCCGTGTCGTCCGCCCTGTCGTCGTTGAGGGCGACCTCTAGAGCGTCATCGCGCACAGGGTCGTCGAGCTCCTCTTCGTCGATGACGCGCCACTCAACTCCGGTGTCCTCTATGCGGATCTCGTGAGGCCCGGTCAGCTCGCTCAGCGAGTCGAGAACGGCTTTGTCGTCACTGCTGCCTGGTGTAGTGGCCGCGGGCGGGTCTTCCGTCAGGTGTTCGATGGCGTTGAAAGTATGGCCGCAACCGTTGCACAGCACGCAGCCGTCACCCTGCTGCAGAACAGGAGCAGTGACGCGAAACGCGGTGTCGCAGTCAGGGCATTGCGTATACATGCCGTTTCTCACCCGCGAGACGTACCCATGAGCCGCGCACTGCCGGCGGCTCAAAGGCGATCCAGTTTCGGTATGCCGCTGCCACCTCTTCCGTCTGATTTTCCATAATGCCGGAAAGTGCGATCTTCCCGCCGCTGCCGAGGTGATCGCAGATTGCTCGCGCGTGGCGGATCAGCGGTGCTGCGAGAATGTTTGCCACAACCACATCGTACTCGTCCTCGAGAGCCGCCACATCCATCGTCGTCACCAGTTTTCTCGCCACATCGTTATGCAGCGCATTCTGCCGGCTTGCTGTAATGGCCTGCGGGTCGATGTCCAGTGCCGTGGCCGTCGCGGCGCCGAGCAGCAATGAAGCGATCGACAAAATGCCGGAACCACAGCCGAAATCGAGCACACGCCTGTTGGTGAGATCGAGGCCCTCCAGCCATTCGAGACACAAGGCGGTGGTCGGATGGGTGCCGCTACCGAACGCGAGGCCGGGATCGAGGTGCACGACAACAGCGCCGACGGCGTCGACGGCAGATTCTCCGGGACACACCCACAGCCGCTTGCCGAACTGCATTGGGTGAAAATCCTTCAACCACTCCCGTTCCCATGCGCGATCTTCCAGAACTTCCACGCGGTTTTCGGGCAAGCGATCGAGTCCGAAGGAGTGCAGCAGATCCGCCCGCAGCCCGTCGAGGTCGGCTGCCGCGGGAAAAAGGCCGGTAATCCTCACGTCGTTCCACAGGGGCGTCTCTCCCGGCCCCGGCTCCAGAATCGCGCCGTCCCCGGCGTCGCTGAAAGTAATGGCCTCTGCTCCATGCCTTGCAAACACCACCTCAACGCGGTCAGCAGGCAGCGTCTCCAGATTCATGACGAATTGACGCCATTCCATGGCGGCCTGAACCTCGTCTTTCACAGGCCCAGGCGTTTTTCCAGGTAATGGATATCCGTGCTCCCTTTCTGAAATGCCGAATGCTGGAAGATTTCCTGATGCAACGGGATATTCGTCTTTATCCCCTCGACCACAATCTCCGTCAGTGCATTTTTCATCCTGGCGATAGCCGTGGGTCTGTCATTCCCGTGGGCGATCAGTTTACCGATCAGTGAATCGTAATAGGGCGGTACGCGGTATCCGCTGTATATGTGGCTGTCCATACGCACGCCGGGCCCGCCGGGCGAATGCCACAGCTGAATGAGGCCAGGCGAGGGCATGAAGGTCTTCGGATCCTCCGCATTAATACGGCATTCGATCGCGTGACCGCGTACCTGAACGTCTTCCTGGCCGAGTGAAAGCGGCTCGCCGCCCGCAATGCGGAGCTGTTCTTTAACAATATCGACGCCGGTGACCATTTCCGTAATCGGATGCTCGACCTGAAGGCGCGTGTTCATCTCGATGAAGAAGAACTCGTCATCCTGATACAGGAATTCGAACGTTCCGGCGCTGCGATAGCCCATCTCGATGCACGCCTCCACGCACCGGGTCCCGATCCTCTGCCGTTGCTCTTCGCTTATTCCGGGCGCCGGCGCCTCCTCGATTACTTTCTGATGCCGGCGCTGCATCGAACAGTCGCGTTCGCCCAGATGAATTGCGTTTCCATGCCCGTCTGCGAGGACTTGAAACTCGATGTGTCGGGGCCTGTCCAGAAACTTCTCCATGTAAACCGTTTCGTTGCCGAAGGCAGCACGGGCTTCCGACTGGGTGACCGCGATAGCCCCGGTGAGCGAGGCTTCTGAATGCACCACCCGCATGCCCCGGCCGCCGCCGCCGCCGGCGGCCTTGATGATAATCGGATACCCGATCTCGCGAGCCATGCGCAGATTGTCCTCCGCGTTATCCGTAAGCGGCCCATCGGATCCCGGCACGCAAGGTACGCCCGCAGCTTTCATTGCCCGGATGGCCGAAACCTTGTCGCCCATTAGCCGGATCGCCGCGGCCGGAGGGCCGACAAACACGAACCCGCTCGATTCGACTCGCTCCGCGAAGTCGGCGTTCTCGGACAGGAAACCGTACCCGGGATGTATCGCGACGGCATCGGTGACTTCGGCCGCACTGATGATCGCGGGCATGTTCAGGTAGCTTTCCGTCGACGAAGGTGGACCGATGCAAACCGTTTCGTCGGCCAGCAACACGTGCTTGAGATTGTTGTCCGCCGTGGAGTGTACGGCAACGGTTTTTATCCCCATTTCGCGGCAGGCCCGGAGCACCCGCAGGGCGATCTCGCCGCGATTCGCAATAACGACCTTCTCGAGCATGTCAGCGCGGCCCGGCTATGCAGAATTTCGCTGATCGATGACGAAAAGCACCTGCCCGTACTCGACCGGTTCGCCGTTTTGTACGCGGATGGATTTGATGGTGCCGGCGACTTCAGCCTCGATCTGATTCATCATTTTCATGGCTTCGACGATGCACAGCGTGTCGCCGGGGCTCACCCGGTCTCCCACTTGCACGAAAGGCGCAGATCCCGGCGATGAAGCGCTGTAAAACGTACCCACCATCGGCGCGATAACCGCAAAACCCTCTTCCTCCGGCTCTGTTTCGGGTTCCGGCGTCGGTTCGGCCGCGGGCCGACCCGCCGCTGGCTGAGCCGCCGACGCCGGCGGCGGTGCATACGCTGAGAGTGGCATCTGCGGTGAAATGCCGTGGCTGTAGCGGCTGATTCTTACGGATTCTTCGCCTTCCTTAATCTCGATCTCCGCGATGCCGGACTCGTCCAGCAATTCGATCAGCTTTTTTACTTTCCGTATATCCATTTGCTTACCTCGGGAGCGGCCAATTCCTCTCCGGGAACATTTTCATCAGCCGTTCCCGAGCTTTGCATGCGCTGCGAGCAAGGCAAGCTCGTAGCCCTGGGCTCCGAGACCGAACAGACAGCCCGCTGCAATGTCGCTGAAAAAACTGTGATGGCGAAATTCCTCCCGCGCAAAAACATTGCTCAGATGAATTTCGATAAACGGAATGCCCGTCCCGAGGAGCGCATCGCGCATGGCAATGCTGGTGTGTGTGAACGCTCCCGGGTTCAGCAGAATGAAGTCCGCCTTGTCCGCGGCGGCTTTCTGGATGCGCTCGACGATCCGGTGCTCGGCATTGCTTTGAAAGCAAGCAAGGCTATGGCCGAGATTCGCGGCTTTTTTGGACAGGCTTCGCTCGATCTCGCTCAGACTGGTCTGGCCGTATACCGACGGTTCGCGGCTGCCGAGGAGGTTGAGGTTCGGTCCGTTGATAAGCAGAAGGCTGGCCATTTGCTTGAGTTTGTCGCCAGATTGCCGAAGATGGCGGCAATTCTACCCCTTTTCGGGGCAGGTTTAGCAACTGGTCGACGATCTGCGGGATTCGGTCGCGTGACGGGCGCCCAGCAGCCCGACCTGTGCGCATCCGGTTCCGTCAGATCCGGAGTCGACGGTGCGCCTAGTCAGAGCTTGCCGAGCGCGTCCCTTGCGCCGGCGAGATCGAGATGGCCCTCCTTCAGGTGGCTCACGACCTCGAGCATCTGCGCGATCTGTTCCTCATGGATCTCGCCCATGTGCATCTTGATCAGCTCTCCGTCGGCAGAAACGAGCATCGTGACCGGGAGCCCAACGAAGTCATAACCCGAAGTTTCGGCTGCCGCAACAGCATCCTCCTGTCCGATGAGAATCGGATAGGTAAAACCGGCAGCTTCGGCATAGGTCACAACGTCTTCCTGGACATCGACGGCAACGCCGATCACCTGCAGCTCCTCGGAGTGCGCCAGCTGGGTCTTGTTCAACAGCGGAATTTCGCGGCGACACGGCGCGCACCAGGTGGCCCAGAAATTGACCAGCCGCGCTTTGCCCTCCCACTCGGAAAGCTCCCGCAAATTTCCGTCGAGGTCAGGAAGCGCAAAGGCAATACGCGCATCGGCCGGAGCGACGGCCGGTTCCTCCGAAAGGTTCCGCTGCAGCAAGTAACCCCCGGCTGCGGCTGCGATCAGCACCACGATTATCCATGTGTTCTTCAACATTAAAGTCTTCTTTCTTTGGCTGACGCCGCTTTCTTCAATCGCTCGGGTCTTGCATCGCATTGGCGCCGGCAAGCGTGTCGCTGCCGGTAGCACGGTGCACATGCGCGGCGAAATTTTCAGCGTCCATGAATCCTACAACCTCGAAACCGCGGCGTTCCGCGCCGTCGGGTCCGAAGAAGATAATCGTCGGCGGGCCGAAAACACCGAAGCGCCTCAGCAGCGCCTGGTCTTCGCTGTCGTTCGCTGTAACGTCAGCCTGCAGCAGCACCGTGTTCGACAGCGCCGCCTGCACCTGCGGATCGGTAAAGGTGTAGTGCTCCATCTCGACGCAGGATACGCACCAGTCCGCGTAGAAATCGAGCATGGCCGGCCTCCCTTGCGCCGCGGCGTCGCTGAGCGCGCCGTCGATATCTGCGACCGTCTTGATGCGGCGGAAAGCCAGGCCGCTCCTGTCGAGGGCGGCGGTTTCACCTGCGATATTGATACCGGAAAGTGGCTGCAGCAGGCTGTTTCCGCCCGCCAGTGACCCGAGGATCAGTACTGCGCCGTAGATAACCGCGAGCAATCCGAAACCCTTGCCGAGTTTCTGTGGAGCAGCCGAATCCGGCGTCAGCGTAGTCAATCCGCCCAGATACACGCCGGCCATGAAAATCAGCACGCCCCAAAGCGCGAGCGTGACCGTGGCCGGCAATATCCGCGACAGCATCCACACGCCAAGGCCCAGCATCATGAAGCCGAAGGCGTTTCTGGTTGCGATCATCCACGGGCCCGTCTTCGGCATCAGTTTTCCGGCCGACGCACCCACCGCGAGGAGTGGCGCGCCCATGCCGAGGCTCAGGGCAAACAGGGCCGCGCCACCGCGGACGAGGTCCGCGCTCTGCCCGATGACGGTCAAGGCAGCAACCAGCGGGGGAGCTACGCAGGCCGTGACTATGAGCGATGACAATGCGCCCATGACGAAAGCGCCGGCGATCGTCCCGCGTCTCTGCCGGCCGCTGGCTGCTGCCAGCCGGCTCTGGACCGTGGAGGGCATTTGCAACTCGAAAAGGCCGAACATTCCGAGTGCGAGAATGACAAAAAGCGCGGCAAAGAGAGCCAGGACCCAGGGCTGATTGAATACAGCCTGGAGCTGAATGCCGATCGCCGCGGCAACGACGCCGGCAGCCGTGTAGACCACTGCCATGCCCATGACATAGGCAAACGCGAGCGTGAATCCGCGGGCGGGGCTGACGTTTTTTCCCTCCCCGGCAATGATGCCCGAGAGTATCGGTACCATCGGCAGTACGCAGGGGGTGAAGGCAAGCAGCAGGCCGGCGCCGAAAAAGGTCGCGATGACTGCCCACATGTTTGCGCTGGATATGAGTTGCGCGAGGCGTGCCTGCTCGGACACGGGCTGCCCGCCGGTTGCGGATAACGCGGACACAGTGGTTGCGTTCGGGAGGGAGACGGTCATAGTGCGCGTGACGGGCATGTAGCAAATGCCCCCGTCGGCGCAGCCCTGGTATTTGACGTCAAGTTCGAGATCGATGGATTCCGGCGTCGCCCGCGCCAGGGGCAGAGTCGCGACCACGTCCTCGTGATAGACCTCCATCTCGCCGAAGTATTGGTCGGTCGTGAGTTCTCCGGGCGGGAGATTCAGCCTTCCGGCCTGAACCCGCTCCGATTTGCTCTCTGCCGATATCTTGTCCTTGTACAGGTAGTAGCCCGGCGCCACCTGGATGGATACCTCCACGGTGTTGCCGTCCAGCGCCGTGAGCATCGGGCGGAAAGCTTCGTCCACGGGCAGAAACTCCGAGTTCCCGAAGGGGCTGAAGCTACTGCCGAGTTCGACCCTGGAACCGGGGCGGGCATTCTCATCCTGCGACTGCGCCGCGATGGCGACAAGCATCATCGTCAGCAGGGCGAGTAAGCGATGGACTACAGCTGTTTTGCGCATAGTGCTCTGGTTCCGGCTCCGGCCGGTGCGTTCCAAGTATGTAACGGGTAGACCGTAAAAGGGGCGCAAATGTTACCTGATTGCCGACGATACAGGCGACCATGAGCGCTGTGCGACCGGCTCGCCGCCGCGGCCGGTGCCCCGCCGTTCAGTCGCATCGAGTCCCGCCAGGCTGCCGGCAGGGTACGGCCGGTCGGGGACGAGTCGCGGAACCAGGCCGCAGCCAGCAAACCCGGAACGCTCCGGTGCCCGACTTCAGGGGGGGCCTTGAATTTTGCTGCGCCGCCCCTATTATTAGCACTCCTTGAGGTCGAGTGCTAACCGGCCGCGACCCACAGAGCGACGTCAGTCGGTAATAAATCAACAGTTTTCAAGAGGAGTACCAATCGATGAAGATTCGTCCGCTTCATGATCGAGTTATCGTAAAGCGCATGGAAGAAGAGCGCACTTCACCTGGTGGGATCGTCATTCCGGACGCTGCCGCCGAAAAGCCGATCAAGGGCGAAGTCATTGCCGTCGGCAATGGCAAGATTCTCGAGAACGGTGAGATACGTGCTTTGGACATCAAAACCGGCGACAAGGTGCTGTTCGGCAAGTACAGCGGTACCGAGGTCAAGGTCGACGGCGAAGAGCTGCTCGTGATGAAGGAAGACGACATCATGGCCGTCATTGAAGGCTGAGAGCCTCATCTCTTCACAGACTTTACGAATACGACAAAACATTTCAGAGGATAGATAAAATGGCTGCTAAAGAAGTTCGTTTCAGCGACGACGCGCGCCAGAGGATGTTTGCAGGCGTGAACATCCTGGCGAACGCGGTAAGAGTGACCTTGGGCCCCAAGGGACGCAACGTAGTGCTCGACAAGAGCTTTGGCGCACCCACCGTCACTAAGGACGGCGTGTCTGTTGCCAAGGAAATCGAGCTCGACGACAAGTTCGAGAACATGGGCGCGCAGATGGTCAAGGAAGTTGCTTCCCAGACCTCCGATATTGCCGGTGACGGCACCACTACCGCGACGGTGGTGGCGCAGGCGATTCTGCGCGAAGGACTGAAGTCGGTTGCTGCCGGCATGAACCCGATGGATCTGAAGCGCGGCATCGACAAAGCGACGATTGCCATCGTGAAGGAACTCGAGAAATTGTCGAAGCCCTGCGAAGATGACAAGGCAATTGCGCAGGTTGGCAGTATCTCCGCCAACTCCGATCCCGAGATCGGCAAGATCATCTCCGAAGCGATGCAGAAAGTCGGGAAAGAGGGCGTGATTACAGTCGAGGAAGGATCCGGTCTGGAGAATGAGCTGGATGTCGTTGAGGGCATGCAGTTCGACCGCGGTTACCTGTCGCCGTACTTCATCAATAACCAGCAGAGCCAGAGTGTAGAACTCGAAAATCCGCTGGTGCTGTTGTTCGACAAGAAAATCTCGAACATCCGCGACATGCTTCCCGTTCTGGAAGGCGTGGCCAAAGCAGGTCGTCCGCTCCTGATCATCGCAGAAGACGTTGAAGGGGAAGCGCTTGCTACCCTGGTGGTCAATAACATTCGCGGTATCGTGAAAGTTGCTGCCGTCAAGGCGCCAGGCTTCGGCGATCGCCGCAAGGCCATGCTGCAGGACATCGCAGTGCTGACCGGTGGCCAGGTGATTTCCGAGGAAGTCGGCCTGTCACTGGAGAAGACATCGCTCGACGACCTGGGTGAAGCCAAGAAAGTACAGATCACCAAGGAGAATACGACTCTTATCGACGGCGCCGGCCGTGCCGAAGACATCAAGGGCCGTGTCGAGCAGATTAACGCCGAGATCGAAGAGTCGAGTTCGGATTACGACAAGGAAAAGCTGCAGGAGCGCGTCGCCAAGCTCTCCGGCGGTGTTGCCGTCATCAAGGTCGGCGCCGCGACCGAAGTCGAAATGAAGGAAAAGAAGGCTCGGGTTGAAGATGCATTACACGCTACCCGCGCTGCCGTCGAAGAAGGCGTAGTTCCGGGCGGCGGAGTTGCTTTCATCCGCGCGGTTGCCGCCATCGCGAAGCTCAAGGGCGATAACGACGACCAGACGGTCGGGATCAACATCCTGCGCCGCGCGGTCGAAGAGCCACTGCGTCAGATCGTCAGGAATGCCGGTGGAGACCCCAGTGTCGTGCTCAACGCAGTTGTCGAAGGAAAGGGCAACTACGGGTATAACGCCGCTACGGGCGAGTACGGCGACATGATCGAGCTGGGCATTCTCGACCCGACCAAGGTGACGCGTTATGCATTGCAGAATGCTGCATCGGTCTCCGGTTTGCTGCTGACAACCGAAGCAATGGTTGCGGAAGCGCCGAAGGACGAGTCCGCGCCGGCCATGCCCGATATGGGCGGAATGGGCGGCATGGGCGGCATGATGTAATCATCCGCTGCTCTCGCGCAGTTGTACTTCAGAAGCCCCGCTATTCCAACGGCGGGGCTTTTTTTATCCCGGTCAATAGCGCTCGACGTGCGGAAAACCGCCGGTGCACGAAAGCCGAACCCGGAAGGTCCTCAAGTGCGGCTTCAACTCATGCCCTGTCCGCCATCCCGAGGCGATCGTAGCATCGCTAACGCAATCTCACCGGGTCCTCGCAGCGGCAGAACAAGAACCTTTCATCCTCACGTTCGATTCTGGACGGGTATCTGTCCGTACACACCCACGTTTCTCCGATGGGACATCGTTCGGCTGCGCGGCGCTCCGGCGGAGGATGGTAGCCGGAACCCGCTGCGCAACCGGATATAATGGTTGCGCCGACGATGACGCTGCAGGCGGTGTTCAGCTGAGTTTTCATGATCCGGGCTCCCCGCTGTCGGTTCAGACGACCGGATTTTGCCGGCCGGATTTGGGTTAACTCGTGCTCAATTCTATCTCCGGAATCCGGTCCTCGAAGAACGCCACGCGGTCCTTGAGCTCCAGATGCTCCTCGTATGGATCTTCATAAGTCCACGCGGCGTCCTCCAGAATTCTGCCGCCGGCGCTCACGCTGAAGTAGTGTGCGGTCCCTTTGAAGGGACACTCGCTGGTGGTTTCCGTTGGTTCCAGTACGCTCATCCTGATATCGTCGCGCGGAAAATAATAGCGGTCCGGATGCTCGTCTTCCTCGACTATGATGACTTCGGCAGAATCTGCCACAATTTCTCCGCTCACCTGTACTTTCACCCGTTGTTCGAGCGGCCGCTCGTCGACCCTGTGATCCGGCCATTTCCGATGTCCCGGTGATTTGCTCATGGTTGCCTCCAATTCCGCTGGTCCTGACACGCCCTTCCCTCATTCTAAGACCAATGCAGCGCCCCGGTGGTTTCTCCTGCCGAAGACTGCCGCTCGGGTGATGTAGGAAGTGCAACCGGCGGTAAAATGTTCCGCGGCCGCGGGCAAACGGCGGCCGTCCACGTCGCCTGTGCACGTCCCGTGGCACATTTCTCCGTGGCACATTTCTTGCTCGATGTTGCCCGTTCACAGGGAGCGGAAATCACCGCAATTGGAGACGACGATGGGCAAGAGCGCAATAGATCTTCTGAAAGAAGATCACAGGAAGGTAAAAGAACTCCTCAGCCAGTTGGTTGAGACGACGACGCGCGCGCAAAAGACGCGACGACAACTGCTGGACAAGATCGACCAGGAGTTGCATATACACACGCATATCGAAGAGGAAATTTTCTATCCCGCATTCAGGAAGGCCGGCAATTCGGAGCATGCAAAAATCTATTTCGAAGCTCTGGAAGAGCATCGCGCCGTAGATGAGATGGTGTTGCCGGATCTGAAGAAAACCGAGCCGACGAGCGAAAAATTTTCCGGCCGGGCAAAAGTGCTGAAAGAGCTGATCGAGCATCACGCCGATGAAGAAGAGAAGGACATGCTGAAGAAGGCCAGCCAGTCGATGTCCAGGGAAGAACTTGTCGAACTCGGCAAGCAAATGACCGCAAAGAAACAGGAGCTGCAAAAGCAGATGTCAGAAAGCCGGGCCGCGTAACGGCGCGGCAGGAGCCGCGGGTGAGCGTGATTCATCGGGCTTGCCCGCTGCCGCTGCGCAAGGAATCCGTCATACTGCGTCGGTGAAACGGGCCGACGGGCCGGAATCTTGCGCGATCTTTACAGAGACTCGCCCTGCGGGGCCGGTTGCGGTTTTCGCTGCCGACTCCGTTGACGCTGCAGGTATCGATGCAGCCGATAGCCCAGCAACACCGCCAGTATCGCCGCATAGATTGCCGGCTCGCTGGTATCCAGCTTCACCTGCCACCAGAAATGCCAGACGGCAAGAAGTGCCACCAGGTAAACGCTGTAGTGCAGCTGTTGCCAGCGCTTGCCGAGGCGGCGGCGCATCGCGGCCGTCGATGTTGCAGCCATGGCGGCGAGAAGCAGAAACGCGGCAAAACCGATCGTGATGAACGGCCTCTCCGCGATGTCCTCTATGATTGCGGACATCATGAAGGTCTGATCGAGAACGAGCCATGTGAGAAAATGCAGGAGCACATAGAAGAATGCGAACAGTCCCAGCATGCGCCGAAAGCGCGCCAACCAGCTCCGGCCGGTGATCTGCCGTAACGGTGTGACTGCCAGTGCAATCGTGATGAAGCGCAGGCCCCAGATGCCAAAGCGATCCTGAATTGCCTCGACGGGATTGGCGCCGAGCCTGCCGGTGATTTCGAACGCGTCGGTGATCACCAGAATTGCCGGCACGAGACACAATGCAAACGCCAGCGGCTTCCAGACGAAGCGAACCCGCGAAAGCGTGTTCACGCGCCCGAGTCCGCGCGAGCTTGTCTTGCCCGAATTCGGACCGCCGCGTCCTCAGAAATTCCGTCGAAGATCGAGACCTTCATACAGATGTGCGACATGCTCACCGTAGCCATTGAACTTGAGCGTCGGTTGCTTTTGCGCAAAAAGTCCCGCGCCAATGCGTCGCTCTCGCGCCTGGCTCCAGCGTGGATGATCGACCTCGGGGTTCACGTTGGCATAAAAGCCATACTCATTGGGTGCCGCCATCTCCCAGCTCGTGTCCGGCTGTGTTTCGACAAAACGCATGCGGACGATTCCCTTGATGCCCTTGAAGCCATACTTCCACGGTACGACCAGGCGGATCGGCGCGCCGTTCGCGTTCGGCAACAGCTTTCCGTAAAGGCCCACCGCCAATATCGCCAAGGGATTCGTAGCTTCCGCAATCGTAAGGCCTTCACGGTAAGGCCAGTCGAGAACCCTGGATCGCTGCCCCGGCATCCGCCCTCGGTCGTGTAGCGTTTCAAACGCGACGAATTTGGCGTTCGAGGTGGGCTGGAAGCGTCGAATAACGTCCGCTAGCGGGATGCCGACCCAGGGAATGACCATCGACCACGCTTCGACGCAACGCATTCGATAGATACGCTCTTCCACTCGATGAGGCTGGACGAAGTCTTCAAGGTCGAACGTGCCGGTCTTACCGGCGTGCCCGGAAACTTCGACCGTCCATGGCCGCGGCTCGAATTCCTGCGAATTGCGTGCAGGATCATCCTTGCCGGTGCCGAACTCGTAATAATTGTTGTAAGTGCTGATGTCCTCAAAGCTGTTCGGTTCTTCCGTCGTGCTGAAGGCACTTCTGACGATATTGCCGAACCTGGTCCTGTCGTCCGCGGGCAGCGCGACGCCGTAAGCCGGCCCGGCGAGCATTGCCCCCGCGGCGATCGCGGCATCGCGCATGAACAGCCGGCGGTTCAGGTAGTTTTGCTCGCTGGTGATTTCGGAGGGGCGGATGTCGGGCGATTTCAGTATCAACAATGGAATTCTCCCGCTTGTTCGAGCATTGAGAAGATAGACCGGTGGGGTCGCCGAATTATTGCAGACATTTAAAGGCCTGGTGCTCGCCGGGCTGCCGCAGGGAGCATTCTGCCGCCAACATCGCCGAAAATGGCCTCTTTATGCTGCCAATGGAAGCGAAACTGCGCAAGTCCGCGCTGCTAGGCTTCGCCCTCGCCGCCGGAAAATTCAAACTTCGAGCGCCCGCGAGACTCCAATTATTCTAGGCATTTTGCGACGGCACGGCATTGCAGCAGGCGCTGGCCGGAATCGTCCAGATCTTGATTCAGCCCGTAGCACCCACATATCACGAACTGTCGAATGGTGAGTCAGTCCAGCTGGCAGGAAATCGGTAGGACGCACATGATCAATCCCAACGTTAGAAAAAGTTCGGGCAGCGACGATGCGGGGTCGCCGGCTATCCTGCAAGTGGACATCATTGCCGATCTCGTCTGTCCGTGGTGTTATCTCGGCAAACGCCGCCTCGACGACGCGTTGCTGGCAGTCCACGGCCCGAGCGCGGTCAACTGGTATCCTTTTCAATTGAACCCTGCCATGCCGGAAAAAGGTATGGGCTTTGAAGAATACCTCGCAGCCCGATTTGGCGATCCGAAAACGCTCCAGCCGGCACTGGCGCAGTTGACCGCGGCAGGTGCGGCCGAAGGCATCACATTCCGTTTCGACCGCATCTCGCACATTCCGAGTACATTGAATGCGCACCGCCTCATGAAGCTTGCGGAAATCGAAGGTGCAAGCGTGTCCGGCCTTGCCGAGAATGTCATGCGGGCATTTTTTGAGGAAGGACTCGACATTTCGCGTCGCGAGGTATTGCTGGAAATCGGCGGACGCAGCGGCTTGACGCCATACGGCATCAACAGGACACTGGATGACGAGGCAACGAAGCAAACGGTGCTGTCGCAGGAAGCACAGGTCCGTCGCAGCGGCGTGACCGGCGTGCCGGATTTCCTGATCAATAAACGGCTGTTCGTCATCGGCGCCCAAAGCACCGAAAGTCTGGTGAACGTGTTCGACCGCGCGATGTTCGGTCAGGAAAGCGACCTGCCGGTTTCCACCACAATTCACTAGTCCGCCATCCGCGCCGCGCGAGTGCGGCAATCATGAGTGGCCGCAGCCGGCGAAAATGAAGCGGCAATATATTTTTGCTTGTAATTTACAGCGCCCGGCGATAGTTTCCCGTGCAGACGTCGATGGGGAGGAGTAGGCGGATCAGGCCGATCTGAGCGACCGGGGGACGGTGCGAGCCCCGGATCGACACCCGCCGAAAATCACCCCGGAGTCGCCGCCCGAACCGCAGTGATATTGCGCAGTAGGCGTGGCCGGTTAGCCTTCGACATCGGGCGATACGAGGCAAGAGTCCGCGGACTTTTGCGAAACCGGGTGGTACCGCGATTGAGAATTCTGTCGCCCCGGACGCAGAGCATGCGTCCGGGGCGTTTTTCGTTCCACGTAAGGCAGACATCGGCGCACATTGGCAAAGTTGGGAAAGATGGCGTTTAAGAAAGGTTTCGAGGAGGTATCGGGACGCTACGACGGTCCGGCGCTCGAGCGGGAAGTGCTCGCGTTCTGGCGTGAAAATGGCGTATTCGAAGAGACATTGAAGCAGTCGGCGGGGCGCCCGCGATTCAGCTTCAACGAAGGACCGCCGACAGCGAACGGCAAACCGGGCATCCACCACGTGCTGGCGCGAAGCTTCAAGGATGCCTTTCCGCGTTACAAAACGATGCGCGGCTACCACGTGCCGCGCAAGGCCGGCTGGGATACTCACGGATTGCCGGTGGAACACGAGGTCGAGAAAGAACTCGGCATATTCGACAAAAAGGAGATAGAACAAAAAGTCGGAATCGCCGAATTCACCCGCCGTTGTCGTGAGTCGGTAATGCGCTACATCGGCGACTGGGAGAAGATGACCGAGCGCATGGGCTTCTGGGTAAACCTCGACGAAGCCTATTACACGCTCGACAACAGTTACATCGAGAGCGTCTGGCATCTGCTCAAGGAGATCTGGGACAAAGGCCTTATCTATCGCGGCTACAAGGTAGTGCCTTACGATCCACGCATCGGGGCCACGCTCTCGTCGCACGAGCTCGCACTGGGCTACAGGGAGGTCGAGGATCCTTCCATCTACGTGCGCTTTCCGTTGAAGGAAGACAGCAATACCTCATTTCTCGTCTGGACCACGACGCCGTGGACGTTGCCCGCGAACCTGTCGCTCGTAGTGCATCCGGATGTCGACTACAGCTACGTGAAAGTAAAGGACGAAACGCTGATCCTTGCAGAAGCTCTGAGGGAGTCCGTGCTGGCAGGGCATGCGCATGAAGTATCGAGGACGGTCAAAGGCGAACAGCTTCTCGGGCTTTGCTACCTGCGGCCGTTCGATTTCGTGCCGGTCGCCTCCGAAGGCGCATTCCGCGTGCTGCCGGGAGAGTTCGTCAGCACCGATGACGGCACCGGCATCGTACATTCGGCTCCGGCTTACGGTGTTGACGATCTCGCCTTGGGACAGTCTTACGGCCTGCCGGTTGTTCACGCGGTAGGACGGGACGGACATTTCCTCCCGGAGATCACGCCTGTAGCGGGTCTTTTCTTCAAGGAAGCCGACAAGCCGCTCATTCGCATTCTCAAGGAGCGTGGGCTGATGTTCCGGGCGGAGACTCGCCGGCACAACTATCCTTTCGGCTGGCGTACCGGCGATCCCATCATCTACTACGCAAAGAACGCCTGGTATGTCCGCACGTCCGACTACAAGGCACGCATGGTCGAGCTGAACAAGACCATCAACTGGATCCCTGAAACGATACGCGAGGGTCGCTTCGGCAATTGGCTCGAGAACAACATCGACTGGGCGCTTTCACGCGAGCGCTTCTGGGGCACGCCGTTGCCGGTCTGGGTCGATGACGAGCAGAATTACCTGTGCGTGGGTTCGGTTGCCGAACTCGAGCAGCTGTGTGGACGCAAATTGGGTCATCTCGATCTGCACCGCCCCGCGGTAGATGACATCCGGTTCGAAAAAGGCGGCAGGACCTGGCGACGCGTTCCGGAAGTGATCGACTGCTGGTTCGACTCGGGCGCAATGAGCTACGCTCAATGGCACTATCCTTTCGAGAACCAGGAAGAGTTTGCCGAACATTTTCCCGCGGATTTCATTTGCGAAGCGATCGATCAGACTCGAGGCTGGTTTTACACCCTGCACGCGATATCGACCCTGGTATCCGATAACGTCGCTTACCGAAATTGCATCTGCCTCAGCCACATCGTCGATAAAGATGGCAAGAAGATGTCCAAGTCGGTCGGCAATATTGTCGATCCGTACGACGTGTTCGACTCCGTCGGCGCTGATGCGTTGCGCTGGTACTTTCTGGCCCGACTGTCGCCCGAAGTGCAGAAGCGGATCTCGGTCGAGATCGTCGCCGAGGTCGCGAGCTCGTTCATCAACACATTCTGGAATACTTACAGCTTCTTCGTGCTCTATGCGAGGCTCGATGCCGTCGACTTCAAGAGCGACATTCCACTCGACCGGCTTCCCGAGATAGACCGGTGGGCGCTGGCGTTGCTCAACCAGACGGTCGGGAAGTGTACGGCGGCCATGGATGCCTATGACGCGAAATCAGCCGGCGAGGCGATAGAATCGTTCATAGATCAGCTCAGCAACTGGTATGTGCGCAGAAACCGGCGACGTTTCTGGAAGTCCACGGACACCGAGGACAAACGGCTGGCATACCTGACTCTATATGAATGCCTGACCGTCGTGATTAAGCTCATGGCGCCGTTCGTGCCTTTCCTCGCAGAGCGCGTATATCAGAACCTGGTCAAGGGAGTCGATCCTGATGCTCCGCTCAGCGTTCACATGACGGAATGGCCGGAGGTGAACCCGTCGCGGGATGACGACCGCCTGTTGTTCGAACTCGGCGTCGTGCAGAAAGTCGTTGGTCTGGCTCGCGCCGCCCGCGGGCTTTCAGCCTTGCGCACACGACAGCCGTTATCGCGCTTGCTGGTGCGCACGCCCAACGACGATGCGGCAAAAGCGCTTGAAGATCACAAGGACCAGATTCTGGAAGAACTGAACGTCAGGTCGATCGAATTCATCGCACGTGACGCGGGTCTCGTCAGCTATCGAATCAAACCCAACCTGCCGAGGATCGGCAGGCGATTCGGGAAGATGATTCCGTCAATTCGCAACGCGCTGGAGAAATCCGACGGCGGCGAAATCGCCGCTGCCGTAGCGAGAGGTGAAAACGTCGAACTGGAGGTCGAGGGCAACACGATAAGCTTGAGCCCCGAAGACCTGTTGATCGAAACCAGTTCCGCTGCAGGTTACGCCTGCGCGGAAGACAGCGGGTTCCTGACGGCGCTCGATACGACTCTGAACGACGAACTACTGCGCGAGGGGATTGCGCGTGAACTTATTCGCACGGTTCAGGATGCCCGAAAACAGGCGGGACTCGAGGTCAGCGATCGTATCGTGCTGGGCGTCCATGGAACGGCACCCGTCGAGGCCGCGCTGCAACATTACCGCGACTATCTCATGTCGGAGACGCTTGCGGTCGACTGGCTTGTCGGCCAGCAAGATCCTCTGTTACGCGAGCAGCGGACTCTCGAACAGGACCAATGGACGATCGAAATCACTAAAGCCCGGTGAACATGCAACGGCCGGGTATGACAGCCGCCGGTGCGTTCCGGACTGCAGCTCCGGACAACTGTCTGCAGGCATTTTCAAGCCCGCCAGTCGCGATTGACGGATGATGAGATTCCCGGACCGTGCCCTTGCACATGATTCCGTAGGTTGATATAAGAATCCGACGCAGGTGCTTGATAGACCAAGAAGACTCACAGGGATTCCGACGCGGCTCCAGGGCCGCGAACTACAGGAGGTGGTTGATTCTAAAGGCGTAGTGAAGCCCCGCTGAGTGTCAGGCGCGGCTATTTAGAATAATAACGCTGGAGTGGACATGTTGGACGACGTGGAAAGATTCATGACCGCAGTGAAGGTCATGGCCGGAAACGGCAATGTGAAACAAAGGCTTGTTCAGGCCTACGAGGAAAATCTGCAGAACATTGAATGCGACGACCTGCCGGCCGCCGCGCGGCAGCCCTATGCCGACCTGAGAGCAATGATGCAGACGGTAGCGCCGTTGAACGGCGAAGGCCCTATACGCGCCACGGTGCGCAAGATGTCGGTGGATGATGCCGACCGTTGCGCTCGCTTGATGGTCGACCTCCTCGCCGAGGTCGTGCGGCACAATGACAGCAGTCAGAAGCCCTTGCCGCTGCAGACAGAAGAGCGGACCGCCGTACCCCCGTTCCTGGTCAAGTCAGGTTAGATACCGCCTGAAGCCAGGACGCCCGTGCAGCGACGGTTCGGGCGCCTGATCTCACTCACTGACCGGGTAGTAAACGTAGGTCAGAAGGTCCGCCTCGGCCGTCTGGGCCGGGTCGCTTTCGTAAGACTCCCAGGCATCGCCCGTTCGTTCAATGCCGTAGGCGGCGAGGTAAGCCGCGATTTTCTCATGGGTTTTTCCGAGATCGGCGTAGGAGCCCAGGTGTGTGGCGCGGATCACCGGACCTCCATAGGTCTCTCCCAGTTTTACCCCGTTGCCGGATAGCGGCGCGCTGTCGGCGACGCCGCGCACCGGGATGGCGGCGTCGAAAACCAGTTCGGAACCGCTGAAATCCCTGCTGACCGACAGCGGAGCGCCGGCTTCCTGAAGTCCGTTGCGGCTCATGAAGTTCAGCACGTTGAAGTAAGCGTCGCCCATGGCTTCGGAAATGGCGGCAGCGCTGGGTCGGCTGGTCGTTCTGAGGTAGGCGATCCGCACGGGTTCGATGATCATGTGTTCGATCTGCAGATCGCCGAAGTCGGCCCGGGGCAGGTTTTCCGCCATGGACTCGAGGTCGGCGAGGCCCTTCTCGAGGTCGTCTGCCACGCGACCGGTCAGCATCGGGCGAAGGTATCGCGCGACAAGATCGATTCCCAGGTCCGCGTCGAAGCTCCAGAGCACCCGCGTGCCGCGCTCAACCGGCTGCAGCACCAAAGCCGAGCGGAATGTTTCGCCTCCGCTTGTTTGCAGCTCGCTTAGCACACGCTCGAAAGGCACGCTCTCGACCGTAGTCTGGGCGACGGGTCGGCCGCGTGAAGCGCCAGCTGCGTCGGCCCAGTGGATCGTTGCGCCGACGCCCCGTCGCGGTCCGCTGAACGCGGGCGCCACGTTGGGCTCCGAGGCCGTCCACGGCGACCATTCCTGGATCCGGCGTGTGTCGGACACAAGCGCAAATACCGTCGCCGCGGGTGCATCGATGACGACCTCCCGCTCCACGTGTGCTTTCGCCGGCAGAAACACGCCGATCACCAGAACGAGCAGCGCCACGATCCCGACCGTGTACAGTATTCTCTTTCTCAATGTTTTCCTCGCTGCAAGCTTTACAGGCACAATGCGGGCAGCAAACAGGAACAAAGAACGTTCATGACGAACAGCCTGCAAAGCACGAAGCCTATCGGTATCTTCGATTCCGGTGTGGGCGGACTCACGGTGTTGAAGGCTCTTCGGGAGCGATTGCCGGATGAGAGCTTTGTCTACCTGGGCGATACGGCCAGGTTGCCCTATGGTACCAAAAGCCCCACCTCCATCCTCCGCTACGCGAAACAGGCGACCAGACATCTGCAACAACGCAGTATCAAGTTGCTCGTGATTGCCTGCAACACCGCGTCTGCGGTGGCGCTCGAGGACCTGCAAACGGAATTGCAACCGCTACCGGTGATCGGCGTGGTGCATCCCGGAGCAAGCGCGGCGGTGCTTGCACGTCCGTCCGGACGCCATCTCGTGCTCGCCACCGAAGCGACCGTCAGGCTTGGCGCCTACGGTGATGCTATCCGGGCGCTCGACAGCAGTGCGAGCGTGGAGGAATTGCCCTGTGAACTGCTGGTAGCGCTCGCGGAAGAGGGCTGGACTACGGGTGGCATTGCCGAAGCAATCGTGGCGCGTTACCTGCAGCCCTTTCTGTCGGGCCGCAATGAAGCCCGACCCGCATCGATCATTCTAGGCTGTACGCATTTCCCCATTCTGAAAAATACGATTCGCCGTGTGGCGGGCGATCAAGTGTCGATCGTCGACTCGGCCGGCACGACAGCAGCGGTGGTTGCAGACCTGTTGCAGTTGCGCAACTTGGAGAGAAAGGACGGAACGCGCAGCCGCGTCGATCTGCTGGCCACTGACGGCGCGCGCCGTTTCGCCCGAGTCGGTGGCGCGTTTCTCGGCGAGGATCTGTCGGCGGACGACGTCGAGGTGGTCGACCTGTGAGTTACCTGGCGCTGAGCCATCCGCGAAGCGCTCGCGGATGTGAGACAATTGCCTGGAACAACGGAGCGGGGAGTATCGTGAGTCTCATCATGAAATCGGGTGACGTACTGCGCCTTGCCGGCGTATTTTTTTGTCTGCTGGCTGTCGCCGCCTGCAACGGATCCGAAGCGGGCAAGGCAGGGGTAGAAGCAGCGCCGCCGGTCTCGGAACAGCCGGCGGAGGTAGCTCCGCGTCCTGACATTTATGCCACTTTTCCGCTCACCGCGGACCTGAACGCACTGAGCGAGCAACAGCGGCAGATGCTGGTGCTGCTGATCGAGGCGTCGGACGTTATGG
>Ga0299913_10000564_pt1 | contig 24201 bp, 18 predicted proteins | sample RVTome_9_FD_201360 | JGI IMG/M metagenome (GOLD analysis project Ga0299913, IMG submission 201360) | Soil microbial communities from uranium-contaminated site in the Upper Colorado River Basin, Wyoming, United States - RVT155D38 (version 2) ... | reverse complement strand
CGGAGGCCGAAGTTCCGGCAGGAGAAATAGATGCGAGGTTCATGGAGCGGACGGCGAACCGGGTGGACGGGGACGCTCGTGGTGGCGGCGCTGGCCGGTGGAGCCCTCGCCTCCCCCGGTTCGGGGACCCAGCCGGGGTGCTGGGAGAAGGGCATCGAGCGCGCCGGGACCGGAGGGAGCCCCGGTCTCGCGAACACCACCATCGAGCCCGGCGCGGACTGGGAGCGGGAAGCGTCGAGGCTCGTCCGTTTCGCCGACCTCCGGCCGATGTGCGATCCGGCCCGCCGCGAAGCGCTGCGTCTCGCCGCGCGGTACTACGGCTTCGCCGGGGACTACGAGCGTGCCGCCGAGGCGGCGTTCCGGGCGGGAGAGCAGGGCAGGCTCACCGGGCACCTCACGGAGGCCGCCGAGGCCTTCATCACGGCGGGCACGTACGCGCTCGAGGCGGGGGACCGCGACTGCGCGGAGCGCGCCGCCCGGCAGGCGGCGCTCCTCGCCGAATCCCCGCTGCTGGCGCCCGCGCAGCGCATCGCGATCCGGGGCCGGGCCGACTCGCTGCTCGAGACCGCGGGCTGATCGGCGGTCTCGAGCCAGCGACGGTCGATGGGACCGTCGAACCGGGCTCTCACCGGTTGGGCGCGAAGAAGAGCGGGATCCCGCCTTCGGTGGGCGCGATGACCATGTTGTTCTCGCCGTCGCCGATCCGTCCGAGCATCTCGAGGTAGCGCCAGTACAGGTAGCGCTGCCCCGGCACCCCCTCGAGGCTCGAGGCGATGATGCCCTGCGCGTCCCGGATTCCCTCGGCCTCCACCCGCTGCTGATTCGCCTGCTCGGCGACCACCTGCGTCTGGAACTGCTCCGCCTGCACCTGCTGCTCGCGCGCCAGCTTGGCCTCGATCGCCTGTCGGATGGCCTCGGGCGGCACCACCTCGCGCACGAAGAAGTCCGTGATCTCGACCCCGCGCGGCTCGAGCCGCTGGCTCATGATCTGCTCGATCCGCTCCGCGATCCCCGCCCGCTCCTGCGAGAGGATGTCCTGCGCCGACATCTCGGCGATCGCGTCGCGCGTCGCCGACCGGTACGAGTTGTAGACGTAGGAATGCACTTCTGCCGGCTCGCCCACCGTGAGATAGAGGTGCACGGCGCTGTCGGGCACGAGCCGGTATCGGAAGGCGGCGTCGACGTCGATCTGGAGCTGGTCGGACGTAAGCGCCGTGAGCGTCTCGCTGGCGCCCTCGCGCGGATACTGGACCTCGCGCAGGGGGTAGTTCGTCCACGAGCGCAGGATCGAGTGATACAGACCCTGCCGGTAGGGCTCGGACCCGACCGCGCCCGTCATGGGGTTCCGCTTGACCGCCACCTCGTACTGGTCGACCCGGTTGAATCCGAACGCCATCACGACGACGAGGAGCACCAGCCCCAGCGCCACCGCGACGGATCCGAGTCGAAGGGACCGCACCGTGTTCGACATGTCTGACTCGCCTTCTCCAGGGTTCGACGGTTCCCGCCGGCTTCTCCGACAGCCTGCTAGAGCGGCCACAACGTAGCGGACGCCCCCTGCACGGCGACCGCGACACCGATCCGGCCCGGATCGGCCCCCGTCTGGCCTCGTCCCGAGCCCGTGGGTACCATGCGTCCGACACCGGATACCCGGGAACCGCGGGAGGATTCGAGGTGACACGGACGAGTCGAAACGAGGACGGGCGCGGGGGGGGACGGCGCGGCGTGGCGCTCGTGGGGCTGTTTACCGTGGCGGCGCTCGCCGCGGGGTGCGGGGACGGCCCCACGTACGACGTCCTGTTGCGCGGCGGAACGGTCTACGACGGGAGCGGCGAGGCGCCACGCGTGGCGGATGTGGCGCTCGCCGGCGACACGGTGGCCGCGATCGGAGACCTGGGTGACGCCACCGCCGCGCTCGAGATCGACGCGACGGGATTCGCCGTGGCCCCCGGGTTCATCAACATGCTCTCCTGGGCCACCGAGAGCCTCCTCGTCGACGGCCGCTCGCTGTCGGACATCCGCCAGGGGGTCACCCTCGAGGTGTTCGGCGAGGGCTTCTCGATGGGGCCCCTGACGCCGGCCATGAAGGAGGAGCTCAGGGAGCAGCAGGGCGACGTGCGGTTCGACGTCGCCTGGACGACGCTCGGCGAGTACCTCGACCACATGGTCGCGCGTGGCATCGCGACCAACGTCGCGTCCTACGTGGGGGCCACCACGGTGCGCATCCACGAGCTCGGCTACGAGGATCGCCCCCCGACGGCGGACGAGCTCGCGCGCATGCAGGAGCTCGTGAGCGAGGCGATGCGTGAGGGGGCGCTCGGGGTGGGGAGCTCGCTCATCTACGCGCCCGCGTTCTACGCCGACACCGACGAGCTCGTCGCGCTCGTCCGCGCGGCGGGCGAGTTCGACGGCGGGTACATCTCGCACATGCGGAGCGAGGGGAACCGGCTCGTCGAGGCCGTCGACGAGCTGATCACGATCGCGCGCGAGGCCGGCGTCCGCGCCGAGATCTACCACCTCAAGGCGGCCGGACGGGACAACTGGGACAAGCTCGATGACGTCGTTGCGCGCGTCGAGGCGGCGCGTGCCGAGGGCCTCGACATCACGGCCGACATGTACACCTATACGGCCGGCTCCACCGGGCTCGACGCCTCGATGCCGCCCTGGGTCCACGAGGGCGGACACGACGCCATGATCCGGCGGCTCACCGACCCCGGGACGCGCGCCCGGGTCGCGGAGGAGATGAAGACGCCCACCGACGCGTGGGAGAACCTGCTGCTCGCCGCGGGCTCGCCCGACCGCGTGCTGCTCGTCGAGTTCAGGCAGGACTCGCTCAAGCACCTGACGGGCCGCACCCTGGCCGAGGTGGCCGCCATGCGGGGGACGTCCGTCGAGCAGACCGCCATGGACCTCGTGGTCCAGGACGACAGCCGCGTGGGCACCGTCTATTTCATGATGTCCGAGGACAACGTGCGCCGGAAGATCGCCCTGCCCTGGGTCTCGTTCGGCTCGGATGCCGCCTCGCTGGCGCCCGAGGAGCCGTTCCTCGGCTCGAGCCCCCACCCTCGCGCGTACGGGAACTTCGCGCGTCTGCTGGGCCGCTACGTGCGCGACGAGGGCGTCATCCCGCTGGAGGAGGCGATCCGGAAGCTCACGTCGCAGCCCGCCGCGAACCTGGCGATCGAGGGCCGGGGAACGCTGGCCCCGGGGTACTTCGCCGACGTGGTCGTGTTCGATCCCGCCACGATCGAGGACCGGGCGACGTTCGAGGCGCCGCACCAGCTCGCCGTGGGCGTGCGCCACGTGTTCGTGAACGGCGTCCGTGTCCTGGCCGATGGCGAGCCGACGGGGGAGACACCGGGCCGCGTCGTGCGCGGTCCCGGGTGGAGCGCTCCCGGTGCCGCGGACGCCGCCACGCCCTGAGGCCCCCCCTCACGGCGGGCGGCGCTACCGGCCGCCCGCCGTGCCTCCGTCGTACGCCCGCGTGTCGGCGGCGCCCCACACGAGCCCGTCGGCGCCGACCCAGATGCCCATGGCGCTCCCCTGCGAGCCCCCCACCCGCACGTCGTGACCCATGGCCTCGTACAGACGCCGGGTGTCGGGAGAGATCCCCCACTCCTCGAAAGAGGTCACGTCCGGCAGCCACTGGTGGTGGATGCGGGGGGACTCGATCGCCCGCCCGAAGTCCGACCCGGTCATGCCGTGGTCGATCGCGTTCAGCACCACCTGGAGCACCGTGTTGATGATCGTCCGGCCCCCCGGGCTCCCGATCACCAGCAGCGGGCGCCCGTCCCGCGCCATGATCGTGGGGGTCATGCTCGACAGCATCCGTTTCTCGGGCGCGACCAGGTTCGGGGGCGTTCCGATGGTTCCGTCCGTGTCCGTGCGGCCGGGGATCGCGTTGAAGTCGCCCATCTCGTTATTGAGCAGGAACCCGGCGCCGGGAACCACGATTCCCGATCCGTAGCCGTACTCGAGCGTATAGGTGAGCGAGACCGCGTTCCCATCCGCGTCGACCACCGACAGGTGGGTCGTCTCCTCGCTCTCGGCGTACGCCTCGTTGAAGCGGCTCGAGTCGCTCTTCGACGCCCGTGTCGGATCGATGCCCCGCCGGAGCCGGTCGGCGTGGGCCGTCGACGTGAGGCGCTCGATCGGCATGTCCGGGTTGAAGTCGGGATCGCCCAGGTATCGGGCGCGGTCCGCGTACGCCCGGCGCATGGCCTCGGTGAGCACGTGCAGATACGCCGCGGAGTTGTGGCCCATGCCGGCGAGGTCGTAGCCCTCGAGGATGTTGAGCATCTCGACCAGCGCCACGCCCCCCGAGCTCGGGGGCGCCATCGCGTATACGTCGTGGCCGCGATACGTCCCGCGGATGGGCTCGCGCTCCACGGCCTCGTAGCGGGCCAGGTCCTTCTCGGTGATGAGCCCGCCGTGCTCGCGCATGAAATCGGCGAGCAGCCGTGCCGTCTCCCCGTGGTAGAACCCGTCCCGGCCCTCGTCGCGGATCCTGGCCAGCGTGGCGGCCAGATCGGGCTGGCGCCAGGTCTCGCCCGGCTCGTAGAGCTCACCTCCGTCCTTGAGGAACGCCTCCCGCGTGGCCGCGTACAGGGGCCCGCGACGCCCGGCCACCGACCGGAGCCACCCCTGCATCGCCCACGTCGACGGGAAGCCCTCCGCCGCCAGCCGCACCGCCGGCTCGACCAGCTCGGCCCACGGCAGCGAGCCGAACCGCTGATGCGCGAGCCAGAGTCCGGCCACCGTCCCCGGGACCCCGACCGACAGCGGTCCCTCGTGGTTCGCGTTGTCACGGATGCGCCCATCCTCGCCCAGGTACATCGTGCGCGTGGCGGCGAGCGGCGCCTTCTCGCGGAAATCGAAGCTCGTCACAGCCCCATCCGCGCCGTGGTACAACAGGAACCCACCACCGCCGATGTTCCCGGCCGACGGCAGGGTGACCGCGAGCGCGAAGGCGGTCGCCACCGCCGCATCGACCGCGTTCCCGCCGCGCTCGAGCACGCCGTGTCCCACGTCGGAGGCCAGGTGGTGGCTCGTGACCACCATCCCGTCGCGGGACGGAGCCGCGAGACGCCCGCTCTGCGCGGCGACCGGCGCCACCGGCGCCGCGAAAACGCCGAGTGCGAGGAGCGCGGAGACGGCCGCACGTGGGGCGCGAAGCGGTCGTGGACGAGACGGGGAGTGCACGGTCATCGAACGTCCTCCGTGGAAGGTGCGTGGTGCCCGTTCGCACCGCTCAAAGCTCGGGGCCCGCCGCGCGGAGGGAAAGTGCGCCGTCCGACGACGTGGCTCCGGCGTTGCAACTCGCTGTGATCGGCCGGGATGCGCGGACCCCCGACGGGCGATCCACGGCCCGCCATCGGGGGTTCGCAAACGCTGTGATCGCAAAGGCTTGTCGCGCGCGCTTCACCTCGCTCGACAGGCGAGGATTCGAGGAGATGGCTTCCGCAAAACACGCGACGACTTCGCGAAACACCACAGAACCCCGCGGGTCTGCGCGCGGGAGGTCCCGATGAGCGAGCGCGAGGACCGGCCCGGGGAGGCCTCCGAGGCGAACTCGAGCGCCGACGACGCCCCCGCGAACGCCCCGGGCGAAACGGCCGCCGGGAAGGCCGCCGAGGCCGCGTCGCCCGAGGTGAAGTCGAACGCGACGGAAGCGAAGTCGAAGGCCTCCGACGCGAAGCCGAAATCGACCGACGCGAAGCCGAAGTCGACCGACGCGAAACCGAAGTCGACCGACGCGAAGCCGGAGTCGACCGACGCGAAGCCGAAGGCGACCGACGCGGCGCCGAAGACGTCCGGGGCGAAGCCGAAGGCCGGCGGCGCGAAGGGCAACGGCACCGCCCCCGACGGCGACCGCCCCACGGGCCCCTTCCTGATTCTCTCCGACGAGAGCGGCCGGCCGCTCGAGCCCTCCCCCGCCGACACGCTGGGGCGGATCTCGCGAGTGCTGGCCGGGGCCGAGGGGGAAAGGCCCCTGCTCGACGCGCTCGCACGTGCGGTCGAGGCGGGGGTGGGACCGGGAGCCTGGTCCGTCGGGTTCGCGGTCGTGCGCGAGGCGGGTCACGGCGCGCGGGTGACGGGGCTCCGCACCGCTGCGGATGACGGCCGTGAGGCGCTCGAACGGGCGACCGACGCGGCGCGTCCCGACGATCTCGACGCGGCGTTCGGTCCGGAGGCCGAGGTGACGACGGTCGTCACGCGTCTGCCCGATCCGCTGGCGAAGGCCCTCGAGGGGCTGGGCTGCGAGCACGTGGACGTGTTCCCCGTCGACGCGTCGGGACACGCGGTGGCGGCCCTCGTGTTCGGGCGGACGGCGGCGGGACAGCCCTCCGCGAGCGTCCGGCAGGCCATCGACATCATCCGCCGCTCTCTCAACGAGATCGCGTCGCGGCAGCGGGCGCACGCCGCGGTGGGGAACGCGGCGCGGCACGTACGCCGCCTCACGAGCGAGACCGAGCACGCCCGCACCCGGCTGGAAGCGCTCGAGAAGCGCTTCGCGCTGCTGTGCCGCGCCGCCGAGCCGGGCCTATGGGACTGGGACCTCGACGCGCAGCGCATGTACTTCTCGCCGCGCTGGAAGGCCGCGCTCGGGTACGGCGCCCAGGAGCTGAGCGAGGCGCCGTCCGAGTGGTTCGATCGCATTCACCCCGACGACGCGGACCGCGTCGAGCTCGAGCTCCTCGAGCACCTCGACTGGCAGTCGCCGCGGTTCGAGAGCGAGCACCGGCTGCTGCACGCCGACGGCACGTACCGCTGGGTACGGGTGCGGGGCGTCGCGGAGCGCGGGGAGACCGGCCAGGCCTCGCGCATGGCGGGCTCCCTGACCGACATCACCGACCTGCGGGAGCGGGACGACCGCACGGCGCGCGACCTCATGTATCACCGGCTCACCGGTCTCCCGACCGCCGCGCTGCTCCACGACCGCATCGAGCAGGCGATGCGCCGCCGGGTCCGACGGCCCGATCGCGCGTTCGCGGCGCTCCAGATGTCCATGGAGGGGCTGCGCGAGCTCGCCGAGCGGGTGGGCACGGAGGCGACCGAGGAGCTCCTGCTCACCATCGGACGCCGCGTCGCGAACGTGACGCGCCCGGGAGATACCATCGCGCACATGGACGACCTCGAGTTCGGCGTCCTGCTCGACGATGTGAAGAGCCTCGACGACGCGCTCCGGATCGCGGACCGCATGGCGACGACGCTCTCGCAGGGCATCCCCCTGGGGGCCGAGACCGTCTCGTTCACCCCGGCCCTGGGTCTCGCGCTCAGCCGGGCCGCGTACGAGACGCCCGACGAGATCACCCGTGACGCCGGGATCGCGCTTCGCCGCGCCCGCCGCGAGGAGATCTCGGTCCAGGTGTTCGATGCGGCCACGAAGGCGTTCGCGCAATCGATGGCCGAGCTCGAGGGCGACCTCCGGTCGGCCTTCGACTCGCGCGAGCTGTTCCTCGAATACCAGCCGGTGGTCTCGCTGGGCGATGGCCGGATCACGGGGGTCGAGACCTTCCTGCGCTGGAAGCACCCGGAGCGTGGTCTCATCCCCCCCTCGGAGTTCCTGCCCGTGGCCGAGGAGGCGGGGCTCCTGCCCGAGATCGGCTACTGGGTCCTGGAGCGCGCCTGCACGCAGATGCGGGAGTGGGTGGAGCGCTTCAACCTGCGCTTCCCGCCCAACATCGCGATCAACGTCGACGCGTGCCAGCTCTTCGACGAGTCGTTCGTGCCGCGCACGATCGAGACGATCGAGTCGACGCGGCTCGACCCGCGGCTCGTGCGGCTCGACGTGAGCGAGAGCACGTTCATGAAGGACGGGCCCGCGGCCGGACGCATCCTGCGCGCGGTGACGCAGCGCGGGCTGCGGGTGGCCGTGGATGACTTCGGGACCGGGTACTCCTCGCTCAGCTACCTGCACCGGTATCCGATCTCGGCGCTCAAGATCGACCGCTCGTTCGTCAGCGGTCCGGCGGGCGCCGGGAACGACTGGGACGTGGCGCGCACGATCATCGAGCTCGCGAAGATCCTCGAGCTCGAGGTGATCGCGGAGGGGATCGAGACCCGCGAGCAGTTCCAGCAGCTCCGGAAGCTCGGGTGCCAGCAGGCGCAGGGGTACTACTTCTCGGGTCCGGTCTCGCCCACGAAGGCGGGGCAGCTCATCGAGCAGGGATACCCGCTGGATCTGCAGACCGCGACCGGCTGACCGCGGTCGCGGAGACGAAGCGGACCTTCGACGGGGCCGCCCGGAGCCGTGCACGCCGGGCGGCGGGACGGAACACGCGAGACGGAACGGTGGGTGGTGGAGGGGAGGAACCGGGGGCGCCCGGAAGGGCGCGCGCCGGCGGGAGAGCGGGCGGGCGGAGTCGACGACTCCCCCGCCCGTTCGCGCATCAGCTCCCCGCCGACGAGATGATCGCGGCCGGGATCCCGAACACGATCGCGAGGATGAAGCCTACGGCGACCCCGGCGAGCCAACCGAGGAAGGCCGTGATGAGCGCCTGACCCGTCGAGACGTCAAGCGCCTGCCGGATCGCGATGAGGCCGGCGATGAGCATCCAGATGCCCGCCACGGCGCTCACGAGCCCACCGAGCAACGGGACCCCCGCCGCCAGGAAGAGCACGCCGGGCGATTGCGCGAATCCGATCGTCCTCAGGAGCTCGCCCCACGTGGCCTGGCCCTGGAAGAGCCGGGTCCCGATGAAGTAGGTCACCCCGGACCAGACCAGCCAGCCGAGGAGCTGCGCGATCGGCCGACCGATGATCCCGCCACCACCATCGCCGGCGCCTCCGATCGCTGCGCAGACGGCGACGATGACGACCACGCCCGCCGCCTGGACCGTGGCATCCAGGTCGTGCTCGACCTCCTCGTAGGTGTCGAGGTCCAGCATCGCCGCGCCCAGCATCCGCTGGACGAACGGTTTTCTCCCGTCGGTCATGAAGCGCTCCTTCCCCTGACGGCCCGTGGGCCCGGAATCCGGGTTCGAACATGCCGTCCAGGCAGGGCGGGTCACAAGGGAGGTCGTGCGGCGGCCGGATCATCGGGACGCCCTCATTTCAGGGGGATCTTCCCCCGGCGGAAGCGCGTCTGCGCGAGGACGAGCACGGGGAGCCCGAGCAGGGTCAGCAGGGCGGCGAGCGTCCACGCGAGCCGTGCCGGCGATCCGTAGGCGAGGGCCTCGAAGAGGCCGACGGTCCATCCCCGGGGGAGCATTCGCAGGAGCCCGATGGGGACGAGCGCGATCAGCAGGACGCCGATCGCCAGGATCTGCTGCGCGTGGCGGACGGACGTCGCCCGCATCGACACGAGCACCCCCACGGCCGCCCCGAGCCCGGCCCCCGCGAACGAGGCGGCGAGGACGCCCGCCGCCTGGCCCATCGTCGGCAGGTACGGACCGCCCTCCACGGTCAGGTTCACCGTGACGAGGCCGATGGGCAGACACAGGGCCATCGCGCACCAGATCCACGTGACGCCGGCCAGCCATTTGCCCCACAGGATCGACGACTCGGAGAGCCGCGTGGCGAGCAGCGTCTCGAGTGTGTGACGCTCCCGTTCGCCCGCGACGGAGTCCGCCGTGACCGTGGTGACGAGGAACATCGGCATCCATGCCCAGATCAGCGCCACCCAGGGCCCGTCGATCCACACGAGCCCGAGCTGCCAGGGAACGAACACTCCGGCGATGGCGAGAAACGCGACCAGGGTGGAGACGGTGACCCACCCGGAGTCCGAGCTCCTGAGCTCCAGCCACTCCTTGCAGAGGACGATCCACAGGTCGCGGACGGCCGTCATCCGACCGCCATCCGCGTCGGGGGCTCCTCGTCCTTGAACAGAGAGAGCACGCCGTCCTCGAGAGAGCTGCCGACCGGAGTGACCTCCTCCAGCCCGACCCCCACACGCACGAGGAACGTCACCAGGCTCGAGACCCGCGCTTCGTCGGAGAGGGACACCAGCGCCCCGCCGTGCTCGGGCTCGACGGAATGAACCTCCGGACGCTCGCCGATCAGCGAGAGGGCGTTCTCCGTGAACCCCTCGCCGCGCAACCGCACCTGCCGCCGTGTGTAGCGGGTCCCGATCTCGTCGGGGGCTCCCGTCGAGAGCGCGCGCCCGCGCCGCACCACGGCCACCCGATCGCAGAGACGCTCCGCCTCGGCGAGGTTGTGCGTGGTGAGGAACACCGTCACGCGCTCGCGGACCGCCAACCGAAGCAGGTCCTCGCGCACCTCGGCGGCGCTCACCGGATCGAGCCCGGCGGTCGGCTCGTCGAGGAAGATGAGTGACGGACGGTGGATCAGGGCCCGCGCGATCGCCAACCGCTGGCGCATTCCGCGGCTCCACGCCGAGACCGGCTCGTCCCGGCGCTCCCACAGCCCGATGCGCCCCAGGAGCTCCTCGATCCGGGCCCGCCGGACGGCGCGGGGAAGCCGGAAGATGCGTCCGTAGAGATCGAGGTTCTCGACCGCGGTCAGCCGGTCGAGCAATCCCGAGCGCTCGAGCAGCACGCCGCACCTGCGGCGGATCTCGACCGACTGCTCGCGAGGGTCGTACCCCAGGACGCGCGCCTCGCCGGCGGTGGGGGTCACGAGACCCAGAAGCACCCGCAGGGTGGTCGTCTTGCCGGCGCCGTTGCGGCCCAGGAAGCCGAAGATGGAGCCTCGGGGAACGCTCAGGTCGAGCTCGTCGAGCGCGCGCACGCCGGGGAAATCGTGTGTGAGTCCCCACGTCCGGATGGCTACGCGTTCGGGGTCTTTGGCGGCCGCCGGACAACGGCTCGGCGTGCCGATCTGGATGGGGCCGGGGTCCCGTTCCGCCACCTGCTCCGCCTCCCGTCTTCGGATACGACGCGTTCCCGCGGTCTCCGCAGCCACGCCGGCTCGGCGGATCGCCTTCCGCCGCACCCACGTGGCAGCATGCTTCCCGTGCAGAGATCGTACGCGCGCCCCGAACGCGGCGCGTCTCGGACCGGAGCGGCGTTAACTCGCGCCGCGGCCCGTGATTACGAGGTTCGGTCCTCGACCGGCCCTGCAACGCTTCCTGCGAGTCGCGTGCCGCTCTGTCGGACACGAGCAACAGCACCGGCGCGGGCGTAGGTTGACGGCCTGAACACGAGCCTCTTCGCCCTCCCCGAAAGGACCGAGCCGTGTCGATGTCGCCGGACACCAGGAAGGACAAGCCGCCGCTGTCGGGCGGCGTGTCCGAACCGGTCTTCGAAGTCGTCGAGGACGCGCTGTACGACCTCTGGAACGTCGCGAACGACCTGGCCCGCATCCGGGCCCCGCGGCCCAGGTACTACCGCGTGACGATCTTCGGGTCGTCCCGGATCCGTCAGGGCGACGACCTTTACGGGGAGGTGCGCCAGCTCGCCCGTCGGCTGTCGACGATGGGCTGCGACATCGTGACGGGGGGCGGCCCGGGCCTCATGCAGGCCGCGAACGAGGGGGCGAGGCTCGGCGATCCGGACAACCGCACGCGGTCGTTCGGGCTCCCCATCGAGCTCCCGCGCGAGGAGGAACCCAACCCGTTCGTCGAGAAGATCTACCACCACCGGACCTTCTTCTCCCGGCTCCACCATTTCGTGCGGCTCTCGAGCGCCTTCATCGTGATGCGCGGCGGGATCGGGACGATGCTCGAGACCGCGATGGTCTGGCAGCTCCTCCAGGTCCGGCACGTCGAGGCGGTGCCGCTCGTGTTCATCGGGGACATGTGGCGCGAGCTCGTGGGGTGGGCGAAAGACCACATGCTCTCGAACGACCCCCACCTCGCCTCGGCGGACGACCTCGGGATCCCCTACTGCGCGACCGATGTCGAGGACGCCTGCTCGGTGATCGCGAAGAGCCTGGCGCGCTTCAACGCGGGCGAGACCCCGGCGGCCGGCGCTTCGTCCTGAGGCCGCGGGGCCTCGGGGCTCCCGGGGGGCGGACCGGCCGCGCGCGCACCTCCCGCGCGCGGCTCAGTCGAGCTCGACGACGGTTCCGCGTGCCGGCACCGACACCCCGGTGAAGCCGCGCCCCTCCCGTCTCCCGAGCCGTCCCGCCGCTCTGGCGGACGCTCGCCGCGAGCGTGAACGGCTCCCCGCAGATCCGGATCCGGCGCTCGCCGTCCAGGATCCGCCGGCCCAGGGTACCGGGCGCCTGGAAGCCGACGAACAGGATCGTGGTGTCGGGATCGCCGCGCCCGACGTCGCCGCTGTACAGGAGGCGCCGCCGCCGGCCGCCGGCCGCCGATCTCGAGGTGGAGCACCACGCTGGCCGAGCCGAGCATGTGTCCGGGGGACGGCCGCGAAGCGGTCGAGCGTGTTCCCGCAGTGGTCGATGTGTGCGTGCGAGAGCAGAACGACGTCGATCGAGGCGGCGTCGAACGGCAGGTTCCGGTTGCGCTCGAACGCCTCCTCGCGCCGCCCATGGTACGTTCCGCAGTCGAGGAGGATGCGGCGGCCGCCCGACTCTACGAGGTGCATCGAGCCCGTGACGGTGCGCGCCGCGCCCCAGAATTCGATCTTCACGCTCGGTCCCGGGTGCGGGGTGGCCGGTGGGTCGCCATCGTGGCCCGGTTCCGGGACAGGGTCAACCCGATCGGGGAGGCTGGCATGCGTTGGTCACGCGGACTCGCGGTCGCGCTCGGCGTACTGGCAGCGGCCTCGGGCGGCGCGATGCGGGCGGCGGAGACGTCGGAAGACACGGTCGTCGTCCTCGTCCGGCACGCCGAGAAGGAAGCGGGGGACGATCCGGCGCTCGACGGGGCCGGGAGGGCGCGCGCCCGGGCGCTTGCACACGCGCTGTCGGAATGGCCGGGTGGCGCGATCTACGTGTCGCAGTTCCGGCGGACCCGGGAGACGGCCGCACCGCTGGCCGAGGCGTGGGGTGTCGAGCCGGTGGTCGTGGATGCGCGCGACGTGTCCGGCTTCGCGACCCGGATCCGCGAAGGGGGCGCCTCCCGCGTCGTGGTGATCGGCCACAGCAACACGGTGCCGGCGATCGTGGGCGCGCTCGGCGCGGCCGAACCGGAGCAGATCGCCGAAGAGGTATACGACGACCTCTTCCTCGTCACGCTGCCGGCGGACGGGGGCGCGGCGCGGCTGGTCCGTCTCAAGTACGGCGCGGCGACCCCGGCCCCGGACTGATCGGCCGGCTCGCGACGTGACCCGGACTGCCGGCGCGCCCTCATCGGAGATCGTGTGGCGTGGGGCGCGCGACGGCGACCCCCCCCGTCGTGAGCGGGTCAGGCGTTCCCGACGGCGACGTACTCGTGCGGCGCCGCGGCGGCGATCCCCACGGACATCTGGAGCACGCAGACGTTGTCGCCGCGCTTCCGGCTCTTGATCTCCTCGATCGAGACCTGCTCGCCGTAGTGGATCGCGGCGCCCGCGATCACCCCCTGGACGAGCGCGCACACCACGCAGTCGGCCTCGACACGCAGCAGGATCTGGCCGTCGGGGGAACGGGCGTGCCGGAACGCGACGGGCAACACCCCGTCGTCCGGAATGCCGGACACCGGGAGCTCGTCACCCAGCCCCCGGATGAAGCTCTCGAGATCGGCGTGTCGGGCGAAGAGACTCGGATACGTCTCCTCCATCTCCGGCACGACGTCGCGGCCCAGCCAGCAGGCCAGCGAATCCGACGGCCCGCCGTCGACCGCCGCGTCGTCCTGCATGAGCGAGTTCCACAGCGCCTCGCCGTAGCGGCGAATCAGCGTGGTTCTCATCAACCCGATCAGCTTCCGATCCATCCTGTCCTCCTCGCCGTGCGGCCCGCGACCGCGGAGGTGGCTCGTTGGCGCCACCGGGACCCCTCTCCCGTGCGCCCCCGGGGTTTGCCTCATCTGTCGCAGACTGCGCCAGGAAAAGGCACTTACGCGTCGTGATCCGGAACGCCTCCGTGGAGGCGGAAAGGCGGCAGCCTCACGGCTTCGTCGCCTTCCCCGTCCTCCCCGTCCACCCGGACCCGGCCCCTGGTAGGGGCAAGGTCGGGACCGGCCGGACCCCACGATCGCGCGGGGCGTGAACGGCGTCTCAACCCGCCCCGCCGGCCCCGCCCGCTCCGGCCCGAGGCGGCCCCCGGCCCGACGGGATCGCTGCGGCCCGGCGAGCGGATCGCTAGGTTGGCGCCCCGTGACCGCGCCCGGCCCTCGGCGCACGCTGCCCGATCGATCCACGGAGATCGCAGCTCCACGGCATGCCGCTCAGACTCGTACGCTCGACCTCCAACGCGCGTCTCTGGGAAGCGTGCGTGACCGCGTTCCTCGACGAGATCGGCGAGCGCCGTGGGCCCGACGGATTCCCCGCCCACCTGTGGCTCACCCACCGGGCGCAGCGCGACCTGCTCCTCGACAGCGCGGGGCGGCGGGACCTCCCGGGCTGGCTCGCCCCGCCCTTCTCGTTCTTCTCCGAGCTTCCACGGCGCTTCGCGATCGAGCTCCGGCCGATGGGCACCCTGACAGCCCGCCTCCTGGTCGGACGGCTCGCCGCGCGAACCGCGCGCGCGCACGGGTTCGGCGATGTGGCGGGCCACGACGTGCCGGGTCGCGGACACATGATCGACCGCGTGTTCTCCGAGCTCCTGCCGGAGGGGGTCGCGGCCGACGAGCTCGCGCGGGCGCTCGCGGAGATCCAGGGCGACGAGTTCTCGAGGCGCCGCGACGGATGGCTCGTCGACACCTATCGCGAGTACGCGGCCGCGGTGGCCGGGCGGGGCCAGTTCGACCCGCGCGCCATCCACGCTTTGGTCGCCGGCCGCGTCCGCGCCGGACGTCTCGGCGACGCGCTCGGCGGCGCCACGCGGCTGCACGTGTTCGGGGTGACCTCGCTCCGCGGACGGCGGCGCCTGTTCGAGGCGCTGGCCGCCCAGAACGCGGTCGATGTCGTCGTCTGGGTGGCCGGCGAGACGACCGACGAATGGGCGGCGGTCGCCAGGGCGACCGAGACGGTCGTCTCGGGGAGCGGACGGCGGAGTCCGGATGTTCAGCCTGCGCCCGACGCGATCCGCGAAGCCCGCTGGGTGGCGCGCCGGGTGAAGACGCGCATCGTCCGGGATGGCGTCCCGCCACACCGCATCGCGGTGATCGCGCGCTCCGGCCGCGAGGACACGCGGCGGCTTCATGACGAGCTCGAGCGCGCCGGCGTCCCCGCCACCTCGCGCCGCCGCTCCCGGTTGGACGAGGTGCCTGCCCTGCGGGCGCTCCTCCAGCTGCTCGAGGCGATCGCGACGGAGTGGTCGTGGACCTCGCTCAGGGCGGTCCTCGGGTCGCCCTACTTCGGGTTGGAGGCGGATCTGCGAGGCCCGGACGTCCTCGCGTCCCGGGCCCGTCCGCGCGGGCTCGACGAATGGGTGGAGGGACTCGAGCGCCTGCGCGGGGAGCTCGGATCCGAGCACGCGTGGAGGCTCCGGCGGGCCGGGGTCTCCGCCCACCGGCTGGAGCGGGACATCCCGCGGCTCCGGGCTCTCGCCCGTACGGTCGGGGATCTCGGGCGGGGACGGTCCGAAGCGGCGTGGATCGAGCGCACTCGCGCGCTCCTGCGCGGACGCCCGCTCGATCTCAGGCGCCATCTGTGCACGCCCGTGGGCGAGCGCTGGGATGTCGTGCGTCTCGACCAGCGCGGCGTCCTCGCGCTCGACGGGCTCCTGCGCGAATGGGCCGAGCTCCTCCCGGTCGCCGCCGAAGGTGACGCCGAGCTCGGCATCGACGCGTGGCACGCGCGGCTCCGGCGGCTGCTCGAGTCCAACGAGATCGCGATCTCGAGCCCCCGGCAGCGGGGTGTCCAGGTGCTCGAGGCGCACGAGGCGGGGGCCACCCCGTTCGAGCACGCCTTCGTGGTGCACGCGAACGACGGCGTGTTCCCCGGACCGGTCCCGGGCGGTCTGCTCACCGACGCCGAGCGCGAGCGTCTGGCCGCGGCGGGGATCCCGCTCGCCACCCGGGCCCTGACGCTCGAGCGGGAGCGGCGCCTGTGGAACGCCTGCACGGCGTCCGCACGCGTGGACGTGACGTACCGGACCGCCGACGCGAACGGGATCCCCCGCCTCCCGTCGCTGTTCGTCCCCGAGCACGACCGGGCGCGGGAGCTACCGCGCACGCGCCACGAGATCCCGGACGACGACGCGGCGACCGACGGCCTCCTGAGCGAGCCCGATCTCCTCGAGCACGAGCTGGCCCGCTTCCGCCGCGTGCGCCGCGGGGGCCGACGCGACGCGTTCCCCACGCGGTGGCCGGACCGCGTACGGCACGCCACGCTCGCCGCCTTCGCCGAGGAGCTCCGTTCGGGCGGGCTCGACGAGCACGCCCGGCAGCAGGAGCGCCCGGCGATCGCGGTCGACGGCTCGCCGACCCCCGACTCCGAAGCGGTGGCCGCGCTGTTCGGGAACGACCGCCCCCTCTCGGAGCGGCCCACGCCATGGAACGGCGAGCTGCGCGATCCCGTGGTGCTCGGGATCCTGGCCGGGCGCTTCTCGGATGAGCGCGAATGGTCCGCCTCGCAGCTCGAGACCTACGGCCGCCGGCCGTTCGACTTCCTGCTCCAGCGCGTGCTCGGGCTGGAGCGTCTGGAGACCGCCGAGGACGAGGCCGACCGGCTCACGCTGGGGGGTCTCGCGCACGCGATCCTGGAGGCGTTCTGGCGCGAGCGCATCGGTCGCGAGCCCGCGACCTTCGACGAGGACGCGCGACGCGCCTTCGAGACCGCGTTCGAGGCGGCGTGCGGCGCGTACGAGCGCGACGAGGCCGCCTGGATGGGGGTACCGCACGTGTGGGCGGCGACCCGCGACGAGCTCCGCGAGCGCCTCGCGGGCTTTCTCGAGTGGGAGCACGACCCCAAGCGGCGCGCCACCGTCCGGGCCGTCGAGCTGGCGTTCGGACGCGGTACCGAGCTCCCGGCGGTCGACCTGTCCGGCCCGGGGCTGGACGGGCGTCCGCGGCGTCTGCTCCTCGCGGGTCGGATCGACCGGGTCGATCGGCTGAGCGGGGCCGGCGACCCGAAGCTCCGGGTGATCGACTACAAGAGCGGTGGCTCGAGCTCCGCACCCGGCCCGCGCGCCTTCCAGGACGGGGCGGCGCTGCAGGCGGCGCTCTACATGGCGGCCGTGGAGGCACTCGGGCTGGGGCGGGCGGAGGCGGGATCGTACCGGACCGTGCGCGCGCCGGGCGACCGGGGGCGGCGCGGTCCGGCCGACGTCGAGCCCTGTCTCCGCCTGGCGCGCGAGATCCCGGCTCGGATCCGGCGAGGGCTGTTCGAGGCCGTGCAGGCATGCTCCATGGAGATTCGCGACTGGCAGCCCGGCGCCGATCTCGTCCGCACGGCGGCCCGGCTGTCCAGCGGCTCCCGTTTCGATCCCGTCGCTCCGCTCCCGATTCCCGGGACGGCGAGCGGGGAGGGCTGAGCATGGTCGTCCGCTGGACCCCGGAGCAGGTAGCGGCGATCACCTCGCGGCGCGACACCCTCCTCGCGGCCTCGGCGGGGACGGGGAAGACGACGACCATCGTGGGGAAGATCCTCTGGTCCCTGGGGCTGGATGTGGGGACCGCGGCCGACGGGACGCCGATTCCCCCCTGCCCCGATCCCTGCCGGCTGGAGGAGATCGCGGCGATCACCTTCACGGAGAAGGCGGCGCACGACCTCCAGACGAAGCTCCGCACGGCGATCGAGGTCTCGGAGCGCGGCGCCGAGCTGCGCTGGGAGCTCGAGCGGGCCACCGTGGGGACCATCCACTCGTTCGCGGCGGACCTCCTGCGCGAGCACGCGCTTCGTCTCGACATCGACCCGACGTTCCGCATCGTGGACGCGCGCGAGGCGGAGACCCGCCAGGAGGAGGTCGTGCGCGAGGTGGTGGCCGACGCCCTCCGCGACCGCGATCCCGGCGCGGTCGAGCTCACCAAGCGCTACGGCCTCACCGGCTGGAGGATGTGGCCGGGGGCGGTGGGCCGGATCCGCGACGTGATGCGCGACCTCCGCTGGCGCGCGCACCAGTTCGACGACTGGAGCCACCCCGTCGAAGGGAAGCGCCACACGCGCGAGCTCGACCGGGAAGGGCTCGCGCGCCGGGCCGAGTTCGCCGGGCACGGCACCGACGACCCGGACGCCCGCGACCGCGCCTCGCTCGACCTGTCGGACACGCTCTACCGGCTGGGGAGGACGAGCGTCGGGGCGTGGCTGACGTGGCTCGAGCGCGAGAACGCGCGCGACTTCGACAGCCTCATCCTGGACGCGCGACGCCTCCTGTCCCGTCGCGAGACGTCGAGCGCGCTGGAGGAGATCCGGCGGCGGCTCCGGCTGCTCGTGATCGACGAGTTCCAGGACACCGACCGTGCGCAGTGGGACATCGCCCGGGCCATCGCCGCGCTCGCCGGCGCTGCGGAGGGCGGGCCGGCCGCCGGGGAAGCGGTGCCGGGTGGCGGACGGACGCTCCCCGCCGGCGAGGAGGGGACCCGGAGCGCCCGGCGCCCGCCGGCCCCCGGGCTCGTGCTCGTCGGGGATCCCAAGCAGTCCATCTACCGCTTCCGCGGCGCCGACGTGGGCGTGTGGAACGAGGCACGGGCGGCGCTCGAGTCGGATGGGACGGTCCTCGACCTGTCGTGGAACTTCCGGTCCGAGCCCCGTCTGGTCGCGTACGTGAACCGCGTCGGGGAGACCGCGCTCGGCGAGACCGCCCGCGCCCTCGCCGGGAGCGCGCCGGAGTCGGTCGTCCCGTACCGGCCGCTCGAGCCGGCACGCGTCGCGAGCCCGGCGGCGGGGCTCGAGTGGCTGGCCGTCGAGCGCGCCTCCGTGGCCGAGCGCCGGGAGGAGGAGGCGCGCCGCGTGGCGGGCCGGCTCCACGACCTGATCGACCGCGTGGCGGTGGTGGACCCGGACGACGGGACCCTGCGGCGCTGCCGGGCTTCCGACATCGCGATCCTGGGGCGCCGGAACGACGACCTCGCCGCCCTCGAGCCCGGTCTGTCGACGTACGGGATCCCGTTCTACAACGCCGCCACGTCGGGGCTCTCGAACCGGCAGGAGGTCCTGGACCTCGTGACGGCCCTCCGGATCATCGAGAACCCGGTCGACGACCTGCGCGCGTTCGCATGGCTGCGCTCCCCGTTCGTCGGGCTGCGCGACGAGATCCTCGCCCGGCTCGCGCTCGACGGCGACGCGCCCGTGCCCGACCGCGCGTCCCCGTCGCGCGAGCCCTCGATCCTCCAGCGCGCCGAACGCTTCCTCCAGAGCGCCGAACGCGACCCCGCGGTGTGGTTCGAGGCTCCCGAGGGCGCGGAGGTGGCGGCGATCGAACGCGCGGCGCTCGCGCGTGGTCTCGACGCGCTCGCCGAGGCGCAGGCGCTGGCCGACCGGGCCGACCACGCCGAGCTCCTGAACGCGCTCCTCGACCGGACCGGATACCGCGACCACCTCGTCCTGCGTGACGGGGCCTCCGAGACGCTCGCGAACATCGAGCGCTTCCTCGCCCTCCTCGAGGAATACCGGCACCTGACCCTGGTCCGCTTCCTCGCCCTCTGGGACCGCTGGGGGGAGCAGGACCTCGGGATCCCCCAGGCCCGGCTGTTCTCGAGCGGCGACGACGTGGTCACGCTCTCCACGATCCACGCGGCGAAGGGTCTCGAGTGGCCGATCGTGTTCCTCGTCGGCACGACGGGCGCGCTCGCGCCGACCGGACGGTTCGTGGGGACGCAGTGGATGGACCCGGAGCTCGGTCCGGTCTTCCTGCCGAAGAGCGAGGAGCGCGGGCCGCGGGCGGAGGCGGCGCTCGCGCGCCGGATCGCCCAGGAGCGGGCCGAGGAAGCCCGGCTCCTGTACGTCGCGACCACCCGGGCGCGCGACCGGCTCGTGGTCGTCGGCCCCCTCGAGCCCGCGCCCGACACCTTCGCGGCCTGGCTCGGCGTCGAGCTCGCGGATGCCCGGGAGGCGTACGAGATCGCGGGCGAGGCCGAGGACGTCGAGCCGCCCGACCGCCTGCGCCGCGCGCTCCGGGCGCGGGCGGACGATGCGGTCACCGGCACGGGTCGTCAGATCGACGCGTTCGGCGAGGAGGAGCCGCAGATCGACCTGTTCGACGGCCCGTCGCCCGCCGGGGCTCCCGGACGCGCCGAGGCGCCCATCCCCATGGTGATCCGGCGGCAGGGAGCCTCGCTCCAGACGAGCCTCACCGCGCCGCCCGTGACGCTCGACTGGATCCGTGGCGTCGAGCCGGGCGTGCCGGCCGGACCGCCGGCCCGCGTGCCCGAGACGCCGCACCGGCTCATCGGGAGCGCCACGGAGCACATGCTGCGCGACCGCGACCCCGCCGCGTGGTCCCGGCGGTACGAGCACGGCGTCCTCGGGCCCGAGGAGTTCCTCGCCGACGCGCCGGACGGCGACGCGCTCACCCCCGCCGCGCGGGGCACGCTCATCCACGGCGTGCTCGAGCGGATCCGGGCCGAGGAGGAGCTCTCGCGCGTGCTCGACGAGACCATCGCCAGCCTCGACATGGCCGAGCTCGAGCTGGATCTCGAGCCCGGGTCACGCTATCGGGAAGCGCTCGAGCGCGAGATCGCGTCGGTGGTGCGGAGCCCCGAGTGGCACTGGTACGTGGAGGGACGGCACTACCGCGAGCTCCGCTTCCTCCACCGCGGCGACGGAGGGTGGACCGGGGGCGCGTTCGACCTCCTCCGGCCCGCCGCGGAAAGCTCCGTCCCGGCCCAGGTCTCGCTGTTCGATGGCCCGCTGGACGGACGGGGGGGCCACCACCTGGCGCACTGGGTGATCGACTTCAAGACGCACCGGATCCCGGCGGCCGAAGCGGGGACCGTGGCAGAGCGGTACCGGATCCAGGCGGATGTGTACCGGCGCGCCGCCGCCACGCTCCTCGACGCGGCCGAGCCGCCCCGCGTGGCGCTCCACTTCACGCACCCGAACGTCGCCGTCGAGCTCTGACGCCCGGTGGGACGCCGGGACGACCGGCGCCCGCCCGTTCAGCCCGTTCGGCGGATCTCGACGCCCCCGTTCGTCGTCCGGACGCGGATCGGTGCGCCACCGTCACCGAGATCGGTCGACAGCGTGCGCCGGAGCTGTCCCGAGACGGTGATCGGGAAGTCGACGCGGAACCCGCCGTTCCGGGTGCCGGCCTCGAGATGCGCGGAGTAGCCCTCGGGCACCTCGAGCACGACGCCGCCGTTCGTGGTCGTCGCCTCCAGCCCTTCACCCTCCCAGCGGGTCCCCGACAGGCTCACGCGCATGCCGCCGTTGGTCGTGCGCGCGCGGACATCGCCCGCCACGCCTTCGAGCCTCACCCCGCCGTTCGTCGTCTGGAGACGCAGCGATCCACGCACCCCCCGCACGGCCACGCCGCCGTTCGTCGACTCCAGCCACAGGTCGTAGTCGGCCGGGACCTCGATCCGGTAGCTCACCCACCAGCCTTCCCGCCGGCGCACGTTCGGACCCCTCGCCCGCACGACGCGCCCCACGTCGATCTCTACCTCGTCGGCAATCTCGCGCGCCGTGGCCTCGCTCGACCCCCGGCCCACGACCTTCGCGCGGATACGGACTTCGTCGCGATCCCATGCCACCACCTCGATCCCGCCGTTCGGGGATGCGTCCACCTCGAGCGCGCCCTCCGCATCGAGCGTGTACTCGCGCACCTCGCAGTAGCGGTCGTCCTCGCGGTGCTCCGAATCGCACCAGCTCGAGTCCTGTCCGGCGAGGATCGCGGGCGCGGCCCCGAGGGCCAGGGCGAGCGTGAGACCGGACCGCGGGATCGGGCCGAATCGTGTCGAGCGCATCGTGTCGCCTCCGAGGGGGTGTCGGGGGTCGGAGCCTCCCGGCCGGGACGCCTCCGATCCTATGTTCGTACGCGTGCCTGTGTCCATGAGACCGGGGTCGGCCCGCAAAAGGTTGTGAGGCGCCCGTGCTCCAACCTTTTCCCGCACGAACGCGTCTCAATCGCGAACCATGACCCAGACGGCGAAGCGGTTGACCGACAGCAACGGACAGTCCGAGGAGCTCGCGCGCGAGGCGGCGGATGTCGCCGCGGCCGCGGGCGGGGACACGGTGGCGTTCGAGCGTCTGTACCGGGCGCACGAGGGTCGGGTGTACTCGCTCGCCTGCCGGCTCGCGGGAGGCGAGGATGCGGACGAGCTCACACAGGACGTGTTCGTGCGCGCCTGGCAGAAGCTGGACACGTTCCGCGCCGAGGCGCGGTTCGGATCGTGGCTCTACCGACTCGCGGTCAACGTGATCTACGGGCGCCTGCGCAAGCGGAGCGCGACGCGGAAGCGGTTCGCGGACAGCGAGCTCTCGCTGTCGTACGCGCGCGCCCGGCGCGACACGGCGGAGATCCGGATGGACTTCGACGTCGCGATCGAGCGGTTGCCCGACGGGGCCAGGGAGGTGTTCGTGCTGCACGATGTCGAGGGGTACAAGCACCGGGAGATCGCCGAGATGGTGGGCATCACGGCGGGGACCTCGAAGTCCCAGCTCCACCGGGCTCGCATGATCCTGAGAGAGCACCTCGAGCGCTGACGCGCGCCGGAGAGGCTCGGGGGCCTCCTGCTACGGAGGATGGAGGAATAGATGACGGATCGTTTCCAGACCAGGCTGTCCGAGTACGTGGACGGCGAGCTCGCGCCGAACGAGCACGAGCTCGTCGAGCGCCACCTCGACGACTGCGCCGAGTGCGCCGGGATCGCGGACGACCTGCGGGCGGTGCGCGCGCGAGCGGCGGGGCTTCCCGGGCGACGTCCCGCCACGGACCTGTGGAGCGGGATCGAGGCGCGCATCGCCGCGCACGACGGTGCCCGCACGACCCGGCTCGAGCCGCATCACGGGATGGGTCGCCGGATCGTCCTCAGCGTTCCGCAGCTCGCCGCGGCGGCGCTCGCCCTGGCCTCCCTGTCGGCCGCGGGCGCGTGGCTGACGCTGCGCGGGACGGCCGAGCCCCGGGGCGCCGCCATGGAGGCGACCGGGGCGGCTGCCTCCGACATGGTCCTCGCCGCCGACGATGTCGTGAGCAGCGGTGCGGAGCGCTACGCGGTGGCGATCTCCGAGCTCGAAGCCGCGCTGTTCGATTCGGATACGCCGCTCTCACCCGAGACCGCGGAGCGGATCCGGAGGGCGCTCACGACGATCGACCGCGCCCTCGAGGACGCCCGTCAGGCGCTGGAGGCCGCGCCCGGCGACCCGTACCTGCGCCAGCACGTGACCGATACGATGCGTCGCAAGGCCGAGTTCCTGCGCGACGCCGTCCGGCTCGCGCAGAGCTGACGGCCCCGTGCGCGCGACCGTGACCACGCTCGTGCTGGGCGGCCTGCTCGCCGCGCTCGTGCTGGCGCCTCCTCCTCCCCTCGCGACGGCGGCCCCGGCCCGGACGGGCGCTCCGCCCGCGATGGGCGTGCCGACTCCGGCGGCCGCTGGCGTCCGGGCGCCGTCCGGCGACACGACGTTCAGCATCCCGGCGGGCGCGCGTCTCGTCATCGAGAACCGGTCCGGCGATGTCGAGGTCGTGGGCACCGGCGGGCGCGAGGCGCATCTCCTGGTGGACGGCGAGGTCCGCGGAGCGGACGTGTACCGAACGGGCTCGGTCGTCCGCGTGAGCGCCGGTCGCGGCTGGGAGGATGCCGACCTCAGCCTGCGCGTCCCCCGCGACGTCGAGATCGAGATCCACGGGGCCGAGGGCGACATCAGGGTGCGGGGCGTCGAGCGCGGCGTGACCATCCAGACGGTCGAGGGCGACATCGAGATCGAGGGAGCCGGAGCGGTGTCCGCCCACTCGGTGGACGGCGACCTGCGGATCCGCGACGCGCGGGGCCCCGTGTCGGTGAACACGGGGGACGGCGACACGCGCCTCGAACGGGTCGGCGGCCCGATCTCGGTCCAGGGGATCGACGGCGACATCATCGTCGTCTCGGCCCGGGCCTCCGAGGTCCTCCTCTCGACGGTGGGCGGCGACGTCTGGTACGACGGGACGGTCGATCCGCGCGGCGAGTACGAGCTCGCCACACACGATGGCGACGTGACGCTCGCGATTCCCGAAGGGACGGGGGCGCAGGTGTCCGTGTTCACGTGGGACGGGTCGCTCGTGCCGTCGTTCCCGATCCAGCTCCGCGGGACGCTCGGAAGCGTCGCGGAGTTCACACTCGGGAGCGGCTCCGCGAGGGTCAAGCTGGAGTCGTTCGATGGCGACATCCACCTCATCCGGCCGGGCGAGCGGACTCCCGGCTACTGAACGATGCCACGGTCGCAATGACCG